>Ga0181612_109305_pt1 | contig 10785 bp, 4 predicted proteins | sample HoacroProtozoa21_FD_119630 | JGI IMG/M metagenome (GOLD analysis project Ga0181612, IMG submission 119630) | Hoatzin crop microbial communities from Cojedes, Venezuel. Combined Assembly of Gp0051906, Gp0051904, Gp0051908 | reverse complement strand
TCTGTGATTTTTTTTTTTTTACATTAATTTGCACGAGCTTGGGAAAAGCAGAACAGAATCACTAATAACTAGACAAGAACCCACAGACTGGGATTCTTCTGGATGTACAATACACCCAAGATCAGAAAAAAATATCATCATGTAGCTTATTTCAGATATGGAAATGATACACTGAATATTGCTATCCCATAGGAGAATATGCCAACATTTGAACTTTTGTTTCACACACTCTGTTAGCAGCAGGACTGTGATCAGGAAAAAAACTAAACAGTAATCCCACCCTCAGAAATCCTCTGGAGAACTTGCTGCTGAGAAACTCCATCCTGACGGCTGCCAGAAGCTCTAATCAGCTAATATATCAAAGCTCTAGCGCAGCCTGTCTACTCCCCCCGATCTCCGCAAGAGATAAAAATAATTCTCATGGGTCAAACTACAAACCTACGAATAAGCAAGAAAATATGCATTACTGCACTGTGTAAGACTGTGAATGGATGATGGTGATCAAGACAATGCTTTGATGCCGCTTCCAATACATTCTTACATATATCTCAGATTCTGTGTTTCTTGAATTCAGCGCCGGCACGGTGAGCCAGAGGTGAGCAGAGGCATGTTGCTTACTTTCACGCTTTGTGCCAGGCAGACGTGCTTGCATTTTTTGCCTTTGTTGGGATTCAAACGCGGTTGGATACGGAGACTGTAACAAAGCAGTTAATTTGTCACAGACTGAAATTGTAAACTAGATTTTTAGAGTCAGGAGATGTTTCTTGCTCTTTCCATTACGAGCCTTTACAAGGTCACATGGTACCAGCCGAGGAGTCACTGTCAGCGTCAGGCTTAAGGAGTGCATGTGACTCTTGCTGCAGAGCTCCTTCTCACTGGTTTTACACAGTTTCTCAGATGTGGAGATGGATTATACCCCTAAATACGCTTTCATCTTCATAAGTCAATCCGAGTTAAGTTTCTGAAAATATCAAGTTATTCAGCTAACTGCGGAAAGAAACAAACCAGGATTGTACCCTGGGATGACACCCTTCTTTTTAGCGTCTTGTGCAGAACGAATAGTAATTTCAAAACTAAACACCCAAGAGGCAAACGGTTTTCCACTTACTGCAGAGTGTATGATTAACCCCAGTGTGCCTCAAGCCATCAGAGCACAGGGAGGCAGCCACTTCTGGAGCATTTTTACCCAAGTGCTTGCTTGAGGATCCTCTCCCGTCCTGAGCAAGGAACAGGTAAAAGTCGTAGGATGGTCTATATGAATCCTTCAGTCTTTTGAGCCATTGTAAAAAATCACAGATTTTCAGAGAAACGCAGATTTCCTTTTTACAAATGCTGCTAATGATACAGGCTCTAATGGTGTTTTTTATTACTATATTTTATTTTGTTTTTACCAGCTGCAGAATTTACCTGGCAGGTGTTTTGATCAAGAAAGCAGCATTATCCCAAGTTGGACTTTGGTACTTTAACACAGCCATCCCTACTAGTTTCACTGGGACTACTTTTAGAAAATATTATTGCTCAATTGAGCTAAAGCAACCCTGGAATATCCTGCATGAGCAAGTGGGACTGCATGAGACTATAGGTCAATAACCTTGGATGTAATTTACATAACAGATCAAATAGCTGTAAATTATCCCTGGGGTGGGCAAGATTAAGTCAGATAAGAGCAACGGCAGTGGTCATGCAAAGCCTCAAGACTTTGTTCCAAGTCCAGGCGTTTTGGAAGCCAGTAATTAAACACTGGAAGAAATGCAAAATGTTTCGGATAATTAGAACCATTTATTCAGTGGGAAAGGGCATGAACTGCATTTTCTTAAGGAAAAGCAAATGTAGAAGGACTACTACCAGCTTGGTTGGACTCCAAAAGCACATCTTCCCTATTAATGTTAGATGATTCCCATGTGGGGTAGTAGACAAAAGGACTCTTGTTGGTGTTCACTTATTTACTGTATATAATGAAGTGTGGCATAAATGAAAATGAAGTGGCATGCTGCAGAAATTTTCTTAGTAGGTATTTGGGTGGTCAAAGTCTCGTGGGGGGCTTGCAGTAAAAGTCATTTCTGGGGCAACCTTTGCTTTGCATGAGAGCCTAAACAGCCGGAGGTCTATCTGAAATCTGGATGTAGCACTCCAGCAGCTTGAGGACCATCTGCAGTTACTTTCATTCGTGTCTTCCTCTTAATCATCTTAATGATCAGCCAGTATATCATCCAGTGGAAACGCTAAAATGCGAAGCCATAGATTCTGAATTAGCAATTCCTGCCTCACATCAGTAATTTATATTTAGTTTATAGCAGTGCTTTTAAAAACATCTTCTTAGAAAGATGTCCAGTTTAGATTAAGACATAATGAGGCAGTCTGTTTAAACAATTTGAAAATTATTTCAAAACTCTGTCCAAATACAAATGAAACTAAACATGAACACTTTTGGAGCACTGAGGAATTTAGTCACCTTCCTTATGCTGTTTCTCTTCCTCTACATGTGCTCATAACTAGAGACAGCTCAGATTAAATCTAGATTTAAACTCTATGTCTGGATCTGAATATCCTGTCTCAAATTGTACAAACCACAGTCCCAGATCCAAACATCCAAGGAAAAAAAAAATAAATTGGATTCCTAATGCAAAACTTGGGAAGCTTGAGGAGTTCTAAACCAGTTTGTCGTGAGCCAGCAAGCGTGAGCTGAAACTCGAAGCTGAACTCTGACCCACGTACGAGCTCTGGATTCCTTGGTTATTTGCACAAATTACTCCCTACAAGGTAAATTTTTATTACATTTGGTTTGGAAAGGAGCATGCAGAGCCCAAAACGCAGCAGTCCCAGAGCGAGCACCCAGCATAACTGGCCCTGCAGGACACAAACCCACTGAAAGCCCAGCTATGGGAGGAGGCAGCCAGTCACTGTCCCCCCCCAGCAGACCGGTCCCATTGCTGAAACGCAGCCTGGCCTTAGCGGGGGGAGATCGCAGGCAGACCTGGCCACTCAGCTGCAAATCCAGGCTTCCCCAGATCAGTGTCCTCAGTGTCACCCCCCAAGGCAGGCTGGCTGGCTTCAGGATGGCTCTGGGCTGTTCTCCCACCTCGCTTAGCAGTGAATGGTTTTACCTACCCGACATTCAGCGCCAAGCAGTTATCCACAGTCTGTTTCCGTCTCCACTGACGTTGCCACAGGCACACTTGACTTATGAAAAGAAATTCACTGTTCAGACGCTGCCTTTCTCCCCCACAGCCAAAATACCTCCCTCTTGCCTACCTGAAAAGGCAACTAACCGTGGAACAATCATCATTTTAACTGGTTCGGTAAAGATTTCAGCTCAAGGAACAGCAATCTGCAAGGAACTGGGTATGATATAGGTTGCGTCAGTATGCCGATGGAAAATAATTAAGAATATATTACATATACCATTTATATACATGTGCCATTAAACTGACTGTCAGTGACAGCATCTTCACAACCGTGCAAACGGAAGCATGGCGTGTACCACTCAGATAACTAAACTGATGGCAGAGGTGTTTATCTGAGAAGAAAGCCAAGCAATAACCTCTACATCCAGAGAGCAAATGTGGAGGCATTCTCATCTGCCTCAATTCTGGTTCTAACTTCTGACCTGACAAATTTGGATGGAAAGTTTGAGGGCAAAAAAGGAATTTTGCCACAACTAAAATTTTCAGTTCTCAAAAACACTGTGTTGTTTCAAAACCTATTTAGAAACTATTTTAATTGGGAAAAAAAAAGTCGAAAATGTTTCAATAATAGTAAAGCTATTTTCTTTCAGTAGGTTTTGCTACAACTTCCCTACTGATCCTCGCTTGACTTCATCAACCCGTTGATATGCCCACAGCCAGCTCCTTATCTCTCTCTCTCACAAGTTCAGCTCATTACCAGTCCTCACCACTTGACCAAGATCATTTCTGTGAGAGTTCAGTCCTGCAAATGGCTGGCCCCAGTCTACAAAGCACTTAGGCAGACACTTGGCTTTAGTGAAATTGCTGATGGAGTTAAGACTTGAGTACTGCTTTGGATCAGGGCCAGAGCAAGTTTTTCTTTGCAGGATTCAGTCCTAAATCTCCCTCCAGAAGTGATTTGGTTCCAGTTCTTTGCCCACTGTTTTGTTCTCTGAATTACTTAATTTGCTTTTATTGCTTGGATCGAAATCAAGGCCTAAGGCCTGATTCACTTGTATATTGTTGCTCTTTTACAAGCATAATAACCTCAATGAAGTGTGTTAAATCAAATCGGGGAAAATTATTATCTGGGTGAATGGATGTGTTTATGCACTGCTGGTTTCAGGCAGCTGGTCACTAGGAAAAATTGTCTTTCCCATTGTAGATACTGCTGTACAGTTGCATAAAACTATACCAAAGTATACTTTTTCTCCTCTTTGTGATGAGAGAGGAAAAAAAGCACAACTTCTTTGGTGATAAGACAAGCACAGGCTCTTCCTGACAACCACTGTAAACCAAGAGGGCTTTAACAAAAAAGAGGAAACAGGAATGAAAACCCATTAATATATTCCAATAAGCTTTAGAGGCCTGCATGATTATGGGAGACGCTAAAACTCTAGATGTAACAAGTCTTTAAAAAACACAAATTCACAATATTTCTGGCAAAAATCATTGGGGTAGAAATCTATGGTATGCTAGGGAATAAATTCTCATTCAAGTGTGAGGTGTTGGAAAATTCTGTTTTCCTTTACCCTAGTCGAATTCAAAACATATCGAAGTCAGCCCTTCACATGCAACTCCCATGCAATTTTACCATGTTTTCTCAGTTTAAAATTATTTGACAGTTTTCTGAGTAATATAATTTCCACAGGCTACCGCCTTGTTCTTCTTGACACCACCTTGTTCTACACTGATGGGCAAAATCTGCTCTTTCCCTGCCTCTTCGAAAGGGTGCAGAACAAGTGAAGCAATCTCTTGGCTTCCGTGGAGTTTCCCTCCATAGCTCTGACAATAGCTCAGTCTGGACTTCATCACGTGAGTGGATTTGCAGCTCACAGCAATTTTTGCAGTTAAATAGAGCAGTAGAAGGTAATCACATCTCATTGCAAAGCTGGTCAAAGCTCGTCTCAGACAGGCTGCGTAATTGAAAAACTGCATAAGCAGCAAAGCAAAACCTTTCAGAGTCAATCATGATTTAGAAAAAGTGCATCATCTGGCAAAACCTCCATTCTTTATTTATCAGCTGAAATACATCTCGCCTAATCTAGTAAACAATGAAACCAGCTCAAGTTAACTTTAAGACAAATGACCCTAAGCAGACTGTTCCCCCTTTCATCTCAACAGCAGTGCTAGAATTTTAAATATCTGGTACTTTTACTGTAAATACAAATTGCTTCTAAGGTAGTAAATAATTAGTTAATCCTGCTTTACTTTAATATGTTGGGCATTAGTTGCTCTTTTTCAAGGGTTATTACTTGAGTATCCTACAAAAAACAGGTGGTTATTGTGCAAGTGTATCTAGGCACACTCTTCTGGGAGGAAAGAATGCTTCTGGCGAAAGTCACTATAATTAAGGACTTTCACACATGATCCCTCTGACAAAATCTGCTTTGGTGGAAGTTAATGATAGAATGCATGTTAATTCTTTTTTGTCAATATTAATATAATCCTGTGCATATTGTTCCTTCAGGGTGTGTTTTAAGAAAAACATGCGCAGTGACACAACCTCCAGCACGGAAAGCAAGCTGAGCTGGCCACGGAATAGGTGGGTCTTAAGAGTTAGTGAAATATGTTGAAAGCATCTCGTTGCAGATCAGTGGTAACCTGAATACTTCAATTGGTTCTGCTGTCAGCACAAGTCCCTGACTTTTGGAAGAAGGTGGCTATAGCCTCAATGCAGAGAAGCTGCCCATAAGGGACATTTACACTCATTTGCCAAGATATTAGCCGATACGCTTCGTGTTGGTGCCAGATGGCTCCCAGCTGGCTTTTGGTGTGAGCAAGGCAGACTGCGACTGCTGGTGTTTGCTGGGGTCTCGCCTTGACTTACCTCAAAATACATTGGGAAATGCACTCGGCCGGGAAGCCTAAAAACTGTCCCCAGGTTCCGGAGCCTGGGTGTAGCCTAATTTAAGCAGAAAGTAAAGAATGGATCCCAAAAGGTATTTAGAAGTCTGAATTTCTGTTCGTGTTCTTTGAAGAACTGTGATTAAATATCTAATTGTCTTCATGTCCCTTCCTATAGGTAAATGTTACAGAACATTGCTGTGGCACCTTTACCAGATGCAACTCCTACGAAGAAAGCTACTGACTTTCATAGCAGCTGCAGTTCCCAGATTGATTTAAAACAGTACCTTCTGAGCAGAGAGACAATTTATTACAGTCTTTTCTGTACAGATTCAGATTAAATATGTATTTTGTGTGCTGTTTAAATACATTATATAAAAAAAATGCAAAAAAAAGTTGCACAATATGAAATGCCAGAATTAATCTATCCAAAAGCCTCCCTAATTCACCTTCAGTGGGTGTATACTTGGTGATACACCTCTTAATTACACGATGCAAACCATTATTTTCCCCTTGGAACCCAGCCTTTTCCACCAAGCCTCGCCCTGAAGTACTTTGCCATTGCTGCAGATAATCCACCTAACCAGCACATTCCTCTCAACAACGTCTTCCTGTAGCCATTAAGACTAATTAATGCTATAAGTAACCAGCAAAACATGCCTACTGGCGAAGATCGCTGCTCCAGGACGAGAATTCATAGTCCCTGCAAAAGTGAGCTCCAACCGACAGGCACCACTAAGGAGCAGCGCAGCTGCAAAATACCTAAATTGAAGTAAAAATCCAGCCCCTCTGTCCTCAAAGCCAGCTTGCCTGCCTGCTCACACACCTTCCCTTCCCAGCTTATTCCCTTCCCCTTATTTCTGCCCCTGTTATGAGCTGGACAGGAGAGGGGGGGCCAGTGACAACCACTTTCTCCAGCATGTTTTTTTGAAGGAGATTTGTAGCTTATGCAGGGCAAAATCTCCATGCAGCAAGAACTCCTTGGCCCACACAAGAATCCCACAGTGAGAAAAATACCATGTACTCATGTTTGCACTCACCAATATGAAGTAAAGAAAAGTTAGCAATCTGATGAGCTACAAAGCTGTAGAACGCAAAGTGCTACCAGCTTTTGGCACTTGCCTTCACATATCCAATTATCAGCACATTTCTGCATTCAGTCCAAACCTGGTTATACAAGGAAAATAGTTTTATGAGGTTTCATTTAAGGTAGAAATGAGCATAAGATACTATGTAGAAGGGACATTGCCCATGTCCTACTGAAAGACTGCTGGAGCACGTGCCTACCCGCTGTTGGCCCTTTGGAAAACAGAACTCGTCAGATAATAATCCATACACAGCCATTGGCCAAGCCTTAACCTTGCAGAAACTCCTTCCTTCAAAAGTTGAGATTTTTCATAGAGGAAAAACTAGAGTTGATTAATTTTTGCATCTGAAGTTGATTTTACTTAGTAAAGTTAAAACAAGAAATATTGGAGAGCTAATTTATATCACTGAATAAAAATGCTTTCCATTTTCTTCCACTTTGCCATGACATACTTTTAGAGAAAGATTGTAGTCATGAATTCATCAGCAATTTTTCTTTAATCTCAATAAATGTATTATTTCAAGCCTCAACATGCATAAAACCTATTTTTGCAATAGTATTAAATATATTTCAAAAATATGCACTTATATTCAGTCACTGAAAAGAGTCTCCCCCGTATTACTTTATTTTTGAAGAATTTCAAGACTACAACAGGCAATCCTTTATGTAAGGCACAAAAGTATATTCTTCCAATATTTGGAAAACATCAGACTTACCACATTTTCAAACCCTTCAACACTACCATTTGGGGCTTCAGAATAACCAAGGGGGCAATGAATTAGTCCTTTTCAGCAACGGAGAAATGGAAAAGTTTGGACTTGCTTGAGTATTTACATATTCTGAAGGATCAGTGACTAAAAAGAAAAACATGTGCTCTCAAAACACCTGACAATTGTTTTTCCAGCTAAAAAAAGAACTACTATATTGTTAGTGAAACAAGGAGCTTTAAGCCCCACATGACTAGACCAAACTTTTTAGCTGTGGATGAATCCTGGAAAGCAATGCTTTTCTTTGATCATGCAATTTCTGTGAATCGAGAATACTCCAGCCCACTCTGCTTCTGTCACAAATATACTCCTGGTTTTAGGTTGTTTATATTTGTTAAATAGAAAAATAAAAAATAAAAATAGAAAGACTTCTATCCTAAGAAACAATGCTGCAATTACTTTTATTATTTACTTCACTTATAGGCTGTTGAGTATCTTACAGTGTATCATTAGTAATTGGTGGAAATTTTTCCTAGGCACAAACAAAGTAAGCCTTACAGCAATTAGTGCTATCTTTAGAAATCTATGAAAAATATTTTTTCTACTCATGCCAGAAAGTGTGACCTCTTCTTTTACAGTACAATTATCATGATTATTCAATATTACCATTACAGTCAACTCAAGTAAGCAGGCAACTTTATCAACAAAAAAACCCCAAAAATGCATCTAAATACATAAAATTCAACCTCAGACCACAGAATCCTAGAATAATTCGGATCCGATGCCACCTCAGCAGGTCACCCAGCTCAGCCTCCTGCTAAAAGCAGGCTCAGCACTGAATGCAGACCTGGTTGCCCACGGCTTTTTTCAGCCGGGTTTTAAAAGTTTGCAAGGACTGAGCCCACAGCCTCTCTGGGTGGCCCTTGCCAAAGTCTGCTTGTCCTCAGGCTGACTCTTCCCCCCCTGCCCCTTATGTTAAGCTGGAAGCCCACAGCACTCAGAGGTCTCCCATCCAAGTACTGACTTTTGGGGTCTAACCCTGCTGAGCTTTGAGGTCAGACAAGCTCCAGCGTTTTTGTGGACGTGTGACCACACGCCGTGATGTGGAGTAACTCCTAAATATGATTGTCATCCTTGCACAGGGCTGTGCTAATCTCTGTTCTCTTCCAAGTTTAGTACACGCAGGCCAAAATGAGCGCAACCAAAGCAGTCAACCTATCTGCTCTGCAACCCCAACCACGGGCTAACAGATCCCAGATATTATGCCTTATTTAGTCCATGACTAATGCAGGGGGTGAAAATTACAATTACATTCTGAAACATTGAGCGTATAGGTTAATCCTACCATACAATAGGCTAGGTGGTCTAGAAATAAAAACATGCTGTCTGCATTTCAGTGATTGTTACAGTCGTTGCAGAAAAACCTTAGCGAGAGATGTCGGACCTTTGTTTTAAAGGTGGTGCTTAAATGTAAATGTTGTTGTCTGAGACCTAGCGCACCAAACAAAAAGGGGTTTAGTAAATAGAACTCAAACTCAGCCACTGAAACCCTATTGTAAACCAGCATTTCCAACACTTTTTTCAGATATTCCCAATTCATTGCATTGGACTGATGAGCTTTTCATTCAAGTATTAAACCAGGCAGACACAGGATCTGAAAGTTCTCCACCCTGCTTCTTTTTGGAAATGCTCACTCAGCCACTGCTATTGTCCTCAATAAAAGAGGGAAAGCATTTCTTGTTACGATTCGGCTACAGAGCTCCGATGTTTTTCTGCTACAGTCTCAGCAGTTTGAAACCCAACACCAACAGATGACAAAGAAGCCATTAACAGTCTGGTCTTTTTCTTGTTTTGTTTTTCCTACGTATTGAATGAAAATATCCAAAGAGCTTTGGTAAGGCCCCTATCTAGAAATTTCTTTCCTGTGCCGGGAGCTGGCTGGCTATCACATTTCAAAGCCTGACACTGCACTCAGGATGCAATGATCCTTCTCCAGTCAATTCAGAGCTCATATGTAACAACCATTTGTGGCTGATGTAGCCATTAATAAATATTTCTAGAAGTCTGCATCCCTACATGCCATCTCCTTACCTGGCACACAAGTGCAAAGACACCTGGAGGGGGGGTTTATAAGTCTTCCCAGGCAAAGAGAGAAATTCCAAGAAATTAATTTTACATAGGGAGGCTAAGCCTTTTCTCCCCTTGTAAGCAGAGATCAGGAGATGGTGCTGTTAAGAATTACATGGACCAGAAGTTAAGCTCTGCAGGTGTCCTGAATTACCTGGAGGATTCCTTCATTTTCTCCATTGACAACGGAGGGGCACTCAAAAAGGCGAATGTCCCTTCCTAAAATGAGTGTCCTCCAAAATCACGAATCCACATTCCCAGTTTTGGTTTAGGTTTACAGGGTAGAATTATTGCAATGCTTTTGCCTTCTTCTTTTTATTTCGAGGCATAAATTATGTTAAAGTATTAGTTTTTTTCAAGCTGAATTATACATGGAAATGTAATGAACAGCCCCGCTGCTAGTGTTAATTTTCTGCAAATTTTTGATCACGTAATACAACCTTCCAATTAGTGATGTGAAAAAATGAACAAAATCAGGAACGCTCTTAAAAATACAGCATGAGTGTTCAACACCTGGCACAAATCAAAGAAAGGAGGGATAAATTTGCACCCCTTTAGGGAAATTTCCATGCATAAACACTGGTATCTTAAGAACTCAGTATATTTCTTCCATACTGTCAGTCTAACAGCTTTTTGACAGTTCAAAGCTGCACCTACACCAGGTTTGTCTAATTCAGGGGCAGGTCACATGCAATTAGTTTCTTCAAATTTCTTAGTACCATTGGTAAGCAGTAACTTAATCGCTGTTCTACAACAGTAGAAGAGCTGTAAAGAGTAGATTGCTTTCTGTCTTGGAAGGCAAATGTTTTTACACTGGATTATTTTCAGAGGTTATTTTTAGTTTGCCTGGATA
>Ga0181612_176196_pt1 | contig 10786 bp, 4 predicted proteins | sample HoacroProtozoa21_FD_119630 | JGI IMG/M metagenome (GOLD analysis project Ga0181612, IMG submission 119630) | Hoatzin crop microbial communities from Cojedes, Venezuel. Combined Assembly of Gp0051906, Gp0051904, Gp0051908 | reverse complement strand
TGTTGCACAGCTTTATGTCATGTCATAACATATCACACGCTGTGGATGACAAATAAGATAAAGTATTATGCCAGTACAGCAGCCACAGAGAACCTTAACCTGAGAACATCACTTGCAATGTAAATGTACTGCAATGACAACCACAATTACAATGAAAACATCTCAGATGCACCAAATAAGTGATGAGATATTATTTCCTTAGCTACTTTGATAATAATAAAGAAATTTGGTAAACTTCTCTACTATTACATATTTATAAATTTTAATGGGTTTTATGTTTCCTTTTGTGATCCAAATACTGGCTGCAGTGATCTGCTACACAGCTTAGACAATTTGGATGTAAAATTCTGTCATGTTCTCTTTCTCACCTTCTTTTCATATACTGGAGTATTTAATTTAGGCTGATTTTTTTCACAGTCATTGATGTGTAAGACTTTTATGTTGAAAAATACTTGTGAAGACCATCTAGACCAACCTCCTTCTCTAAGCAGGTCTAGTTAAACCAGGTTGCTTCAGGCCTTGTCTTGTTCTGTTTTGAATATTTCCATAATAGCGATCCAACAACCTGTATGGGCAACCTGTGCCAGCATCAGACCACACTCAGGTTGAAGTTTTTTTTCTTTAATATCTAACCAAACTTTACTAAGCTCCAGCTTGGTTTTGTTGCCTCTTATCCTACCACTGTGCACCTTCTAGAGGAGTCTGGCTGTTTTCTCTGTACCTTCCCATCAGGTACTTCTATACAGCAATAAGGTCTCCCCTCAGCCTTCTGTTCTTCAGACTGAACGAATCCTGCTCTTTCTGCCTCTCCTGTTGTGCTTCAGCCCTCTTATCATGGTGGTCTTCTCTGACAGTGTGTCACTGACTGTCTTGTACTGTGGAGTCCCAAAGTGGACATGGTCTTATATAAATGCTAGAGGGGAAGAATTGCTTCCCTTGACTTTCTGAGTACTTGCTAATACAGCCCAAGGTCCAGTTGCATTTCTTCACTGCAAGGGTATACTGCTGACTTTTATTTTTTTAATATGCAAACTGTGTTGTTTTATGCTTATGCTAAAGAAACCACAACCAAAGAGGTGCCCTCATCTCTAAATCATGTTATCTGTTTAGATGAAACAGATGATGCTTACAATAGTCTGTAATTCCTGTGGGAGTACATTTCTCCCCAGAGCAGCTCTTCCTCCTACACAAACGAGCAGTAGCATGGCCGTTCTACGCTGAGAATACTCTTGTCCCATATAGTTTCAGACCATTCATGCAGCAAGGTAACACCTACTACAAAAGCACCACAATAAGGTAAAAAAATAAATGATGCAAAAGTTTCCCAGCTAGAAAGCATTTACAACACAACAGCAAAAAGATTTTGTTCTTTTCAAGATTCTGCCCTGTCAGTCATCACTATAATGCACTTCTCCCAGCACATAGTATATTCAGTTAATAAAATGGATTGTGCAAAATGGGCACTGGTGACTTCTCCAAATGAAAGCATAGCTTTGGGTCAAAGCTCTATGATAGCAGCATGATAACTGCATATATGAAACCACTGCTGAGATGTCACAATAACAGTGGGCAACTGAGGGAGCCATGAATGACAACAGACATTCCTGGGATGTCTTTGTGCCACTGCTTTGTGTTGTTATAGGAATGCAGCCAGTAAATTATTGATCATACAATGATGAACATTGACAAACACAAGAATGAGAAAGTATGACCAATGAGTTCCTCTCAGGGTATCATAGAATAGTCTACGGATAAAGATGAGGTAAAGAAAAGCTTATCGCATTGCAAAGGAATAAGAAAATAGTGTTACTGCTACACTGAGAGCTTCTAAGGGAAGGACATAGCTGTAGTATATCACTTTTTCACCAAATGTCATTGAGGAAAACCAGAAGACAGGATCCAGATGCATATTCTAGGACGAAAGCTCTGCCAAAGCAGGAAACACAGCTTTTATAAGATACAGGAAGAACTTTTTAAAAGAGATGGATCTATAAAACCAGAATTCTGTGGCTGTTTGCTTGCAAACTCTCCTCCTTCACACTTTCCCCACTGCTGCTTCACCCTCTTACTCTTATGTCATGTTCCCTACCTTACCATCTTTGTCTTCCAAGTAAAAGTAAATAAAAACAATGGTGACAGAATAATTTCAGTATCTGCTATGACTCTTCTATCTCACTTTACATCACTTACCTATTTGAAGGTGTTTCTTTTTTACTTTTTGTTTGTTTGTTTTTTGTTGGGTTTTTTTTGTGTTTGTTCATTTGTTTATTTTTAAAGGAAGGAACTTCATCTAGAAAAAGAATAATTATCTATCATTAAATACTTTTTAAATTTCTGGAAAGGGGGAAATCTTATATAAAGATTATTAATTTTTTAGTGCACTGGCCAGAAGAATTTTGTTTGCAATATAGTCTATGTGATAAATGGTTTGTGGAATTAATATGATTAATTGCTGTAATTTATGTAGTTTTTACTTCAAGCATGAAAAATAGATCCTTTTATTTCATGAACAGTTTTTTTCTTGGTAACTGTGAAGGTTCTAAAGTATGCATTTCTAAATAAGCAGAAAAGACAAAGCTGTGGTTATGCTTTTAGCTTTAAAAATAAAATGCTATTTTTGTGAATATTTATGCCCCTAAGTGACAGCTCAGCATCCTCTGATCCATGCACACTTGCTCTGAAATACGATTTCTACTCTGAGGAGACAAATCCACTACCTGCAAAGATTATGGAACACCTAATAATGTATTCCCCACTGATTCCTCTCAAAATCATATTCTAGGATTTTGCAGTATTTGCTTGTCATATAAGACACCTGACAGTCAAGATTCTGAGAATAACAGTAGTTAGGAATTATTTTTTTGTATGCATCTACACAATTATTTAGAAATTCTACATTTAGAAAAAGTTCTTTTAAACTAATATAATGAAGCTTAAATTAGAAAAGATATTAAAAAGGAGTATGCTAAATTGAAACTTCCAAAGTGACGATAGAAATCCGCAACCATTCACAGTATCTTTCAACAAGCCAATTTAAATTTTAAAGAATCACAAGTGACACTGCAAGTTGTATCTCTATTATGCCTGTCAGATGCTCTTCAATGTGATCAAGAAGGCAATTCAAATTTATAGCAGACCTTTTTCACCAGATTCTTCAGAAATTGTATCTTATTTGAACTTCCTGACAGTACAAAAGAGAACAAACTTGCATAAAAGAAAACCTTCCTAACTTGGGCATGGTCTGATTCTGGCAGCCAGTGGCCAGCATACTAATCATTTCCATAGTTAATAGGTTACTACTCTGAAATGATGACTTTTACACAACTTTCACAGAAGAATATTGATGTGATCAGTAAGTTAGCTATTACTTAATCAGATTGCATTGCTTCTAGGCAATAAAAAGTCAATGTAATGTGTGTCCAATTTTTCTGGCTGCTGGAAATATCTTAATTTAATTGCATGGAAAAATAACAGTTGAAAAAGAAGGAAATCTCTTGGACTCACACAATCAAGAATTACATTCCCCATCCCACTCTGATTAATTTTTAGAGAAAATACATTGCAACCTCTCTATTTTGCATATTAATCTAATTTGAGGAAGGAAAATGTCGCATAGTGATTTCAAATGTTGTCAAACGGTACCAAATTTCGGAAGACAAATGCTATGATTAGCAGATGAAATATGACAACTCTGATTTAGGAGGACTGACACAACTCCATGTGGGAGAAACGAGAAATCAGTGAATATTGTTTGATTGCACAAATACTTGTGTATGCTGCTGGAGAATGTTTTAGAATTTGTGATCACTGATCTTTTCATTCAAAATGTATAGGATTATCTCTGGCACATGCGGACAAGCAATATCTTCTGTGGTCTGTTTGGCAAAGATCATGTATTTTTCTGAGTTCCTACCAATCCAAAGAGTAAGCCTTCTAAAACAATAATCATCTCTGAGCACTGATGGGTACAAAATTTCAATGCTTTTCTGTTGTTTGCCAGAAAACTCCAAATAGCAATACAATGAATACTAGTATCTAAATAGGACGGCCATCATGGTTCAACACAAACTCAGAATTTTTAAGAAAGACATGATGAACACCACATAGTAGCTCTGTGTACTAAGGGCTCTTGTTAATAAGAGCTGGAATCAGCTGCTGTGTCTACAACAGGCCTAGTTGTTCTTTTTTCACAGCCTTTTCATTGTGTTCCAGGCAAGTTTTACATACCTTGACAGTGATGGCCAAAGACGTCCTTATGCAGAGCTATAAATATGCTAGTGTTTATCTTTCTTTAGTTCAACAGACACCTAGAAGAAGGCAAAGTTTAATTTTCTAGATATTTTCCTGACGGTCCTATCTTCACATTATAAACAGAACCAAACTTGTAGGCTTTAGGCTCTTCTCCAGGAACTCTCCCTCACTGGGTGATGTTCAGAACATGACAGCATGAGATACTCTACATTGACAAAGGTTCCTGCTAGTGAACTGAGACAACTACAGATGTAGGCATACACACTTAAAGGCTTCTGTGACTTGCTGTGACACTGTTAAAAAAAAAATGTTGAACAGCTTTTACACTAGCCTAGCACTTCTAGCACTTCTGAAACTCATGTTCATATTGATGCAACTCAGAAGAGAACTCTATTAATGCCTTCTAGACTGCCATGAATGTAGCTTAACAATACAGGACTTCGTCCAAAATAAATAAGTTTTTGTATTAGAAATCAGAAGCCAAGAGAGTTGTGAATGTTTCAGATAACTACTAATTTAATCATTCAAGGTCTCCCAGGAATAAATTCTGACTAATATCAAGATTAATCTTTAAAATACTTTTTCTGATGCACCATGAATATGACTATAACAATCATGCCCAAAGCAGTTCCAGGCATATACAGTGCTGGAGAGGTAGTGCATATGTCATGCCATGCCCCAGAAGCAGCAATAGACTCACACCATAATGTCACTTCGAGTAACAGTATACCTAGCTGTTTCAGAATTATATGAAAGGCAAAACTGAATAATGCTGAATTTCTAGATATTCTTTTCATAAGCCCTTACGTAGTCCAATTTTATTTCAAAATAAAGTCACAAGAATTGCATCATAAACTCACTTGTCAGGTAAAAATAATGTCATATGCCTTGAGAGTAAATAAATTACGCTACTATTCTTTCTTTTCTTGAAAAGATGTGGCTACATCACCTTCTCTAATAATTAAGGTTCACCTTCATCTGCAGATTGTATATATTTTCTCTGGATCATTGTTCAATTTACAACGTATTAGGTCACTTAAACTGTATGTCATTTTCCAATATATGGATCCATTTTCAGATTATTGTAATTTTGTTAAACTTCATACATGCAGGCTGAAACTTTCCATGGTAGGTATTTACCTCATTATATTAATACTTCATTTTTTTTAAAGTAGCAAGAAAAAGATGCTCTTGCCATAATTACAATAAAGAAATACTACATAAACTTGTTGTTGTTGTTTTGCTTTTTCACAATTGCTTTGTTGAAGCTCTAGTAGCTTGAAATTTAGCACACAGTTCTCAGTTTGCAGCCTTTGCCTTTCCTCTGGAAATCAGTACCCAAGAAGAATGTTTCTGCAGTAGACCCTTGCTCATGCTCTGCCTCTGCAGATTGCCTGTGAAGAGCTTGTTACATTCACCTTGACTCTCCACATGTACCAAAAAATGATATGTTCCAGAAATGGCTGCTCTGGCAACTGACAAAGCCTTGGTTGTGCCAATCAGCAGGCAGTCCTAGGCTCTGCCATGAACTCTTGCCTGCCTTCTCACACCAGCCTGGGTGCAGAGCAGCCAGACAAAAGCTTTTTAGCACTGTTTGTTTTCAGCAAACCCGTGAATGTCTGTGCCAGCACCAGCATGAGTAAAAACTATATGAACACACATTCAAGACATGGTGGGAAAGCAAAGAGGGCGCTGGCTTAGAGCTGTCATGGGACTGCACTCTTTCTTCCCGTGTTTCTTGTGCTTCTGCCTCTTGAAAACCACCTACACCAGCATGAAAGCAGGAAGCAAAAATGAATGTAAGAGGTAGGGAAAACAGACTACAACTAGTAGTAGTCCTAAACACAAAAAGTTCTGACTCTAAACTAGAAATTGCAATCTGTGAGCATCATCTTTCCCCACCTATGCCAGTAGCTGTCAATCTCATAAGTGTCTCATAGTTCTTACGATAGCCAAAGTTTTCAAATGCATAATTTTCTGACCCTTTTTAGAACATCAATGAAAAAGCTGACAAAACCAAGGATCACAAAATTTTAGAACACTGGAATTAAAACTGTCTGTCCAATTCTAATGAGCATTTTTCTTAGGACTCAATAGTCAATTCTCTGCAGATATTTAATGTCTCCATACATAGAATGGGTGACCTTCAAGGAACAGAACAGCCTGCTTGCTGAGATATTTATTTACAGTGGGAAGATGCTAAAAAAAACCTTCCACAAAACAGAAAAAAGCATTACAGATATGGGCAGCTGCACTTTGTACTGGCAAAGTAGGTGCTGTCTTTTCTTTCAAAATTTCTGTGCAATAGTATACAACATTTTTTACCAGTAATATTTCACATAACTGGCCAACATTTTGATGTTGCATTTCTTTAAATAACCAAAATGCAGAACTTACTGACAGAGCCTGGTGAGTACCCATGGCTGTAACTGAAGTAGCTCAAAGTTTTTAAACGCTATTCAAAATGGTATATTACACAAAAAAAAAAAAGCTTTTGTCCTTTCAGATTAAGATTGAAAATCAGTGGACCTTTTGAATGATTTTTACCTTGTCTTGTGCCAGTTGTCCATCTGTCAAATGGAGATAGTATTTCTCACCTCTCCTGGAGAGGAATTTTCAAGATGAATAAAGGTTTGTGAAGAAAAGCCCACCTGTTATTCTTTAGGCAGTTCAATATAGAGATGGTATAAAGTAAAATATGGCATGGCAGTAGAGAATGAATGATGACATGAAATTAAATTGAGTTCCAAATACCTCTTAGAACATTGTTCTTTCTACTCAGTCGTGATTCCTGTAGCAAAAAATGGTACTGTAGATTACTCTGCACATGCATTCCTATGATAAAAGCCAGATTACCTAAAACAGTTTTTGATCTGCCAAAACACCTGAATATTTGAATCATGTATGCTCATACTTAATAAATTATGTGTGTTTGAGCTTGTTAGAATTAAATGAAACACATACTTCTCCATCTTTTCTGGTTTTCTCCTTCCAGATACTATTAATTCCTCTTCCCAACAACTTTCATTGCTCTTTTCTGAACCTGATTCCATTTTATGAATAGCATTCTGGTAAGATCTGGTAAAAAAGTTACGGCAACAACCCAGCTGCAATAGAATTTTTGTGGTTAAAAAAGTTTTATTGCTTCTCTAATTCACAGCATTGGTGAAAGCAGCTAAAAATTACAATTGCCTTTTTTGGTACAGGTCATATTAAAATCCCTTGTCAATGTGTTATACAATTTCAACTTGATACCCTTCAGTGTTATTCATTTCCACATTTCTTCCCACCCTTTGGATTTATTTTCTTTAACTGGCTGCACAATATTTCCACATGTTGAATTGTTGCCCACACTTTTACCTCCTAATTTTCTGTCCATGTTTTCAGTCTGGTACAGAATTGGCTTGTGATTTTACAGGTGAGATATGTTATCAACTATACATCTTAAAATGCTCCAAAACCACAGCAATTAATCAATAGTTTAAAATTCTGCTTGCATTTTCAACAAGATTCATGAGTTTGAAAAAAAGGAAAGTTAGATCTGTCTGTCTGATCTGCCTGCAAACAAACCTTGTTGTGGGAATTATAAAAGCAGCAGAATTTCGGTTTCTTTGCTGCTTAAAAAATACCTGGTATTGGATGGGCTCCTAGCTACCCGCAGCTGGAAAGAGGGGCAGATATTTTAATTCTGGAGAATTTCTTTGTATGTTCTATTTTCATTCATGCAAGAAAGCAAAGTTAGCCACCCAATACTGAGTAGCAGGGCAATGAAAAAATGTTAGTTTATTGTCTCAAAACCAGCCTTCACTGAACAGTCATCAATTCTAAGTTTGCTATGACTATATTGGCCTTAGAATACAAATAAAATATCAATCTTTATCTCTTATTTGGAGAAGATTTAACATATCCATTATTTTTAGCGTGTGCATACTGTTACTGTATTCAATCCGAGTACTCAACACATGTCTCCAAAAGCATTTGCAGGAACAGACGCTTACATAATTTTACAGAGCTCCTGCATGAAAAACACTATATAAATTGTGTGAATTTCTTCAGAGAATCTGATGAGAACATTAGCCAAGTTAACATAGCTATATAATTTGCAAATGTCAGAAAAGCTTTAAAAATGAACTTTCCTTTTCATTTTCTATATTTGTATAGACCATATATACATAGTGAGAATGTCTTCATATATACACAACCACAGACTCACACTTCCAAATAAATAAAAAAAAAAAAATCAGAATTCTTTTTATATCCATATATTGGTTGCCTTTTTCTCAGACAAGGATAGGGAGGAAATACTGCATTTAGAAAATACAATGAAACCAGTAAGTGTTATCGCTTTCACTGATACTCGATAAAAATAAATCGTCTGTTTCATGCTGGGCTTCAGGAGAAGAAACTAATAAATATTCATGTGTTAGCAAAACTGTTTATGCTACCAGCAACTGCAATAGACCTTCAAAACTGTTTCATTTTTAGGTTCCTTGTTTTGATCTACTTTTATTTTCCCCCAATATTTACTTTTGTGGTAAAAAACAGTATAGATCATTCCCAAAACAACATTTTAACGTTCAAAGCCAAATACTTTAATCAGGTCATCCCTTTCCTTTTCTGTGGAACAGTTCTAACCATTCCTCTTCCTGGAACACTGAGAACAGTCCAAAACCACATAAGTCTTCAAATGTAGTGCATAAATCGCTCCTACTATAAGATTGCAGTTAGAATTGTCTAATAAAAATGTTATTAGTGGCACACTAAGCAAGCCAAACACAGTGATTGACCTACTAACCCAGTGAAAATGGGAGAACCCCTAAAAGGCAAAAAATAACAAAATCTCATTTTTTCTTCTCTCACTTCAACTGCAACAGGCTTAGAAGAAACTCAGTCAGAAAGAACAATGTCAGGCTGGCAGAATTGGAGCTTCTTTTACCCCTTCCACTGTGGAATCACGTGCGGCTGTCCACAAAGATCTTAAAATGCCACCGTACCAGAGCGTCGACACGTAATACTGGTTCAGGGGTAAATAATACTTCAAGACACAAGAAGACGGCAAAGTAGAGGATAATTAGGAAATTATTCATTTCCATGAGCTTTTTCCAGCTGCGGTCTATCTTCCACTGTCCTGCATGAGCCTGGGTGAGAGCTTCCCAGGAGGCCTCCTTCTGGCAGGGTGGTACAAGGCGCAGGGTGCCCAGTTTGGAGCCGCAGCTGCGCACCACGGGCACTGGCATGCTGGGTTCCACATATGCAGTTGCCCAGCTGCTCGCAGCAGAGCGTGTCTGGCAGCAATCCTGCACATTCAGCATGCCCTGACTCCAAACAGGGGAGAAAACCAAAAACTTCCCATCCAAAACCAAAAAAAGACTGTGGAAAAAAGTTCTCACCTGTTAAAAGCATTTCTTTTAAATTATGTAATGTAAAATTGAAACAAAGTTTCAACAAACACAGAGTGAGGCTTTTGAGGGAACAGTGTCAGAGGGCTGGCTGGCTGCCAGCTTTATGAATCTCAGACTTTAAAAATTCTCTCTTTTCTGACTATGATTTGGTTCAATCTTTAACCGAAGTGCACCTGCCTGCTTAAAATCAACAGCAACAAACAGATTAACAGTAAAGATATCACCTCTGAGGAGTATGAAAGGAGAAAGCACGCTCAAAATTAAAGAAAGAGGTAAATTGGAGGATTAAGAGGTCAATCAAATTTACTATAGATCTGTGACTAAAATCCAAGGCATACACAAAGCTGAAGCTGAAAGATAAAAGAATATACTTGTTTGAAAAAATATATAACATCAGAATCCTCACTAAAAAGATATTTAACCATAAAATTATTTCCCCATTATTTGACTGTATTTAATTGATTCTACAAAATTTGTCTCGATCTATGACATCAATCGCCTGTTTCTGGAAATGATAACCATCTCTTCCGAGGAAGATAAAACTCCTAAGTAATGTCCTGTAATTCCTATTAGATGCTAAGCTGTTGAAGGTGTAGCCGTAAGGAAGCTAACTCTGGATACAGAGTTTATCATCGAGTCACTTGTATTCTTTCCAGCATGGATTTTTCCCTCTGGTAGAGCTGCGCTACCACATAATCATCATATTATATGGACAGCTCTCTGTATAGCTCAGGTTTGCATGTTCTGTTCTGAGAAACCTTGAAGTTCGGTTTTAAGGAAAAGGTAAGAAACAAACTTGAAATTCATAACTTTTGTTTTCCAGTCAGCCATTTATGTTTGAACTTCTCCGTTCAGCTCTTGTGTATTAACATACCTTTGCACAACATCATCAGTTAATCTCTGGTAGAAACAGTTTAAAGGTTTTACACATCTCCACGTATATTTCATAGTACAGTAACTGTTATGCAGTTATTGATAAATGAATTCCCTACCCCTATGCTGGAAAGAAAGAAGTTTAGAGGCTGTATGCCTTTGTTATTAATAGCTGAAAAAAGAGAAATTATAATTTTGCTTATTTTTAAAGACATGAGTTGTTTCTGATTCCACCTCTTCCCACAAGAGTTATCAAATTA
>Ga0181612_157927_pt1 | contig 10787 bp, 3 predicted proteins | sample HoacroProtozoa21_FD_119630 | JGI IMG/M metagenome (GOLD analysis project Ga0181612, IMG submission 119630) | Hoatzin crop microbial communities from Cojedes, Venezuel. Combined Assembly of Gp0051906, Gp0051904, Gp0051908 | reverse complement strand
TTAAGGGTCTTCAGATGTATGGTTGCCCAGAGAGGTAGTGGAGGCCCCATCCCTGGCAATATTCAAGGCCAGGTTGGACAGGGCTCTGAGCAACCTGGTCTAGTGGAAGATGTACCTGCTCACTGCAGGGGGGTGGACTAAATGACCTCTAAAGGTCCCTTCCAGCCCAAAGCGTTCTATGATTCTATGACTGTGCACCGCAGGCAAATGCTGCGCATGAGAACAAACAGGGGCAAACAGTGCAGCACAGAATTGCAGAGGTCAGCGTTGATTGAGCAGTTTTTCTAGAGATCAAGTTTTCCTTCATTAGAAATGTATGGTCTATTTTCATGATTTCCTGCTTCTGCCTCAATTAGTTTCCTGAAAGTATCACTACAGAAATGATTCTCTGCAACACCTGAAAACTCTTTTGGGAATATGCCCAAACTGGCATTTTGCAGTTCAATATATCAGGCCACAGATTAAAAGAAAATTAGTCATTTTATCTTCTGGTAAGAACTTCTTCCTGACTTTCCAGCTGTCTTTGAATTTTTCTGAAGAATATTTCTTCAATATTTTTAGGGGGGTTTAACAGAAGGGAGGTTAAATTTGGTATTTGACAACGGAAATTTGCCATTTTTCAGATTAAAGTCTTTTTTGTAATTTTGAAGGGTTGAAATGTTAAAGGAGGAGATGCTAATTTTCTGGGAAACATGAAAATTAAAATATATTTGTAACTTGAATGAACTGACATGCATCATCAGTTGTATTTCCAATTAAGGTTCTGCAATTTTGATTAATTCACTCATTTGAAAACAATTTACATACAAGATGGTCAGGGAAGTGGAATGTTGCCCGGGGGCAAACTCAAGAGAAGAGTCAGGGATCAAAGTCTGAAAGCAAATAGACGTATTTGGGGAGCTTTCAATAGCATGATAGCAGTGCTTGAAGATCACAGCAGTCAGACAAATGTTTTTTGCTTAGAAGATGGTTACTGCCATCAGTGACGATTTAAGCCTTCAAATTTTTCATTAACACAGAGCCTTGTACTTCAAACTATCAGGAAAATGACAGCAATTAGTCTAGGGAAATATTTGAATATTGAGACAAAAATTAGCTCTAAAATTTGCATTTAGGAATGTGCAAGCGTGTGGATGGGCTTTTAAGTTACGAAATTATTTCCTTATTTAAAAAACAGTACAACCTTTGCCAGCTGACTCAAGAAAGACCCTGACTTTCCCTTTATACTCAGTTGTTATGATTAACTAGGAATATCAATGAGAAATTGTCCTATTTATAAAGAAATTTATAGAGAAAGATTACCAATAGTTGTTACAGTATTTCAATGGGATGCTCCAAGCTAGATTTCAATTTGCTATGCTTAGACTACAAAAACAATTAAAACTGCAATCAACTGCATGGTCTTTTTGAATTGTATAGAAAAATCAGAGATGCAGCATCTGAGGAAATTAATGTAGCTAATGTTTTAAAAGCAATTCAACCAATGATAAAATTTACTCACAAAGCTGAAATACCATGCCAAGACTGTTAGTTTCACACTTCCCACATAAGGAAATGTTTAGTAAAGTAAAAAGCACATATTATATATAATCTAAATCAATGTCAAGCAGAAACAAAAAATTCAGTAAATATTAGTTTGAACTTAGAGAAAAAATATAAAATATGAAAGCATGTGCTTTTTTTAATCCATTTCATAATGAATAGCTACAAGTGCCCTTCATCAGCTGTTGTTGGAAAGCTGTCAGGTCATTTTTAAATACAGTAGTCAAAGGTCTGCAAACTTGTTATTGAACTAGACTGAAAAGCATATGACCATGAACAACTGAAAACGACTGGGGTGATGGGTTAGGTGCAGGGACACATGATTGTAGGCAACCTTTTGGCTTCAAACTCAGTCCTCTGAGTATCTTTCAAGGCTCTACTGTTACCCCAGGGACAAATAAATTCAGGACGGCAAGGCTTCCCCCACCTTCTCGGCATTGGTGGTTCCTAATGATTTTAAAACCAGAATGTCAGCACAGATGAACTTTCAGAAGTGAAAACTTATGCTCTACATATCTAGTAGACCTAAGTCCAAACTCAAATGCAACACACTTCTGTTCTACTAATACATTCTGCAAACAGAAAGCATCCGTCTAACATACCATCCAGCTAGTGCCAGACACACAGAAAGACATTTAAAACTCTTACCCTTCATTACAAAAAATATAGTTCGTTATTGTTTGAGCATTTTTTCCTATGACAATGCGATGGTACACCTTTTTACTGATGTAACTGTGTTATCTAACTCTGATGGGGACACTCTAAGCAGAAAGCTGCATTCATGTAATAGTTCTACCTGTGCCAATACACGACACAGGAACAAAAACTTTTCTATATGCTTCAAACATCTAGCACCACAGAAGTGACTGTACTTCAGTAAAATTGAGCATCCAGCCGGAAGGCGGGGTGGGGCGGAACCCCACCAGATCCTCTTTAAATGAGAAATTAATAATACTGTGTGTAGTCGTTAACAGAAATCGAGGATAAGTTTCCCTCACCTGCTACATTTAGCTATGGCATCAAAGGCTTCTTAATGCAAACAGTTAGAAACATATGCTCACTTTTGCAGTGAAGGGAGGGGGGAAAAAGTATGAAAGGGACAAATGAATGAAATGCAGAAACTAGTTGTTACATCTCATGCGACTGGTATCATGTAGATAAACCAATAAAACCACAGAGAGGCATGGCTGAGCTGAGTGTCAGCCAGGGGTCCTTCTGCAATAATCTTTGGATTATTGCTCTCATGGCCTTTACAAAGTATTCATGCATGGACTAATACCCAGGGCATGTGAAAGATGGCATTACACTTTTAAGGATACAAACCCAGCATACCAACAAACACAACAACACAACACACAGTGTTTCAAGAAACTAACACAGCCCAATCTGTTTGTTTAAACAATGAAAGCTGCACAATTTACTGCACACACAGACTAACGGATTATCCAAAAGACTCACTGAACAGTCATGAAGAGTGCACAGATTAGGAAAAACACTTTCTAGAGATGGCAGGTAAAAGTAACAAACTATACTGGTGTTACCAGTACCTTGCACATCCTCAGCATCTCCACAGGCACAGCAGAGTCTTTCCAGTGCAGAGTGACAGATGACTATACACAAGTGGTGCAGAAGGCATACTGTTACAGAGGCTGTCATGAGGACCTTGGTTGCTGAGCTTAAACTGTGGGAACTCAGGACATTAGCTCTTGAACGGCCTTCTTCAAATCAGAGAGTGCCAGCTGAAAAGACAGCCAACACACATCTGTAAAACCCACTTCCCTCTGTGAGCCACTCTTAACTGGCCTCCCATGCAAGTGAAGGGCTAGATGAGCTGACAAAACCAATTCATCAGAACTCCAAAAGCAAAACATTTTTCTTATTTTTAAAAAATAGGAGTTGACAGAGATGTCCATCCATTGGCAGCTTTGACTCTTGAACCTGTGCACACTTCATTTTTAATGCTGTTTACTTCAAGTAGTTGACAGCACCAGCAATAATCATTGCTACCGACTTTCTACAGGCAGCTTTGCAGGATCAGGATCGATACTAGTCATGTCCCCCCAGCCATGGATCTTTCCCATAGCAAGAATTTATAAGAAAAGCAACAATAAACAGGAAAATACAATCATACAGAAGTTTTAAAAGAAAAATGTGGGGAGGTCGTTACAACTAAAAATATTTCAACCTTTCTTATTTGATAAAGGCAAGACGACTCTAAAAGACAGAAACAAAAGACAGCAGACTGCAACTTTGTATGTAAATAAAAAGGGGAAAGCAAGCAGTTGTATACCTGGATATAAACCTTAAGTAAGGCAATGAAACATGGCTACATTTTCATTTTTGCTATTGCTATGGTCAGATTATTTATTTTCAGGGAAACATAAAGAAGAGTTAAATCCCATTTAACAAAAAAATCCTGTGTAACTGGATGACTGTAAGGATTCTTCTGTAAAAATATCAACAACATCCAAGTACTTGAAGAGCATATATTTTGAATGTATTCAAATGTATCGTATTTGAATGTATCGTACTAAGCAATGAAAAGAGTATGTCCTTTCCCTTCAGCAGGCCTACTTATATGCCTAAAATTAAACACTTGCCTAACAATTAAGTGTGATTGGGTTACAATTACTTCGTCTCTGCTTCTTTTGTTTCATTCTACCTGCATCAAAACATGAAAACTAGACATGTGAATGGCTGAGATTGACCGCCGTTGGTTTCAGACACATTTCAGCCCACCCTGAAAAATGTAAGCTTCCTGTCATACGCTGTCAGTAAAACTCCTGCCTTCCAAACAAAGGTTCTGAGAACAGAGCTTACATGGCATCTTTAGACTTCACATTTTGTTTGACACCTACCATTTGTGAGAAATGGCATTTTATAACCACTTTCCATCCTGTCTGTCCCCATCACCACCACCACCACCAAACATAATTGCTTTTACTATAAATATCTGACAGCACTAGTGAAAGTAACAAGAGAGCAAGATTTAGAAAGCTCTTTTTGACTGCCTAGTAGATTTGTTACATAAATGCAAATCTTCTTCTAGTGTCGGTGTTAAATAGTTTCTTTTCTAACCCCACCCTCCCAAAAAAAGGAAGGAATAAACCGTCTTTCACAAGCGGATAGCACAGTCTGACCAGGAAAAAAACAATTCTTGTACCATTTGAAAAGTTAGCTTATCATCAGGCAACACACTACATACCTGCAAGTTTCATCTCAAAGATTCAATATTAATGTCCCTTTTATCAGTTTCTTATTTGAACATACCCTAAGTTTGACAGGTACAGTGCATTTACTAAGCAAGAGGAAAAGGAATCAGATTTGCCCAGGTAAATCCCATTCTGACTCAAATACTCATTAAAGTAGGAAATGACTGATGTAATGCACTGTATCAGCTGCTATGGAAAACGACCTTCGATGAATGTTCAATTTACTGAGCAGATCTTAAAAGTGTTCCAGAGCTTCCAATAATAACTGAGCGCCAAGCCTTGACAACAGAAAAGCAAATCAATGGATCTAAAATGACATACACAGAAATCAATCTTGGATTAAAAAGAAACTTGAGCAAATCAAACAGAAGTTCACTTTAAAAGATAAACATTCCAACACAGTTAGAATTTACAGGTATAATTCAGATTATATGTGTTATTCAGAGAACTAAAGAGCTTCCACACTAAAATTGCAGGAATGTCTCCCTACAGAAATCATTCTGGTCACATTAAGAGAGTAGATGACGATCTAAGTAATTTCTTGCACTTCCCTTACCACTCAAGTAATTCCATAAACTGAGAGAGAAAATCTAGGTAATAGTTATTATGAAGACACAACCTTAAATATCAAAACCAAAAGACTTTTCTGAAAGTGTTCTTCATAAGTTGCTTTCATGGAGCAAAAGGCCTGGGTTTCAGAATGGCTGTTCACAAACAGCCAATGCTTGCTCATTTGGGCTTTTGCAAAATTTCACTTATGTAAAATATATTTTGCTAAATCCAGTGAAGAACAGGATCTCTGCCAGAAGGTCCCACCTTATCCTCAAGATCTTGGGCAATTATGAAGTCCTGAAGCAGCACTAGGACTGATGCATATCTAACGATTTCTCACATGATTACGCAAAAACATAAGGAGGAGGAAATGTGATTTCACAATCAGTGTCAAAGTTCAGGAATTGATTACAGCCCATGGAAAAACCATCCTTCCAGCAGTACCCTTAAGTGGATGTGACCCCCTCCAGAGCCCAGACCTTATTCCCTGCCTGGTATCCACTCCCTATCCCAAGCAGCATCCTCTGATAAACTCGTATGTTCTCAGGTCATCCAACACAGAGAGTTACAGGAGGAACTCGCCTGAACGTGACAGTAACTTGCCTCTGAAGCACACAGAACAGCTTATACCTCTAAGAGCTACCATTTCCTAACATCAAAAAGTAATTAATCTAAGCTGACTTCCGTCATGGAGCGAACAGTTTGCCAACAGTTACCACATAATATTCTGTTAGAAATTATACATGTTGACTACACTGGAGATGTGCCTACGGCGTTAACTGTAAATGGTATTTTCAGCAGGGATGTGCATGTGGACTTGCACACTGGAATAAGAAAAGCACACTGGAATAAGAAAAGCTGTGGCAGTCATGAACTGCACAACAGTTTCCATCAACAGAATCTTCGGTTGAGAGCTTTTCCCCTTGCTGTACTGAAGTTTTCCAAGTTTGGCCTCGGAAAAAAGCAGAATTGCTCTAAATATTTTGGGAATGAAAGAACTGCTCCCATCTCAAATCCATCACTAGGGAGAGAAACAGAAGTCTGATTTCACTGTGATTGTTCTCTTCCAAGATTTACTTCAACACATGGTACTTTTGCCATTTTCATCTTTAATTTTTTGTTCCTCCATTCAGAAAATATTAACTAAGACAAGGTTTACCCAGATGGCTAAACATATCTGAGCAGAGGGAAGCCCTATCACTGCTTTAAATCAGTTGGGACATCTAGAGATGGAGGGCTCATCCACTGTTTCCAGTTAGGAAAGGCTGAACAGCAGCTTATGCCCTGCTTTCCGTACTTTGGAGCCTGGAAAGGCACTGAAAAGCTGTAGTAGGCCTTAAACTACATAGTATGTAGACCTGTTAGGGAGAACAGAAGAGTGGCAGTGGCAAAATTCAGTCATAAGTATGTGAAGACAGAAGTAAGACAGTAAGCAGCCTGAAGCATTATTAGCTAAATTCAGTGCAATGTATGAAATTCCATCCATGGAACCAATTCCTGCCCTACCTATCATTTAAGCTGTTATTTCCTCAGGTGGTGCACAAACCCTGTGACAGCATTAAAGCAGGGTGATTTCACACTGAACCATTTCCTGAAGTCCTGTGAGATATGAAGATCTACTGGGTTGTTTACATTTGTTATGTTCAAAAGGAGGCTTTCTCCAGAAAGACTCATGACATAAGGTTGATAAGCTGCAAGCAAGGGAAGGTATCAGTCACACACACAGAATAAAGTTTTCCCTTTACAATCTGACATTATCTACCTAGGTTGAAATATAATCTATGTTTTCTTCTAGACATTAGAAAAACAAAACTAAAGCCCAAGTGTACACATTAAATTGCTATCAAGAGGAAAATCCATACTATGCAGGTGACAGGTTTCTCTAAAAAAAGCATTTAAAATAGCAAAACATGGGAAATACCACTGACTGCCTTCAAATACCTGCAGAAAAGGTGACAGAAATACAAAAGACAAAAGAAGAAAAAATATTAGCACTCAACAGCATAAGCTAAGAGTGCAAAGTCTGTTAATTAATGTATTATAATGACTTCTGACAGCTTCACATAATGCCTTTTCATCATCATACTGTTTCAGTTACACATTCTCCACTTCTCACATTAAAACCAGCTTCACTATTATTTTTCACCTGCTGCTTCAGTATTAGGTTTAAGCATTTACGTCTTTCAAGAAAATAATTTTATTTTCTGGAAGTTAATCACTGATTCTCTCACTAAACACTAGGGAAAAAATTCCTCTGCTCTGTGAAAGCACAAAAGGAAAAGAAAGGGAAATGTTACAATGCAGTATGTGTTATTATCTCCAATGCACCATGATCCTCCATGCTTCACAAAGCCCTTGGTTAGAAGCCAATCATGCAGCTCAGAGTTTGAGCACACTGGCACAGAAACCTTAAAGCTGGACTAACTGTCCCCAAATGCTGAAAGAACAATGAAGCAACTCTATTTTTTTTAACCTTTAGCTCAGCTATTAAACACAGAAAAAAGCATTAAAACAAATGTTTGGAAATTTGATCTACTAACAATATAAATTAGAAGATAAAGTTTGGTATTTCATTACTAATGATCTGCTGGGGAAATATGTGCCCCCCAATTTATGTTTTTCTTAACCTTGCACCTTGAAGAATCGGAAGTAAGAAAATAAAAAATGAATGCATAAATAAGCCTAAATACTTTCCAATATTTAAAATACTGGATTATTTCATTATACCAATTGAAATAGGGCACAATGAAGACTGGAAGAATACCTCACTCCTCTCCTTGAAAGGCCAAGCAGTACACCATGATCTCAAATGCAAAGGAGGCATACTGTGGGGCAGAGTGTGAATACATTAAAGGAGAACAACTCCATGGCCGATCCCTACAGTCACTCACAGAAGCCAGCTCTGACCACAAACCTGAGACATAATGAATGAGTCTCCTCCTACGCAGGCCTCTGAGCTCACTCTGGGGAGAGGCAGCAGCAGGAGGATGACGATTGTCTCTGGAAAACAATCTTTCCCATCGCAAACTTCATGGGACACACCCTATATCTCCAGTCATGGTATGAGTGGAAGAATTTTCTCTGTGCACTCATAGACTGCTCTGTTCCAACAAGTTTGGTACATTCTTCCTCCATCCACTCCTGAAAGGTGCCAAGAACCTGTAAAGCAAGTTGAGATTTTTTGCAGCGCTCTAGAGGTACCCAGAGCCTGACAGAATTTGGTGTTCAGAAAACAACCACAGATAGAGAAGTGTTACACAGGCAAATGGTCTTGATCATTTAATGATAGTTTACTGTAGTCATCTTCAATATACCCACATTTTCAACCACTTCTCCACTCACTTTACGAAAGAATCACTTAGTAAGAAAACTCAACACAGAGCCACAAAGCACAAACAACTTGAAATTTTCATGCAGCAACTCATCACCCAATTATTCCTCTTCCTTTTACATCTCACTGGCTATTAACACTGAAAATGGCATGGAGCTAAGAGGCATCTTTTTGGTCTGAATTCTGTATTTGGGCAAAGTTCTCAATTCCTCTTCTTCTCTGCCCCCTCTTCCCCCACAACACAATGCTTTAAGCCCTTAATTAGAGTTTATACAGCTAGGGTGACACTCCCAGGCAATGAAAATGTATACTTGGAAGTTTGACAGCAGTATCTTCCATCAAGCAATGCACCACATTAAGTAGCTGCAACCTTTTTTTAAAGCATTTGGATGCTTGTAGCAATCATGGATTTGCTGGACTGAATTTTCAACCCCAGGCACCTTTTAAGAAAGACTCTTCAGGTTCCACAGTGCCTTTTTTAAAAAAAAATCTAAAGAATTATTTAGTGGCCAGATATTCCCATGTGCCTGGTACCCATGCAGTCATTCTGCAGTCTCTCTGAAAAAGCGTCTAGTAAGATCTTAAATCAGCACTGGAGTGATTAGAATTAGTATGTAGTAACAGATTTAGGCAATAAAATTTTAAGCTACTGAAGCTTATTATTTTCATCCTTAAAATCTATTCATGTAAGGGGCAGCCACCTTCTAATTCAGAGCAGAAGATTTGAGATTAAATTTAGTATCACTTGAAGTGAATTTAACACACAAAAATTGACAGGAGTTGGAATACAGCTCTTTTGTGAATTGAAGAAAAAGAAACAAAGAATAGAAGCAGCAAACAAATCACAACACCTGTCAACCTTGTTCGATACTGTGCTGAGAGCAGTAGGGATGAATGGGGACTTCCCACTTCTACATCTATCACAAACAAATGAAAATATATGCATGGTTTTGAACAAGGTATTCGGGAAGTGACAGATAAGTCTTGGGAAGGCAGGTTTGTTTTCCCTGCTGAGAAAATAACATATCTCAATAACACTGCCATTCAAATTCCTCAGGACAATGATTCACATAGGGCATGTTTAATTTATTTTGACTGTTTACTCTGTGTTGACAATTTGAATTGGAAACACTCAATATTCTACTGTAGGAAGCAGTCTTAAATGTGACAGCTCAAGCTGTGAAGAATTAATACCTTCAAAATTATACATCTCTTCGCAAACTGTCTTGCTTCCCAGCTATTCCAGCCTTCATTCCAGCATTCCAGCTTTGTGTCTGTTTTGTCCAAGAGGAGGGCATTTCATTCCAGAATGTTACTCGTTCGATTATTTTTATTATTTCACACATTAACCACATCTGAGTAAGCCCGGAAAAAAACAAAACACAATTTGGAAAATTATTTGAACGGCAGAAATATCTATTCTCCAGAAAGATCTGTACTCATTTATGTACTTGAAAAATTCCTGAAGATTTCCCTTATTTGAAGAACATGACCATATGCTATATGAACATACAGAATCATTGTGCTGTCCACAATATCGAAATAGATTTACGCAGACAGCATATTTAACCCTGCAGTAACCATCTTACTACGAAGGGCACAAACCAGAGAAAGAAAATCAATCTCTGCTTGCATAACTAAGGATTGTGTCACTGCCACAACCTAACCAATTCCTCTTAAATGTCACAAGAAGATCTGCAAACTACATCAAGCTCCTGAAAAGTCTTTCCCAGCAAACATTTTCCACCACTACTTTGTTCAGGTTACTGAGATGACAACTTTAACAGAGAGCAAACTGAAATTTCTTGATTTTAGAAGTCTCATATAACAAGCACCATTCCTCCCAAGCAAGCCACTATTTTTGTTTTTTAAATTGTTCCATTCCTTTATCTAAGTAGAAAAGGGGACCTTATAAATGCTTATAAATATCTGAAGGGTGGGTGTCAGGAGGATGGGGCCAGACTCTTTTCAGTGGTGTCCAGCAACAGGACAAGGGGCAATGGGCACAGACTGAAGCATAGGAAGTTCCGTCTGAACATGAGGAAGAACTTCTTCCCTCTGAGGGTGACGGAGCACTGGAACAGGCTGCCCAGGGAGGTTGTGGAGTCTCCTTCTCTGGAGATATTCAAGACCCGCCTGGACAAGGTCCT
>Ga0181612_139392_pt1 | contig 10787 bp, 6 predicted proteins | sample HoacroProtozoa21_FD_119630 | JGI IMG/M metagenome (GOLD analysis project Ga0181612, IMG submission 119630) | Hoatzin crop microbial communities from Cojedes, Venezuel. Combined Assembly of Gp0051906, Gp0051904, Gp0051908 | reverse complement strand
TACCCAGCCAGTCATGTCATCGTAGAAAGCTATTAGATTGGTCAGGCATGATTTCCCCTTGGTGAATCCATGTTGACCACTCCTGATAACCTTCTTTTCCTCCACTTGCTTGTTGATGACCTCCAGAATGAGCTGCTCCATTATCTTTCCTGGGATGGAGGTGAGGTTGACCGGCCTGTAGTTCCCTGGGTCCTCCTTCTTGCCCTTTTTGAAGACATATCTCGGTGTAAGCTCTCACTAATAAAGCAAATACTGGAAGACGCTGCCTGCCACCCTGCCTTAAATATCTTTCAAAAGCAGTCCAGTTAATGCTCTTTCAGTCAGAACTGAAATAACTTTATTGCATAGTTTTAAATATGTACCATTTTAGATGTTAATTTTCAACTAGGCCCAAAAATAAGGATTCTGATCCATTTTAATCTTAAGTTACAAAATACTTCTTTTGAAGGAGCGACATTGTTTACCCATCTGTGAATTGTGAAGTTCTATTTAAAGTTCCTCTCTAGATTACATTTTATCATTTTTTCTCTTTAACCTAAGAAAGATTTTTTATTTTTAAACAAATCATTCTATACTGCTGTCTTTATTATGTTCTGTCTTCAGTGTATTGGTTTAATATCAGAGCAATTTGTTTGTTTGTTTGGAGTTGTTTTTTTTGTTTTGTTGAGAGAGAATAGAATTGAAGAAGTTTTTTAAGGCATTCTGTTCTGATGGAAGGTTTTCAATTTTTCTTCCCTTCTGGTTTTAATGAAGTAAATTCATAGCTGGTTAAATATGTGGATATTAAAATCATTATTAATCGATTTAACCAAAGGAAGGAAAAACATGAAAGAAAAACAAAGCTACAAAGGTCTGCTGAAGGCAGGAATATAATGGAAAATTTACAAAATCTATAAATGGCGGAATAGAAACTTGCTAAGGATTGAATGGTTTGTCAGAAGGTTCCTTTTTGACTCCAGTAGTCAAATTATGTCAAAGTCTCTTCAGCACTGTCTTGTCTTTTTTGTTCCAAATAACGCTCATTTTCCAAATGAGGTGCTATGTTCTTGGGCAGAAGCATGATTGTCGAAAATGGAAATACTTTAGGAAGTGGAATTGTCAGTCATTAACTGGATAGCAGATGTTCTTTAACAACCAGCAGTGGTGTTTGATCAAGTTTGAATCTGGCCTCTAGAAGGAGACAATTGCTGTTTATGTGCACTGTACCTTTCCCTTATGCTTCTCATCACTTCCCTGATTTTTCTTCTTCCCCTGCCTCCATACACCTTCTCTTTCCCTTCCCCCTTTATTCTTAGGTTCTTCCTGTCTATGTCCTATTTCACTTACCTTTTTTGTGTGTGTCTTCCAAATGCATTTTTCAATGTCCTTTATTTGTTCATCTCTCTGATGTCTAGAAACTTTCTACTTTTGGACAGCAGCCACAAGAGCATGTGGGCACAGCAGTGTCAACTAAGTAGGGAAGGTCTTTCCCAGCATGTCTTTTTCTTGTCTTGGGTCCTGATCCAGAAATAGGCTTACAGAATACAATTACTGGAGAATCTAATTGCTGTTTTTTCAAACAGTTTCCTTAGTGCATGTTAAAATCTAGTACATTTAGAAATGTATAGTCAAATTTGGACAGGCTCTGACAGGGGTAATAAAAAACCATTCCTGACAGAGTAATATCCTGTAAAATATCTTGGTATTGTCCAAGGTCTGAAATTACTAGAGTTTCTCAGTTAACCAAATATGAGCATTACTTGGCATAGTTAAATGGTGCAATGGTTTGTTTGGTTTTTTCCCCCCAAGATTGTTTTGAGAAATAGCTGAAAGTTGGGGTTTTTTCCATGTTGAAAGGTTCTTAGAGAACGTCAGACTGACCCAGACATATATTGCATATTCATGTTTCAGCTTGACTGATTTAAATTGAGAAAATTACTGATAGAACCATATTGAAAAGCCCTTTAATACAGGCACTGCTGTTAGATTAACCCAGAGAATCAAGAATTGCCTTCTGAAAGTCTGAAGGTGTATGATTGCGTTGTAAAATTTCAGACTAACATGGGGTTACCATCTCAGCAGAGTCCACAAATGATTTACAAGAAAAAAAAAGCAAAAGAAAATTCTGAATCTTGTATGGCTTAGAGCACGTAGCACTATGGCAGGTGTGGTTGAAGTTCATGCAAGTGTAAGAACACAGAATAAGGACAAAAGAACAAGAAATACAGGTTTCACTACACATACAGATGTTAATTTTCAAAACTCATTATAAAATAAATAAGTATTAAATTATGTGTTAGAGGTAATATGAAATCCAATGGTAAACACTATTCAGGTCACTGCCAGCACAATGACACGTTAAAATACGCACCTTAGAGAGGAAGAATAGCAGTTGCGGCAACATGGTTGTGAAAGTATTGTGATTAAATGTGGGAGGGGAATGGCGTTCTAGCTTTGGAGTTGACTGACCTTTCTGTGATTAACCGTATAATCCTAATGTCCTTTTGGCATTAGTATTCATACAGGTTGTTTTATGTGGTTGATTACTGTGCATTCTCTGTGTGATGATTGTAGTTTTATTGGCACATCGTAATGGCTTCAGTTAATACCACTTCTAGATTACCTTTGGAGAGGATTACTAAAGAGGTTTTTGGCTAGGGTAATCCATAAAACTTATTCTGATTCTTCAGATTTTAAATGATTAAAGCAATTTTTTTTCAGGCAACCTCTTGACAAACTGTAGCAGAAAGCATTTCTCAATCAGCTGTCTTGACTTTTAGCTGAAAGATGAACATATATTGTTGTAAAGTGATTTTTTTTTTTTTTTCCTTTCAGGAAATTGTACTTTGTTTTCGATTGCACTTCACAAAAGATAATATCACAAATAACACTGCGGCAGCTACAGTGCGACAAGTAGTTACTGTTGTATTTGAGAGAGTGGTTGCTGAAGATGAACGATACAAAGGTGGGCATACTTGTTACACTGCTTGCTTGTATTAACCTGTTTCTTGGACGCTCATCAATGGTTTATCTGTTTTCCGTTAAAACAGTAACAAAAAGTCTATAAATGTTATTTAAAAAAAAATCACAGACATTGTTAATTTTTACTGCCTTTAATAATTTTACTTGCATTCAAAGGAGATTAAATCCTTAGCCGTTGTGTCAGTCCAAGTCTGTGTAGCAATATATAAAACCTAGATTTTTTCAAACTGTGAGAACTGGTCTTCAGGTTAGTATTGTGAAAGAATTTGAGGTGAGGGTGTCATTTAAGATGAAAGTAACTTAGATTACTGAGTGTGAAATACATGGCAGTAGTAGTTTTGAAGAGAACATTTATTGCAAAGTGCTTTGTGTTGATGATCTCTGGTATTCAATCTAACGTTTATTTCTGGAGACATGATAAGTTGCAGAAGAATTACCTGGTCATTCTGGAAACTTTTTGTAAGAACACTTAGTGTATACTTGATTTTCAACAGTTCCTTTGTTCACAAGACTGGTTTTTGCTTTTACACAGATATTATTGACCAGCCAGTTGCAGTTCAAGGAAACAGTAACAGAAGATCTGTCAGTACACTGAAGCCATGTGCTAAAGATGCATATATGCTTTTTCAGGTAGTTGGGGAGCATATATTTATACATTTGCGGTTATTATTGGATGCTTCTACATCTCTATAACAAATTTCAAAAATTTGCGGTTGGCGTAGTGACAAAGTCCTAAACCAGAGCCTCAGTCTTTCTTGTATGCGTTTATTGTAATTTCCAATGATATGCTGTTTCCTGGGGGAGTGATTGGAAAATGGAGGCAAAGTGGCCTAGGAAAATGTTTTACTATAAATCTTCAATAATAGCTAAGTATGCACGTCTGCGATAAATTCGAGAGTCTTTTTTCCACGAGCCAAATGCTGCAACTGTAGTTCAGCCTTGCTTCTTGTATTTGGTATTGTAGAAGATCAATGTCAAGTATATAATGAAAAGTAGTAGCTGTATTCATCACACCAATCAAAATCTTTTTGACTTAGCAAATTCACTGGTCTTGAGATATTTTAGAATGCAGGAATGAACACAATCGCTACAAGGACACCAGAACAGTTTAAAATCTCTTTTAAACAGTTTTTCCTTAATTATTAATGTAAAAGAAGTATGTGAGGAAAAATTATGTAGAAAATTACTCATTACAAAGGAGGGAGAGAGTATGTATTTTGTTGTAGACTCAAAAAACTTGTGCCAGTACAGGACTGTGCAGAGAATGTAAATGTTATTGTATTTCTTTTTAAGGATCTTTGTCAGTTAGTTAATGCTGATGCTCCCTACTGGCTCGTGGGTATGACGGAAATGACCCGGACATTTGGCCTTGAACTTCTTGAGTCAGTCCTCAATGACTTTCCACAAGTGTTTTTACAAGTGAGTAGTTCTTGAAGAGAAAATACAAGACTTTTGTTCACATCTGTAGTTAAATTTACATTTCATTAACTCCTCTTTAATTTAGTGTGAGTGCTGCTTTGTAAAAGCACGTGTAGCTTTTACACGTTGGGTTTTTTATGATTAAAAAGTACTGTGGGCTTTCTGTACACTTTTTTCTATTTCCATAGGCTTTATTTGTGTATGTGCGTTTTGTAGAGCATGTTGTACTCTGTTTCACCTTCTGTTTTGCCGTTTATATCTCCTCCAAAGATGCATTTTCTTATCTTGCACGATTTATAATGGTTGTGTAACTTAGTTTGTGGCATTGTTATTTCTGTAAAAATGTTAACTTCACCTCACTTGCAAAGCAGCAGGAGTCATGACTATGCATTGTGTGGATCTATTGCATATAAGTACACCATGATCCTATCGTAACACATTTTAATAGACAGTAGCTAAATTGAAAAATTAATTATATAATAATTGATGTATTAGCAGCCTATTTCAATTTGCCAAATACAAGAAGGGTGCATGCTATGAACCTGACCATGTTGTTTCGTCATGCTTGTTTGTAGCTTTACAGTGGTGTCTGCCATTCTTCCTTTCATTTTCCTGAGTGTGTAATTTATACCAAGATTTACATGATTTCAGAGTGCTTGATCATAACAGTAAATGTAAATAAGATGCATAATCAGAGCTACTGGTAGCAACTGAAGAATATCTGCTCATAATTTGTTCTTTTCTCTTTTTCAGCATCAGGAATTCAGTTTTCTTCTTAAAGAAAGGGTATGCCCTCTTGTTATAAAGCTCTTCTCCCCGAATATCAAATTCAGGCAAGGTTCCAGCACGTCGTCTTCCCCAGCACCAGTGGAAAAACCATACTTCCCCATCTGTATGCGTTTGTTAAGAGTAGTTTCTGTTTTGATTAAGCAGTTTTACAGTTTGTTGGTAAGAATATGTTCATATTTTCTTCATGCAACTTTGTTTTTCTATGTGTATACCAGTACTGTGATCAGTAATAGTATTAATTAGTTCTTGAGAGCTGTTGACGTATACTGAGGGAAGAAAAGGCTAAAAATTCTTTTCCCCTTATGTGTATTTGTGTTTGCATGTATTCTACGTGTATGATTTTATTAAATGTGGACATGTGTAAATTCTCACAGTAGATTAACTGTTGTCTTTTCTGTACTTGACTGCCTTTCAGTTAAGGTTTTGGGAACCTTTTGATATTCTTACATCGTTTCCTGGCTGTAGATAGTGTTGACTGCTGTGCCTTGTTAATAATTGCTAAGAGGCTTTTGACATGTGTTGCTAAAGCTGTTGACAGAGTGTGCTTAAAAAACATGTGTTCAGCTGTTCTTACCTCCTGAATTTTAGATACTTACTAAAAAAGATTTTTTTTTTCCCCGTTTCATTTTTTTATGGTAGCACATGTAAGAACTTTACTGCAATGTCTGTGAAGAATTTAACTCCTTCAGTACAATTGCATATGTGATGTTCGCGTGGCAAAAATATTATGATAATTAGATATGGTTTTTATATAATTTTGAGTAAATGCTTCTTGAAGGGGTATTTAGATCCTGTGCAAAACTTGCTGAGGTAGGACTGCTAAGATGAAACAAGTTTTTTTTGACAAAATATTTAGTAGGAGGCTTTTTCTGTAATGGCTATAAACTATATCTTTTAGGTAACAGAATGTGAAATCTTTCTGTCATTGCTGGTGAAGTTTCTGGATGCAGACAAACCACAGTGGCTAAGAGCTGTTGCAGTAGAATCTATTCACAGGCTTTGTGTGCAGCCTCAGCTATTAAGGTATTAAATATGTTGAGTTTCACTTTTAAATAAAATTTAAGAAATCTTTTTATTTCTCTTTGGTGGAAAATGCTTCCTAAAACGTTATAAATATGCAGAAACTTAAATGTAATAAACTTTTCAAGAGACTTTTTATAAAGCATTAGACAATGCTTATTATCCAGGAAGGGCTGAATGATAGTTATTGGAGTATTCCAAACCCTCTCTGTCTTACAAGTGTCAAAGGAGCATTTACTAAAACTGAGGTTTATTATTCACCTAAATATATGCAATTAAAATGTGCTTTTAGTCTACAGTTGAAGGAAGGGGGGAGAAGTTACTGCTAAAATATGCTTTTACTTCTGGATTTGTCAAATACTTATTCTATTTTATAAAATACTTCCCAGGTCCTTTTGTCAATCATACGATATGAAGCAACATTCCACTAAAGTTTTCCGTGATATTGTGAATGCACTGGGGTCCTTCATCCAGTCACTGTTTCTTGTACCAAGCACAGGAAACACATCAGCGACACCAAGCCAAACTGGTAAAGCCTTGTCCTTACTATCATTGTAATTTTCCAGCATCTTCTTGTAATAATAAATTCTGATTTGATTCAGTATATGCATTTGGCTTGGCACAGTTCTGTATTTCTGTGTTCGTTGAGGTGAAAAGCTACCTTGAGACAAACCAGTGTTTTCATGTCTGGTACAACAGGTGATTTTATTTACCTGTGTTGTGGGGAGGACGTAGCCCCCAGTCAGCAGAGCAGTGCTTCTGCATTTGTATCCTCTTCTACAGCGACCAAGCTCCTTAGTTCACAGCTTCCCTGAGGGAAATTCTGAGGGTATTATTTTTGATTTCTGACTACAACGAATTTGTCTGATTTCTGTCTCCTTGTGCGGGAATGTCATTTACAGCAGTGTGCAATTGAAGTAGTAAGACTGTGTGTATTTGCTTCCTTCTGGGAGGCAATAGCTAGTTCTTCTGGGTGTTCAGGGACAAAACTGGACGGAGGAAGCCAAGAGGCAGACAGAAGGATCTGTGTTTTACAGATGATCCTTGCTTTTTCTGTAAACTGAAAACAGTCACTTACTGAAACTAAACTTTGTTGTCTTTTCTTGCAGTCGGGGTTTTGGCGTTTCACTAGGTATATTTTTATTTCTGTAAGAAGAAGTGGTCCTCCTGTTCATGTCTTTGCAGGTGTTTACAACCAAGTTAAGGCTCTCTGCTTCTTGCTATGTTCTGGAAGCAGAGGCCTCAGCAACAAACAACATAAAAATAATTTCTAAAGGTGTGTTTCGACAAGCCTTCTAAAAAGAGATAATAAACAGATAGTCAAAGTATAATTATTATCATATGTACTGTTAATAAACATTAAAAAGTCTGTTTTTAGACTGACGCCTTCCAGGGTTCACTTATGAAGTCTGAATTCCAAGTTGGTGTTAGCATTGATAACGTGAAGAAATTTGTGTCAGCAGCTGTTGTTCAATAGCTGTCTGTATGGAAGCTGATAGGGCACTTCTGTTAGTATTATTTCTGCGTTAGTTTAATCCACTTTAGGTAAATCAGAAAAGCACTTTTCATTGTGTAATATGCACAGATGAAAAGCCGTTCTAAAATACTCGTTCTCCTGAAAACTGTAGTTTTGCCTTAATGTGAAACAGCACTGCAGTAGGGTCATACTCTTCAGTGCTGTTGCTGTTTCTCTGGCTTATTGTTCCAGTTTTTCTCCTTTACCTTTTCACTTCTTTCTGTCTGTTTCTCATGTCTCTCTCGTGCATTTCTGTTTCTGCGTCTTTTCCTCCTATGGCCATGTCTAATACACAAAGAACAGATCAATGCAACCTAATTCTTGTGGTACCTACTCCTAGTAAGTATAGACTTCCTTCTATATGTAGGAAGTGTGTATATACAGAATTCCTTGTCTTTTTATCTGCTTTTTTTGGCTTCTTAAATTGGAACCAAAATTTATTCACTCCTGGCTGTTGGTTGGCACGTTGTCAGCTCTTCCCTGATGTGATTTTGTTTTCCACCTTGGCATGGAACAGATTCAAAAGTTGCAGTTCTCCGAGTTTCTTCTTGTGGCTTTTGCATTTCTGAAATCTTTAAAGTTTGTGATGATCTTTGTTCTTAGAAAGATTAACCTCTCTTTCCTACTACAGAGTTCTATCTGGATGCAACTATTCAAATAATACTTAACTTTTAAATATCTGTATGACCCTTCACTAATGTATATATTGTTTTATCTGGACTATGCAAGTTTAGCCGGTTCACAGAGTGTTATAAATGCTGCTCTACCTTTCACAGAAACATTTTATTCTGACTGATAACAGGCAGTTGCTATCAATCAACTGTGCCATTTAAACTAATTACTTTTCACATAAGATCGTGTTTTAGACAACAGAAGGAGCTCAAAATAGTTTTTTGTATTTGTGGTGGTTTTTGTTATCGAGCAGGGCATCGCATATTAATTGATGTATCTCAACTTAAAAATTAAATATAGAAAAAGGATGCTTGCTGATCACTAAAATTAGATTGGTTGATTTTATCACTTTGTTTTTCTGAACAGGAAGCAATGCATCGGGGAGTACTGGCTCAGCACAAACTAACCCTGGAGTGCTTGGAATGGGAGGAGGTGCAACTGTATTGCCTGCCTTTGAGTACAGAGGCACTTGGATACCTATCCTGAATGTAACAGTACAAGGCAGTGCGAAAGCTACCTAGTAAGTACCTCTATCTTTTTGAAAATTCATATAACAAATATTTTTATTTCCAAATTGATGGTCTGAGGATTTTTTTGGTAGTGAATGTTTAGGTCTTCATTTCACTGGCATTGAGGTATATTATGCATTCTCTTATTGTCAGTGCCATGAGGTGTTCTGATTTCTTGCTATTTTGTCCGAATGCTCTGGATTCTAATCCAAATATCCCCTATGGCTTTAGCATCTGTTGGATTGATTTTTTTTTTTTTTTTTCCTGCGATACTGTTGCTGTATTAGCTCTTCACTTCTAGGCCTCGCTGCAGCATATAACAATTTTAGAATATCTTTTGCTGGGTTGTGTAATGGCAAACATTAGGGGCATTAGGCAAATGGGACATCAGTGGGACTGAAAAATAGCTTTATTACACCAGCTTTACTGTATTTACATTTTTCTATTGAACAGAATATTGTGGTATATGACCTATATGCGAAGGTTAGACTGTGAATGCTTCTTAGAATGACCAGTTGTTTTGTCATGCCTTTGTTTAATGGAGGTTGTGTTCTCAGTTTAAATCTGTGAATGCTGTTACTTTCAAAATAGTGAAAGTTTTTTCATGTCAGTTGGGTCATGTCAATCTCTTCGGAATTGGAAGTTATTTGTAAAGCCCATGGAATTTTGGCATAGTAATACTCAATGAAATCAGCAAATGGCCTGGTTCTCAATACTTTTTTAAGGTAGAAACTCCTTTGTCTGCCTTTGAGATGCGGAAGGACAAATTCATCCTCAGATTTCAGTAGTTCAACATGTATGTGTTGACTTGACTTTTTGTTCTGGCAGTGGTCATGAACGTTACTTTAGGTTACCTGACTCTTCTCAGGAAATGCAGTTTTTTTAACAAGAGAGTATGAAAGCTGGTTCATGCTTTGGTCAGCTGCTAGATCCTCCTGCTTTTTTCTTTTTTTTTCTTTTTTTCTTGCTTTCTGTTCTTAACTGGCTCAAGAACATTGCAGCCACCATCGTAGTCTCCTGTGCTACTGTGAACTCCCTTGTGTCTTAACTTTTGGACCCCTCCAGTGACTCCGTGATTCCCTGAGTAATTTTTACATTCTTTTTTTTTCTTCTGTGTAAGATTACGAATTGTTGCTAGCATGTCTTGTCAGCAGTTTTTCTCACGTCTTGTACTTTTGTCTGTAGTCTCTGCCTGTAAGGAGATAACTGACTGTAACTGTAGATTGGGGTCACATCCCAGCATTGATTCTCTCCTACTGCTGCCATTAGATTTTCGTACAATGGCCACATCTTGTACTTTTACACAGTGATTTAACTGGAGACAGGAACTGTGAACAGAGCTAGCAGAGGTCTTTTTGCCAGTGTGGGCCTGTCTCTTCCCAGACCACTACACCTTGTCTTCCTCTTGACATGAGGAAGTAAGCGTTTTTAAGAGGAACAGACAAAGACTATGCAAGATTTTTCATGGCCATTCCCATGTAGCTGTAACAACTCACTTCATTTATTCTGTAGTTTGCTTTCCCATCTTTGAAAGTAAGAGTATGTGACCTCTACCTCACAGGTACATTATAACTATAAAATCCATTAATAATTTTAATTAGAGCCATATATATATATACGCACTTACTTGTAGATAGTTGACCGTAGTTGACCATTTGATTTACCTATACTGCGTATGCCCCCAGATATCCAAGACAGAATCACAGAATCACAGAATAGTAGGGGTTGGAAGGGACCTCTGTGGGTCATCTAGTCCACCCCCGCCGCCGAAGCAGGGTCACCTACAGCAGGCTGCACAGGACCTTGTCCAGGCGGGTCTTGAATATCTCCAGAGAAGGAGACTCCACAACCTCCCTGGGCACCCTGTTCCAGTGCTCCGTCACCCTCAGAGAGAAAATTTA
>Ga0181612_108070_pt1 | contig 10787 bp, 2 predicted proteins | sample HoacroProtozoa21_FD_119630 | JGI IMG/M metagenome (GOLD analysis project Ga0181612, IMG submission 119630) | Hoatzin crop microbial communities from Cojedes, Venezuel. Combined Assembly of Gp0051906, Gp0051904, Gp0051908 | reverse complement strand
GAAGCAGCAAGTGATGGGCGTTTTTCCAGGGGCCCTGTGTTTGGACTGCCCTGCTGTGCCGAACACACTTGCACAGCACTGCTGGCCGAGAGCTCCCAGTACCCAGCCTGCCCTGCTCCTCTCCTCGATGCTGCGGAATCTGGAGAACTCAAGCGAAGAACCAAGTTTTACAGATTTTCTTTGCTGTGCAGCTAGAGGCCTGACAGCCGTAACCAAAGCTGTCAACTTCTTAAGTTTGTAATCATTGTTACTTTTGGAAAAGTACTGATTTTGGAATTTTGGGGATTTTCTATAACACAAATATTTTAAGGTTTGGCCAGCTCCATGCTTAAGTCACCTTGGAGTTCCGAAAGAAAACCCAGTTACATTTCCCACAGATATCTTCTATCTTTCTGTGGATGTTTCCATATTTTATGATACCACACTGTTATTAATCTGGCTTTTACATGCAAATCCTGTTTCTGATTATGAGAGCCATTTATAGAGCTATTGTGCCATGGAACATAGACTTTCTAGTGTTTTCACTATAGCTGTGTCAAAATAAAGCTAGAAGCCAAGATTTTTTTCATAAATTCAGAGCCATAAATTATTCACTCCTTTGCTTGAAGTGCCAATGGCAAAATATAACTGTCAAGAAGTGTAATAGTATATAATTAAAGCAATGAAGAAAATTATTAGTACTTAAAGAAAGTTATGAAAAAAAATAGTTGTTCCTCTTTTAACTAGAAAAGAAATGTCATCCTACTATTCCATGCATTGCCTTATTTTTACGGGAAGAGCATATGTTGAAGTAATTTTAATACTTGTCTCTGAATAAATCATTAATTTAGATGGAGAATTCTTCACTGGAATTCGATCAGGTGAATAATTAGTTTTCCCCTTAAGCAAGTTAGGTTCTCTGGTATATATGTGATGATTTTTTAGAGTGAAGTACAGTTTTTTTCTCTGTTTCACTAAGAGTTGAAAGATTGCAAATGTCTTTTTGTTCATTTGGTTGAGTATTTGACCAACATTCTTTCATTCTCTTCCTCTTTGGTTAAAGTATGAGAACTTCCAGTTTTGTTCACTTAATAATGTTTCTTTTGATTCATTCTTGAATGAATCTCCTTACTTCAGAGATAGTTCTTTAATGCGGAGAATTTCTTTTTAATCCTTTGTTGTAGAAGATGATCAAAGCATTTTCCCAGAATGAGATTTTGTAATGTACTTGCAGTATCCGTAAAGATGAGTACTGAATGGTATTGCAGAACTGCCCTTTTACAGGAAACTAAACCCATTTGTATCAGTTTCACTTCAATAATACGATGAAGTTGTCTGTTACTTTACTACAACAGTATTATAAATTTGTAGTATAGCTTTAACATTTATAGTTGTTGATTAGAATATCATTGTTCTATAAATATAGGAAATGAAGTTCAGTCTGAATTGTAACTTTTCCTAACTTTTCTTCTAAATTTCACCAAAATTTACTCTCACTGCTTTCAGGTTCTTGGTTTGTGCAAAGAAAATTATACTGAATGTCTCTGTGTGCAGTAGTGTGGCTGAAGCACATTGATAAAGCCAAGGTGAATTTCAGAGACCATACAGCTTCTTTTTGCTGCTGCTTCCGCTGAAGAAACCTCCTGTGCCAAGAGCTTTTTTTTTTTAAACTTAATTAGTTGGCCCATTAAAATATATTATCTGTCCTATAAACCTGCCCTAGTAACTTTGCAAAAATACTTGGAGCTGAACACATTTTAGCCTAAAGGAAGCCAGTCACAAAACTCTTAGTACTTTTGAAAACTCCGTTCAACGTATGTTCAAAAGCCATGTTTAGAAAGGCTTTGGGGGCATATTTTGTTACCTTTTTCATTCTTATTAATTGCTGTCCCACACAGCAGTGCCTTTGAGAAGCGTGGTTGTCACTCCCAACATTCCCAATCTTTTCATTGCAACATGAACTAAGAGGTAAAGCAGTTTGCAGAAGTTGGTATCCAATACAAGAAGAGAAAGGACTGATAGGACAGAGGATTCTGGAGTTGGACTGGTGAGGCAGGGCTACCTGTGTTACAGACAAGTGAGCCACTTTGGTCATTTTCCCAGTCTGTTAAAGAAAAACCACATTACCCATGAAAAGCGGACATCTGGCAATAAAACTGCAGTGAGTTCATGAGATTAATAATCTGAAAAACTTGTTTAATTTATACAGGTATTTCCACATTTTTCTGAAAAATAGTTTTGTAAGGAGGTTTCTTACTGTATGTATCTATTTTTTTTTTTGCAGCCAGAGATTCACTCCCTATTTAAAAAAAAAATCTCCTGTTCAAGGAGTGGTTCTAAATTGTACTTTTAAATCTTAGTAAACTGTTTATTAATCTTAGCAAACATGTGGCTTTGGAAATGGTATAAACTCAATTTTTAACAACAATCTTCCTTTCTGAGTCCATGTACAATTCTTGGTCAGAAAAGTAGATTTTGCAGCAATAGTACATCATTCACAAGCTCCTGTAAATTGATTTTTCAGCCTTGCTAGGATGAATTTTGGCCTGATGTTTGCATTATCCACAGAGCGTGTGTTACAGTACCACATTTATCTAAATGAAGGCTGTATTTAAAAGGTTTTGTTCTGCTGTAGACTAAACAGAATGCATTTTAACAATTGGAGGAAACTAGTGACAGACTGCGCTATTCTCTGCTGGTTGTGTTTATGCATTCAGCAAGTGTTACTGGATCATATGTGAACAGAAACCCTCTAAATATCGAACACCTGGTTTTGGCTCCAAATCTTTCTGACAAAGGACTGGTAAAGCAGAAGTCAGGGCACAATGTTTGGAGAACTACAGAACATCATTCTGATTTTGAGAATTGTTTTTCATCAATCAAAAATTACATAGAAATTATCATGCCTGGCTATATTCAGCTTCCTTTGCCCCTAATACATCTAGCAAATTAAACAAACAAACAAACACGCAAAAACAAACAGAACAACCAGCAAAACCCAACATTGAGAGAGTTTTGATAAGATTATGCCAAGCATCACAAAATTAAGACGTGCCCAAACAGAAATTGCTCTTTGAAATATGAAGCTTTACCTTGCACGCTCACTGAAATACATATTTTGAAGGGATCAAATTCTTGATTCCCTCCATGAAGTTCTGTGATTCCGAGGACAGGACTAAGAGAATAGGCCGCTGTTCAGTAGAGTTTTTTGTCCTCGTTCAGTGTATGCTTGCTTTTGTTGGTTATTGACTTTTTTCAGCTCAGAAGACAGAACTATTAATTTCTTTATAAACACCACTCGACTCTGTAAGTGCTTCATAGACATTAATTAATGTATCTTACAAGCTCAGCTATGAAGTGAGGAGTGCCGTCATCATCATCTAGCACATTAATAGCTGCAATACAGAAAAATGAAGGTGAATGAAACTGTTAGTATATGTCGTAATTTTTGGAGTCCCCTAAGGAATGGATCCTGTGTTTTTCCCTCCATTTACCACCACCTAGGTCTACTGTGCACTGCACAAAATAATTCTTCATCTAGAATATCCTTTTGGAATAAGTAGTACCTGGGCATGTAATTAGGTATTGCTGTATCTGTATGCAAAGCGCCAACTTAAATTTTGTCTCTTTGAGATTTTTGAGAACTGTATTTTGCAGCCAGTTGTTTATTTATTGTTGTTCCACTATGGATATTTATTACAGGATTTTATATGGATTTATTCAGATGGCAACTGTGTAGATACTGCTACTGAATATTTTTTCCTCTGTAGCAAAAATATGTTTTTTTAATGAGGAAGCACAAAAATTTCTTATTTTCATAGGCTCTCTAGTAACGTGTCACCTTTTCTCTGTTCGTCTATGACTACTCTGTTCACTGTTACAAAACTGTTATTTCTATTGAAAATCACTTGTGAAGTGGTGTGAAAGTTCCTCTGAAAATGTTGACAATAACTGAAGGATAATCTTTAGCATCTGCTGTCAGTGAGTGAATGGATTGTCTATAAACTGACAGCCAAAAAAAAAAAGTCTATTATATATATAGTCTATTATCTTAACTAGTAGGTATGGTTTACTTTTAAGCTTGATGCTATGAGGTGTTTTGCCAATAGCTACAAAGCTACAAACCAAGTGCTAAATATTTAATTCACTGATTTTCAAAAGTCCCTTGAGAGCTGCTGTGTCCTTTCCTGCCTTCCAAATTTCTATTAACCAAAAGTAGGCTGTGCTGTGGGTGACACACCTGTGGTTAGGAAAAAGGCAGTCACTTTCCAGCGGGTGATACCTCAAAAGGAAGATTTTTAAATTCTTAGGAATTTGAGAAAGCGAATGCATCCCTGTCTGTTGTAGGAAGCAAGTTATTTCAGTGTTCCTAATTACAGGAAAATGACAACCACTCTGTGTTGGACAAGTTTATTAACGGGTTAATCACTGAGTAACAGATTAGTGATGCGGCATGGATTACTTTCTTACCTAGCAGCACCTGTTCCATGATTTCAGCATACCTGTTGTGGACGGAGAGGTCTCAATGCTACTGTTTTGATATTCTTGTGAAACTTTGTAAATCAGCTGTTCATTTGGTCACCATGAAAGAAACATTTAAACCAAACTTCACTGTACCCTAGACACTTAGAGAACTTCGCTACCTAATGTTTTCCCTCAGAACCAAACCTTTACAGCGTGTGAGAGAGATGTAATCCAACACTTTTCTTTTTCTTCTCCCTTCCCTTAGGCATTTCCTGGAAATACAAACTCTGATAGCGTGGTCCGGCATGATTTACAGCATCCAGTTATTGCTCGCTACGTGCGGATAGTTCCGTTGGACTGGAATGGAGAAGGCCAAATTGGGTTAAGAATTGAAGTCTACGGCTGCTCCTATTGTAAGTTTTTCCATGGTCATCGGGTATTTTTCCCCCCAAATAAAAACTGTCATTGCATCTCAGATTAAATCTGAATCTCAAGTACTTTTTGCTTAGATTAATATGTTCCAGGATTGCTAGTTATATCGCCCAGTGCTTCATGAAATATGTATTGTAACCTTAGCTCTGAGTTGATAGTTTGTTCTTCTCTGGAAGATGCAACATTGGCATTCACGATAGTGCTTTGAAATTGCTCCTTTTCATCTGCATGGTTTCTTTTGCAGAAGGCTTTGACTATTCTGTAAGCTTGAGCAGGCCAGTTGAGGAAACAATAGTATTCAGACAAATGTCATGTTGGGTCTTGAGGGGAACAGCTGGGACACAGGACATAATTCATTGCCTGGTGCTAGAGATAAAGCAAATAAATAAGAATTCTGTCAGAGTAGCTCAGGATGTCTAAATGTGTGACACGTTTTTTCAGAGGTTTTTCCTTTCGTGTTTGAATATGACTTTAGATTTTCATTTGAAATCCGGACGAGCAGTTGCACAAATGCTTCTGAAGTTAAGAGCTGAACAGATTATATTTTAAGAAAACCAAGAGTAGTTTCTAAATGCCCTTCCTTGAATTCAATCCAGCCAGCGTGTAAAGGAAGTCTACAAACCTGCTGAAAATGAAGTGTCTGATGTCCTATTTCTAAATACTTATTTTTTTAATGCAGTATCCTGGCTTGGTTGGTATTTTAACTGGAAGGAGCTATTTGAGATTGGCTTCTAATAACAGGTATTAGAATAAGGTGAGGAGCACACATCCTGAAATCTCTTCCGTTGACTTCACTGGGTGACGTAAGGCAGATGGGAGCCCTTTGCCATCCTAACTAGCAAAATAGAAAAACGCCTTGTGATTTCCGTTGTTGTTTTGGTTTGGAAAGATAGTCAAAAGTTTACGTACTTTAATTGAGCACCAATAAGAACCACAAAGAATAAGGTTTTGGTATTATTTCTCCTATTTCCATGCAATGAATTAAAGCCCTATTTTAAAAATGTATGTTAAACCACAGAGAATTTCTTAGTTGAGAGATCAGGTCAGACTTGCTGTGGTGTTGGTACTGCTGTGTTGAGGGCACACATAGGTGTAGGTACATCTGTAAAAAGATAACAGCCCGTCTGTTATCTGGGGAACCGTGGGTTATTCTGAAGTTCATTCTTACTCAAAGAGAAACTGAGCTTCTGAGGTTTTAGGTACCCCTGTGATTATTCAGTACACAGCTCTTAATAGACAAGTGTTTACCATCGTACTGCTGAAATGTTTTATGTGCTGTTTGAAGTGCACCAAACACTACAGCATGGTTAATTTTGCAGCATGATAAATACTTACTTTTATGTATCTCTCCTTGCTTGTACATCAAATGCAAATTCAGGTGTTTGATACAAGAAACCAAAATCTAGTTTACCATGAAATATTTCTCTTTAACAGAAAAAGTGTAGCAGGATCAAACAATAAAACCCGTGATCTTTGCTGCAATATTTACAGGTAAAAGTAGTATCTGTTTTGATGAAATGGCTAGACAAAAGACTGTAGGTACCTGACAGGATGCTTTTAGAGGCTTAAAGTGAATGTGAGGAAAAGTAAAACACATCTAGTTGATAAAATTATTTCAGTTATTTGATGAAAAGTTGCTTGGTTGACAGATGTTTGCAGGAGAACAAAAAGCATCTGCTAAGGGAAAGTGTGTCTTCACAGAAGAACTGAGGTGGCCAAACAGAACTTTGTAATTTTACTGAAAGAGTGTTGCTGGTCTGTTTGTATTAGAAGTTATTTCAATAGTTGTTGGGGTTTTCTTTATATAAGAGTAATAATGATATTTTACATTTTTATGTGTGTAGGTCCTTTTCTTTCAAAAACCCTCCTAAAATGCAGTGTGGTTTTTACAGGCAGGAATTGGGCTGTCCACAAAATGCTATCAGTAGATAGCAGCAGAGCAGGTGAGGAGAAAAACTAAAAATTCTCTGTATTAAGAAAGAGGAAGGCAGCCCTTTGGTGTGACTACTGGAACAAGAGAGTAGTGTGTACAAATTCCCAGCTTGTCTTCAAATGCGTCATTTGGAGCCAGCTATATAATGCTACATGGTTCCATGTAGATGTGTCCTTTGGCAGAGGCAAAGTTTTTAACCTTATGATTAGAAGTGCATATATTTGCATATAATAATAGAATCACAAAATGATTTGGGCTGGAAGGGACCTTATAGATCATCTGGTTCCAACAATATGAGCACTGTCATTAACCAGTGTGGTTTTCAGAATAATCCTACTGTCGTTGAAGGAAGTGGCCATTCAGATAATCGGTAATTTTCAAAGCCTGATTAAAAGATACGCTTCTAGTCAGGTCTGCCCCAAATTTTGGAAACATTACCTAAATAAAAAGGCTCCCCACTATATCATGATCGTAATTTTTAACTTTATAGATTTGTATTTATTTTTTTCTTTTATTTAGATATTTTAGAGAGCGCATCTTGAGATACAAGAATCAGGTTTTTTCTCACAGTGCAAGCAAGTTTGAATTGGAAAGCAATACACTTAGTGACCACAAAAACTCTTTCTTTGCACATTACTGCAACCCGGTCATTAGTCTCAGAGTATTAAGAAAAGTACTTCCTTGTATTGAACTGCTGATTCAAAAGGTAGGTCATTAATTGCCATATTTTCTGGTTGCTCTTTTGTTTGGGTATGCATAGAAGATACACACTTAATTTTTTTGTACTGGAGATGAAATACATGTTCTTGCTTGCCCAGCAAATTAAAGTTAAAAAAGAGGTGTGATTTCCAGAGAGGGATTAGAGTTCACATCGGTTCTCTGGAGAGTTTCTAGCATTGCCAAATCTTCTTCTTTCAGTTCTGTTTTATTTTGCTTTCAGTTTGAAATCTGCACTCTTTGATACTGCACCTTTGTATTTTGGGTAGATGAGATCTGTGGGGTTGTCTGCTAACTAAAGAGCTCGTAGAAGTCACCAGAAGAGAATTAGGGCCTCACTCTATAACAAGATTCAGAATGAACTTTGTATTTTTATCTGTGAATGAATGGTGACATTTAATTTAGGAAAAATTATAGTTCTCCATAGGGCAAAATGGGCTATGTCTTACTAAAAAAAAAAAGCATTAAAATTGAGTATATAACTTGCTTAATGGCTATGTTAATGAAGGACTTTCATGAGAAAACAAGACAAGCATGGAAGACAATAACAAATAGTCTATTATGTAGCATAAACAACATTTCTTAGTTAATGGGAGTTTTAGCTTTTGTTTTAAAGTGATCTATTTCGTGCACTGTAAAGGGGAAAAGGGTCTTCACATTTGCAGTGACATCATTTATAAAAAAGCAAGTCACAGAGAGGAAAGCAATATAACCATAAGCAAAATACCCACTGAATCGGTCAAGTCACAACTGATGGCAGATTTTTATTCCTGCTCTTTTGGAGACAGAGAGCAAAGGCACGGGGCATGTGTCTTCCATCATGTCCGCGTTTGTGAATGTTTGAGGCAGGCAGCAAAGCCATGGCATCTGGAGGCTGTGCCAACTACAACACAGGCCATTTTACTGCTGATTCGTGAAGATCATAACAAGCTCCTGCAGGATCATTGTGATATGAATAGTTCCCTGAATCTCCATCCTCTGGCAGATGAATGCCTACAGAGATGGCAGTAGCAATACTATTGCATAGTCTTCGGCTATGCTTTGCAAGATAACTGTATGAGGCCTTCTGGGTGCTGCAGTCCTAGGAGTGGAAAGCACTCCCTGATACCTTTGTTCACAGTGGGTTTTTTGATATTTTCTGCGTCTAAACTGTGCGTCTGAATCGTTTTGATGCAGTTGTACATCCAATGGTAAGAATTTTCGAATGCCAAATGATTCACTTCTAATGCGTGGGATATACTTGAGAAAAACCACTTGGAGACAGCAGAAAGTCATGCAAATACTCAGTAGACACAAGGCAAATAGAGAGCAGGAGCAACGATAACACTCCATGGGCGGCTGCAGACTGAGCTGTTTCCGTTCATGGACCAGCTCTGTTTGCTAACACTTGGGAAGCAATGGAACCAAACAAACGTCACCTGAGCTGTGTTTGCAGATCTGTTCGTTTCAGTTATTAGCTGTACCTCTTGTGTAGTGCGATGTCAGATGTGACTGTTTCCATTCCCTGCAGTGTGACTGATTTTTTTAGGGAGGGAGGGAAAAGAAGGAAAAACAGTAACCACAGTCCTTAGGGTTTTATGAAATAATGAATGTTTGGAGAAGATTTGCTCTCCAGATAGCGAACAAAACCTTGGTCACGTAAACATGTTGCAAGAACAAAAATAAGGTTTGGGGATGCTGTTAAGGGATGAGCCAAGTGAATGTCTGCAACAACTCATTAGGAAGTATTGAAGTGCTAAAAACTATGGGCTGAACATCTGTTCAGCGTAATTGTTGGTGTAGTTAATCCTGTCTGCCTGCAGTGACTTTGACTTAAGCCATGGTTGCCTTTGGCAGTTAATTCCACGTTCAGCTGTACTCATTGTTAAGAAGTTTTCTGTGATACTCATTTGAAATTTCCTTTGCTTGGTTTCCTGCTATTGGTGCTAACTATCAGTCTGTCTTTCGCTGTCTCGCATGGTTCCCATACTTACTTCAATGAGAGACCTCCATCCTGTCCAGAATCGTCTGTTGCATCCAAACCTCAAAGGGACTATTCGAGGTCAATGAGAAAGCCACTATTACTTCCCTTTTGTGGAATCTGATCAAGTTTCACTTGGCGAGACTCAGTAGCATACCCTGGACATTTTATTTCACCAACATAGCATTTTAAAAAAAGAAAAAATATGAGCCAAAGATCCTTGAAGTGTCACAATTGCTATTGGAACACCATGTGCTGAATAAAATACAGCTCTATGAGTATGTAAATGTATGAATCCATGTTTCTGCTGTTACACTTTTGATACGTATGTGAATATTCACCTAAATGATGAAGATACTAATGTAGTGGGGTAATCTCCATAAACAATTCCCTGTCTCTTCTTATGATATTTTATTACTTATAATGAATGTTCCGCTAAGTTGTCTAGTCAGACTTTTCTGACCATCTAAGTGGTGGAACTGCGTAAAAATATTAACCGGCAGGAAAAGAAGAATCATTTTGAAGTGTGTGTTTTGTGAAATAATGTTACCATATTTCTAGCAATTTAATGACATCGCTGTAAGTAACAGTGCTTTGAATATACTGGGATTTTAATGCGTGGGGAAAAACACAGAACTGAAACAATCGTTTAGCAGATTCACAAATCCCTGTGAACTGGGTAGCTTTGCTTGTAACAGTGCATGGGACAGTTAGGAGTTCTGCTAAACCTTTTTTCTGCTTTTCTCTTAAATTTCAGTATTTTTATACTGGGTAGTTCTATACCTATACCTATTTAGGTCTATGTGTTTGATGTTAGCCATCATCTTCATAGTTCAGCAGCTACAAACACAGTTTGATATTCTTTTTCTGATGTTAAAGGTGCATGGCTGAATACCCACATCTACACTATGGAGAGTGAGGGAAATGAACTGGTGAACTTTTTCTTTGCAAACTTTTAAAGACGTGTTTGAATATGTGCTGTATTTGTCAGCTTGCTTTTTGGCATGCAGGAGATGTTTGGTTTTTTTCCCTAAGAGTCGTGAAAATGGATACCTTTTATCCTACATATATTCTCAGGTCATGGTAGTCTTCAAAAAGTAGAGTTTTGCAATTTAACAAAAATGCAATTTAACAAAAATGCCCTCTTTCTTTACAAGCATTCTCAGTACAAATTGTTTTCCTCTATCCTAAAAGAGGGCAGATTTAGATGAGATATTGGGAAGAAATTCTTCACCATGAGGGTGGTGAGGCCCTGGCCCAGGTTGCTCAGAGAAGCTGTGGCTGCCCCCTCCCTGGCAGTGT
>Ga0181612_156685_pt1 | contig 10788 bp, 5 predicted proteins | sample HoacroProtozoa21_FD_119630 | JGI IMG/M metagenome (GOLD analysis project Ga0181612, IMG submission 119630) | Hoatzin crop microbial communities from Cojedes, Venezuel. Combined Assembly of Gp0051906, Gp0051904, Gp0051908 | reverse complement strand
CACATTTCTAGGAGTCATTAAAAAGCCCCCCCAGGACAAGTGGCCTTTCTTGCCCCCAGCCCCCCCCCCCCCCAAAAAAAAAAAGTGGGACTTACTAAGTAAAAAATAGTAAAAAGAAAATCAGTAATGAAGTTGAATGCTTCTTCACCACATAGGCAGTGGTGCTAGAGTATGGACTTAGTTAAATGTATCAATACAAACAATTTCGTGTTAAAAAAAATACCTTTATGTCCGCTCACATAAAGTATGAAAATTTACTAATTAACCAGTTCTAGTGCATATATTCTAAGCTCTTTTATGACTTGAGTAGGATGTTCATCTGCTGTATTCTACCTTGGCATAGGACACTATAACTTCCTCCAGCATCAATGTAAAAGGGTGTTTTGCAAGGACTTCAGCTATCTTCAGAAACAATGGGAAAAAAACTGCACAGAGTTGAAGCAGCAAGCTACACAGTGCATATTATCCATCCCTGTGAGAAGTGATGCGATTATCAGAGAAGTACCAGCTCAGATATTCCAAAGTGCTTGAGGACATCTAGGTTCAAAACCAAAGCTGGAAGCACCAAAGATGAAAAGCACTTCATCCCTAGGAAGGAGCCCTCATACTGTTTGCTGGATAACTGCATACAGGACATTGTTATCGTCTATAAAAGCAGCTGTGTCTAACCATAAATATTGGGGCGAAAGCTGATTTCCAAGAAGGATTCAGGGGAGGAAACAAAGGGTACAAATTATATATGTGCTACTAGGTACTCAAAAGGGAAGAAAATTATATGCCAGCCTTCTCTTGCTACTTTCCTTGTTATACAGACCCCTATTCCTGTTTCAAGACGAATACCCTTTTTTTCAGAACAATCTCTGTCTTTGGTGTCTTTATAGAAAAATTCTCATGGTGGAAACTGAAAGTTGTAAGTGGAAACCAATTACTTCTTTGTCCTCCTAAAACAGTGCCAGAAGATTTACGCAGGTGATCATGGGCAAGCAGGAACCCTAGTGAGCTTGCTCAAAACCGAAAGAAGCAGTTACTTCAAATATGTTAAAAAAAGGCAAAACGCAGAAGAGATGGTCATTTAGATTTTGTGGTCGTTACTGTCTTGGTTGCACCAAGAACTCTTTGAGTAAAACTTGCACTCTCCTGACACATAAGAGAAAATTACTGCATAATATTCCTACCACTACAAAGAAGATATTCATCTTGCCTCATTTCTCTGTGTTCTCAGTGATCACAGCCACGATAAGTTAAACAGAATAAATGTAGGAAATGTTCAGACACTGACAAAGCTTTCTTACAATGAGAGGTCTCACTTTGGCAGTCTCAAAGGAGCTGGTGGAAGAGCCAGCTGTAGGGTTGGCCAGGCAGGCAGAGGCAGTAGGGCCACCTTCGTTAGTGCTCTCAGCAGAGATCTGGAGCCGCTAATGTTATTCAGAGAAGACACATTCGAAATCCCAAGGAAGTTCATTACAAAAGAGGCTTGATCGGGGGAAGGCAGTCAGTTGGAAAACAGTATTTCAATAGAAGTCACGTACATCTCCCATGTGTGAACGTCCTTTCCTGAGATTTAAACTTTGCTTTGAATTCAGGCTCAGTTTAGTCATGGCCAGCAACATTTGAGGTGACAGTTTAGCTCTAATTGATTACAAGTATAAATGGCCCACTTTGATCCAACATTTTCTTCTCTTTCTAGCCATGGTATAAATAATTACTCTCTCTCTTATTAATGTTGATTGGCCTCTTTCACAGTTGTATGTGTGTGCCCAGAGTAGCAGAGCACTCTGTGAGAAGTCCATGTGGTTTATTGTCTGCTTTCTACATTTTTATCTACTATCATCAAATCTTCTGAAAATCCAAATTTCTTTGCTGTAGGTTTAGCTTGTAAGAGTTATCTCTGTTATTAGCTTTCCTCAAATGTCACCCCAAAATTTCTGTGACCTTACTTTATTCTCCGTCTTAAGACTCTCATTCCTCAACTTTCCTTCCACCTAGTCTTGCTTTTAACTTAAATATCCTTGCCCAACTTTAATCTCCCTCCAGTCTGGAAGTAACTTCTGGCCTATATGTCTCTTTCAACTTTGAGAAAATTATTTTCAGGTCTCTGTTCTTTGGGGTTTCTAGATGATGATCTTCTGATTTCTTCAGAACTTATGGGTTTTGCAGTTCCTCAGCATCATCACTCTTTTTAAAATCCACATGTGCACGCAGCTGGTATATTTATTTGATTAGACCTATAGAATAATATACATATACATGACACTAACTAGTATCTTTGTTAGCAATATATGGCATGCATTACACTCTAGTGTGAGATACATATGCCTGATACACCTAATAGTGTATGTTAGGTTCCTGTAATGATACTTAATAAAAATATAGATTGCCCTGAGTACTAGACACTTGTTCAAATTCCACCACAAAAGTGCATTGGTGTGAGATCCCAAGCAAAAGTGATTGAGACAGGAATTATGATTTGGACGGGAGAAGAATTCACCATTTCTTTTGACTCTGTGCCTGTCTCCTGACTAATTCCACTTCTGGTTCCTAGCACTTAGACCCCATGACCTAGCCCCTGGCAGTTGTATCAGCCTCATCTTCCCAGCATCAGACCTAGCTTCGACTTTACAAATTACAAAAATATTTTCAATTTGTTAATAGTGACTTAGCTCTTTTTAAAAGTAACAGAAATAACAGATTCTGAAACTTGGAGAAATTTCACAGCACCCTTCAATGACAAAACACTTGTTTACGAGCACTTCATTCAGTGTGGCTTGGACAACTTTGTTTTCAAGATTATCTACCAATGCTACGTTATGAGAGAAGATTTTTTATGTCTGTACATTGAGCTGGTAAAAATGCGTTTGACCACTAGGTTTGATTCTTTTGCATGGAAAGCAAAAGAAAATACAGTCTTCCCACAGACTGGCTGCCATTAACACCAGGGCACTGCTGACAACATCATACTCCAGAATTACTTTGTAACTAGTTCAGAAAGATGCAGATTTTATGTGGTAAAAATCCAGAGGTACTGAGTTTCATTCTGCTGCAAAAGTCATTGTAAGGCAAAAAAATACCACTCTTCATAACTGAAATGCAATGAAATAAAAAATATGGATGCTTTATTTAGCTGACATTTATTTAGGCATTCTATCTGGCAGTCAATTATTACAAGTTTAATGCCACAGAATATGGTTACCCAACACCATCTGTGAATCTGTTTCTACAGATATTTTGTTGTGAAACAGAACAATTGTGTTTGAGAGTTTCTTTCTTAAATCATGCTAGCGACAATTTAAAAGTTGTTAAAAATGTTTTGAAATAAATATTTCAAACACACAAAAAAAAGGGTTTTTCTACTGCCTCTTAAAGTGAGAGTTTTGTCTATTATCATTGTTAGTTTCTGAGTGATTTTCACTGTGTTTGAACAGGTTTTATTTGAGTTTTTAAGGGCTGTAGAAAGACTTGAAAATCCAAATACTCTTTAAAATCTAAATGCTGTTATATAAAAAGGAAGAAGGATCACAATCTCTATAAAAGAGAGTTAACGATCTTTGGTCTATATAAACAGCATATAAACAAAATTCTTCATCCCTATGATAAAATAAGAAGTTATTAATCAAAAACAGACACTATCCAAGTAGGTTAATTGTATGGTCAGTAGAGAGTGTATTTTCCAAATCTGGAAAGGGCTGTCAACAGCTAGTGCTCAACAATAGCTGAAAAAGAAAAAAAGTTTTGGGTTTTGGCAGAAAAAAAATTTGTTCTTATTACAGTTTTTAATGAAATAATTCATATCGATACTCTGTTTAAAAACATGACTATATATAAAAGGTTGCACAGAACTATTAAGACTAGGAAGACATTTATTCCTTTAAACAACTTGTGCAAATTCAATTTAAATTTAATTATGATCCACTGTTCCTAGCCAAAAATATAACTGATTACATCTGAAATCCAGTGTAGGCTGAAGTTTCTAATATCGCAGTAAGCCAAACTTGGGTAGGCTGTAACAAGCACAGGATGCATTAGATTTATACACTGATCTCCCACATCCATTAATAACTCACTAGCAGGTGAGCTGAAATACGGTTTTAGGAGTGGATGCTTACCCGTACGTTACAAAAAATAACTCCTGCTGCAAAAATGAGAGAAAAAGATAGAGAAAAATGAAGTGCTTCTTCAGAACTGAAGGAGCCTGGCAGGCCCACAGAAGTTTACATCAAAATAAGAGGCCCATGGAGAATATCTATAACGTAATGCATGTGTGAAGGCAACTCCTTATTCCCTCTGGAAAGGCTTAAAAAACTCAGAATGATATTTTCAAAGGAAATTCAACCAACACTGTGACACTTAATAAAATTATGCATCCCTGTGATAAAATAAGAAGTTATTAATCAAAAAAAGACACTATCCAAGCAGGTTAATTGTATGGTCAGTAGAACGAAACCAAGAAAATAGAGTATTTTTCCTAATCTGGAAAGCACTGTCAACGGCAAGTGCTAAACAATAGCTGGAAAGGAAAAAATTATTCTTGGCTTTAGATTTTCATGAAGAGTTTGGACAGGCTGAATTCAGTCGGGCAAGCGCTGTTCCTGTGCTTGCAGTGGGTTAACCACCTCCATCCCAAATGGGAACCACAACGTAACAAACTGCTTAGGTTCAGAGCTGGGTTCTAGTAGTAAGGTAACATTTTTTTTTAGTGTGCTGATCTAAAATCAGAACTGGCTAACTTTAGAGCACAAGACTGCAAAATGACAATGGAAAAGAAAGGAGAGAGAGCAGGAGCCAAGAACAAATTTTAAGTCAGCACTATGGGTACGGCAGGGGCTTACCATCAGCTGTGGGGAGAGAAAAAAGTACAGAAAGACAAAGAAAACAAAGTATTTGGAGGAATTACAATAACTGAATCTGAAGTGTCTATTTGCCTGCTGGAAAACATGAAATAATGATACAGTCTGAAAGCCACCTAGAGAAAATGTTGTTTGACAATATATCCTGCAAGACCAACACATTTTCCCATTTACCAAAAGTATTTGGGTTGTCTATCCTGACTTCAAAATATAAGTTTAAATACGTGATTTGCCTCTTAGTAATAGCTGTGTAGTCCACAACTATTGAGTTCTTTGTTCATCTAATTGTTAGGATTCTTTACACAGCTTTTGCCATTAAAAAAAAAATGATGAAAATTTGGCTTTTGAACTGATTGTACAGACAGGGGAAATACCAGTGGCCTCTTTGCTCATGTTCTTATTTCCACAGATATGTATTTTGAAAGTTTAAAGACAGGGCAAGGAGGCAACTCTGTCCAGCTCAGGGCGGACTACGAACATCAAAAGTAGTATACAAAAAGTTTCATCCTGACATTCATCAAGGCCTGTAACAGCACCCACCCTTTCTTCAGGTACTGATTGTGTGGAGAGTCTTTTAGCTTACTTAAATTCACCAAGAACAGTCTAATAGCCAGCCTAGCCATGAAACCTCTACATTTTGTTAACCAGTTTCAAATGTATGTAAATTTATACATGTTGAGACGTCATCTCTCTGATTCTGATGATCAGACACGAACAAACGCACTGTAGTACCAAATATTGCTAGTACTATACTGAGAATGTCACTGCCAGAGAAATGCTGCGAAGAGCAGATTGCAGTAGCTTTATTGTACCATATGTTTTTCAAACCTGTGTTTGTTTCTGTGGTTTCTGTACAGTACAGCTTTCCTAGACTTGATCAGTCTTAACATGATGAAGAACTGAGGTCTTCCCTGAGTCAAAGCAGACCCTCGGGTAAGCGCGCTTAGTGTGAATTGATGCAGCCATTGACTATGATTAAATCTTTATATTTTGAAATAAAGAAGATATACATCAAGCAACCAGATCTTTCCTGGTGTGAACTTGTCTTCAGGAACCCCTGGGACAATAGATGCCCACAGTTAAGACCTTCATGAGGGCCAAGGGAAGGAACACCGAACAGTGAAGCGGTTGAGAGCTGTGCTGGCTATTCCTTCCAACCTCTAGAAATGTGAACACTAGAATGGAGACTTACGGTCCTCTCACATAATCTCCTGTATCAGGCTGCAAATTTTCCCCCTGAAGTTCCTGAGTCTGAGCTGTAGCTAGTCTCCTAAAATTGATGCTTCTACACATATACCACATTTCTTTTTTTTGTGTGGGTTTTTTTAACCTCATGCTGTTGTCTGTCCTCATTCTGCTTGCTTTTGTTTACTCCCTGTCTCGCTTCCTCACATGACTTCCCTTTTCCCAATTTTCTGGATAATCTCTAATTTTCTCTGCCACACATCCTCCCTATCATTTCCAGCAGGCAGTCTTTTTGCTGCAGGCTTTGGTGGATAACAAGCAAAAGCCTTCCTCTGGCCTTTGCTCCCCAGTCCTTGCCATAGTGGCAGTGCCGCTGCCTCAGTTGTTGACGTGCAGCATCTCCTGGGGTCCCCACTTGCCTCTGGGCAAGTCTGGGTCCTGGTCTCTGTGGGGTCCCTCTGTACCTCTTAGAGAGAGGCTGCTGCTCCAATCTGCCTCTGACCAGGAGGGACCTGCGCCGGGTCCTCTGCATTAACACTCCCGAGACAGCCCTCGCTCACTCTCTTCATGGAGTCTACAGGGTGACCACAGCCAGATGATGCAGCAATGTCAACTGCTCGTTGAGGGCCTACCCTGCAAAGGGCACTGTGGAAATCAGAAACCCACCACAGTATTTTTTGTAACCAAGGAAAGCTGAACAATCTTGGATTATTATCCAGGGTTTCCTGATCAGCAGGTTCAAAGACACAGAAATGCAATCCATATGGAACTGTCTGGAATCCCCAACTATCCCAGATACAGCTTGCTTTTTTAAAATAATAATTTTTAAAACTGATTAACCATAATTTTCCGTCACTACTGATTTTCGCAATCTAAAAGCACTATTTTGCTAGAAGTGATACACTGCTCTCTCTTACAGGTAACAAATTAAATTATTAGGGAACAGAATAATGCATATGTTTGTTTCTCTGAAACGAGTTGTGTGAGTTTCATGGAGCTATTTTAAATGTTTTTATATTGCCGTACACATGATAACATTTTAAATGAGCTCGTGGTAGTTCATAGTAATGTTTTCAATAATTTCTGTAATGTAGAATTAAAATAAGTGATTTTATTACCTACTTCTCTTTCTCAAGGGTGCATAACTTTCCTAAGACTTCAATGTTTCGATCTGGGAGAAACAGCAGTTTATTCCTTGAAGTCCTATGTTCAGACCAAGGAGGACTTTTGCAAAGTTCAGTTATTTCTCTTTCAACAGAGTTTGAGTAATCACAGCTTAGAGACTGTGGATTGCAGGTCTGTGCTGGCACTCAACCTGCAGAGTTGGTACACATAAAACGTTCTGGAGAATATGCTTTCCAAACAGTTAAAAATTGACTTTTTCATCTTTTGGATACGAAGACTAAAGTACAGCGTATCTTTACAATTTCAGATTTTCAAAGGATTTAGTCTGACCTGAAGATGAGTGATTTAGGAGTATCGGGATACATTAATTTAGAAATTATTTGCTTCTCAAAATTGCATTTTTCATGATATTTCACTGGTTTTGGAATGACTTACCAAGTAATAGAATTATGCATGTGTTCATTTACACTACACCTCAGTAGATTTTCAAGCATTATTCCTATGGTATTCTGGCATCATGTGTATGATATTTAATTATTTGGAAACCTTCTGTGGAAACAATCACAACCATGTAGCTGGATCTGATTCTAATTTATCACACTCAGATAAGCATAGGCTTTCACTCATAATGTCATTCTGTTTTCTCCAAAATGGCTGTATTGAAGGGTTTTCAGCAGACTTGTCTTCTGTTTTTAAACAGAGTTGATTTACCAGTGCAAATTTCTCTATATTGCTCCCTCTGAATGTTCCCTGTGCATTCTGCAGGACTGAAACTTAAGTGAAAATCTTTTCTAATCCCTGTGTGAAATGACTGTTTTCTCTAACCAAATTGCTAAGAAGGATGTCGACTAATGAAACATGAATTTCTTTTTACTTTGTTTTTAAAAAAATAAAAAAATAAAGTCTTATTACCAAGGAAAAAATACTTTCAGGCTTGAGAACATAAAAAAACTATCTAGGAATTCCAGTCGCATTGCACGTTTAGGACACTCTAAGGACATTTAATACATTGTGAGAAGAGTGGTCTATGAGCATGTAAAGATTTACAGGCACAACTCTGATGACAAACACAATTTTAGGTAGGTCACAGAAAGCCTAGGGTTTAATTTAACACAGCTTGTTAAATAAAGTGTTGGTAACATCAGACTGGAAGTCTGGGCAGCAAATGTGGGTGCGATGTATACCTCTCCCTTCTCCTCAGCCCACCTAGCTGCCATGTGATAGCCACCAATATTCACAGGGCACAGGACCTAAGAAAATCCCTTTCACACCAGGTAACTAGCTTCATAATACGAGACATTTTTGACCTTCCCTGGGCTTACTAGCATACAAACCCACTGCTAATTAAAGCACTGTGAGGACCAGGTTCAAACTGTGGTCCCCTTGATAGTCATTACTGCAAAATCATTAATTTGTCTCCTGCCTTTTTTTTAAGGTTCTCCAACTATTAATCTCCCAGAAAAATCTGAGTAGGGTTTGGGTGGACACAAAGTGCTGTGCTTTACTTGGCCCAAGGACCAGGAATCATCCCCAGAAGCACATGCATTTCTCTTACAGGGTGATGGAGCACTGGAACAGGCTGCCCAGGGAGGCTGTGGAGTCTCCTTCTCTGGAGATATTCAAGACCCACCTGGACAAGGTCCTCTACAGCTTACTGTAGGTGACCCTGCTTGGGCAGGGGGTTGGACTAGATGACCCACAGAGGTCCCTTCCAACCCTGACCATTCTGTGATTCTGTGATTCTGTTACCAGGCTTGGTCTACAACCACAGACCCCCCGTAACACAGAAGCAACAGCGTGAGCTATCAAAGGAACCACATTTATCTCCTCTCCGAAAGCGGGCTTCCAAAGGTCCAACCTGATCTAGTTATTCAAGCGCTGATTTTTTATTTTATCTTTAATAGCTTGATGTACTTCAATTACTTAAAAAAGTGTATCCCCAGTGCTTTCAGGATCAGTGCTTTGTTTGACAAATGGTGGGTGATTAGAGCCGACCCCTCATCCCTCCACCCGCTGTTTTCCATCGATATTCCCTATCTTTCCAATGGGAAATTCCACTGGAGCTGGTGGAAGCCTTCCAGTGAGCGGATACTTTTAAAGACATCTCCTCGCCGAGCTCAACCACGCGCTTTTTAACAGAGGCAGAACTGCTGAAAAGACAAAGGAGGTTTTCTTTCTCTTAACAGAGCCAAACTCCAAAAAACTGCCCCGCCTGTAAACGCACAGTAAGCTCCAAATTTTCTTCAAACACCTGAAAAGCAAAATAAATTTCACAAACGTATCAACGGAAGGGAGAACGCTCCCGTCCAACCAATACAAGGAACTAGCTGGAAAAAATAATTAGAAAAAAAAAAAAAATATATATATATATATGCAAGCTGCATTTTCTGCCCTCGGCTCTGTTCCTCGGGAGAAGACGGCAGAGTATTTCAGCGAACTGTCTGGGCTAATGACAGCTGATGTCCCACATCCCATGGCAGTAGTCATGACCTTCAGGCCTCCCGTGACTGACGGGCTGACCCCCATCACTCCAGGGTGCAAGGTAAATGACAACCAAAGAAGAAAAAGAAAGAGAAGAGAAAGAAAACTTGCTGCCGGCTTTGTAGCCGAGCTTCCTAATAAAACCTAATTCAAGCTGTCAGGGTGAAATGAAGAAAGTGTCAACAGGGGTTTTCAGAGAAACATTCCAAATGTTCGGCTAGAAAAAGCCAGGAGCTCGGCTCCCTTCCCCCAGCCCAACGCTGCTCCTCAAAAAGGGCTCGAAAATCCAATGTTGAAAGGAATTTTAATAACGTGTCCGGGGGGACCCCCGAGGAGGGACCCAAGGGGACACTTTTCTTCCCTTCCCTGACAAACCCAATCATCTCCGTAATGGTGAAGAGCACAAAACTCGCGAGGGAAGTGCCAACGGAGGGGTTCGGTGAAACCGGCGTCCGTGTGAAATTGGACCGCTCTGCCGGCTTTAGAAACCGAGATGTTTCATGGTGACCCACAGGTTAAGAGCCTTGGGAGCCACTGAAGAGAACAACCTGCCACCAGTGAAAGGTCGAGATGAAACGCGGGGTGAGAAACATCTTGTGCTTCCACATCAACCAACAAGCTGCCACGGCCTCTAGCAGAAGATGGAGAGAAAAATGCCTCTCCAAATCACCATCCTCAGACGAAAGAAGAGAATTAGAACTCTGAAGAGCCTTGTGTAGGCAGTGCAACAACTGGTGAGTCCCCAGAACATCACCCCAGCTCCACATCAGCACTGGGGCAAGGTCCGGTGTCAGGCCATGGCCAAGACACGAAGGTGCCAAAGGAGGTGAAACCCCCCCGCGCAGTCCAACCTCTCGCTAGGAGGGTGCTGCGAGTGGTCAGAGGGGGAGAAGGATCTCTCCTTCAAGAAGGGCTAAGAGGATGGTGAGGGGACTGGAGCGTCTCTCCTACGAGGAGAGGCTGAGGGAGCTGGGCTTGTTCAGCCTGAAGAAGAGAAGGCTGAGAGGGGACCTTCGAAATGCCTCTAAATATCTGCAGGGGGGGGGTCAGGAGGACGGGGCCTGACTCTTTCCAGTGGTGCCAGCGACAGGACAAGGGGCAACGGGCACAAACTGGAGCAGAGGAAGCTCCAGCTGAACCCGAGGAAGAACTT
>Ga0181612_145855_pt1 | contig 10788 bp, 12 predicted proteins | sample HoacroProtozoa21_FD_119630 | JGI IMG/M metagenome (GOLD analysis project Ga0181612, IMG submission 119630) | Hoatzin crop microbial communities from Cojedes, Venezuel. Combined Assembly of Gp0051906, Gp0051904, Gp0051908 | reverse complement strand
TCTTATCCCCAGTAGACACCAAGAACAATTAATCACTGTCTTCTTAAAAGCAGCTTTCAAATATTGGAGGATTTTTCATGTCCCTCATCAATCTTCTCTCTAGGCTAAACCAACCCGGTTCTCAGAGCCTCTCCTCTCTGGCTGCCCTCTCCTCACCTCCTTCCACTGCTTCTGGTTTTGCTGCTCACACTGGACACAGCGCTCTGCTGTGGCTTCAGCAGTGGCTGCTAGAGTAGAAAAACTACTGCCTGTGTGCTACACGTGACATTCCTGTTAAATATACCCTGAAATGAGATTTGCTTTTTTGCCATGTCACCACACTGTTGACTCACATTCAGTCTCTGACTCACTGTAGTGCCTCGCAGATCCTTTCCTACAGTTCCGTTGCCTGGCTTGTTATCCCCCATTTTACATGTAGGCATTAGATTTCACCTTCCCAAGTGCAGTACTTCTCATTTGTCTTTCATAAATTTCTTCCTATTGAATTCAGACCATTTTCCAGTTTCTTATGTATATGACCTATGTTGTGCCAAGCAAGCAGATCAACTTCCTGCCTCATGTTACACTCCAGCAATAGAGAGAGCATGGAAGGAAGAACTGCTGTGTTCCAGCAAACTTCTTAAAAGAGTTACTGTCTTATCAAAAGTCTATTAATTTGTTACTCCCTTTTCACTCTGCATTTCCACCTGACATGCTGTAGTCTTAGTAAACAAACAGTAGCTCACTCTAGCCTCATAAAACACATTTACTCAATGAAACTAACAGTCCACTGCCAAAAAAGTACTGTAACACACCATGCACCATGTCACTCTATGACCCAACCTAGTACCAAAGCTGCTAGCAACTCATTAACTAGGTCATACCAATCAACAAGGAAGACAAGGGACACATTAAAAAAACTAATTATATGGAGCTAAATCCTTAAGACCCGGCTCAAAAAAATTATTCCTTTTGGTCCACTGTTGTTAGATACACCCTCAATACTTTTTCAATTAATGATTTACACGAAATTACATCAAGGATCAATTTGTTCCCTTGGATGTTCTCATAAAGCCTTTAATATTTGATTTCCAGATATGTTGAAGGTATTTTAAATGCATATACCTGAAATTATACTATATCATACCCTCTTTCAAAATACTGCATGAGCTGACCAGATAAGCCAGCAGATTTTGATTCCAGGACTTCAATGCAATATCAGGCACACAGAGTCCCTTGAGAAGGGTGGCCTTAGTACCATCACAGGATGCCTGCATTCCCCATCTCTGTCCCCAAAAAAAGTGAAAAGAACCAATAATTTAAAATTTATTTGCTTCATGGTCTGCAAAAAGATCGCAGTGTGTAACTGGACGTAGTAACAGAACAATTCAAGAAAATGGCATATCTCTCTCCCACAATTTAAAAGGATATTAAGGTACTTGACTGCATCCAGAGGACAGCAACAAAGCTGTCGAAAGGGCTGGAAGGCATGTCCTACGAGTAGTGGCTGAGGACTCCGAGTTTGCCTAGTTCCAAGAAAAAGAGGTTGAGAGGCGACCTCACTGCTCTCTACAGCTTCCTGAGGAGGGGAACTGGAGAGCGAGATGCTGATCTCTTCTCCCGGCTATTCAGTGACAGGACATGTAGGAATGGTTTCAAAGATCCACCAGGGGAGGTTCAGATCAGATACTAGGAAACTTGTCTTTACAGAGAAGATGACCAAACAGCGGAACAGGCTTCCTAGGGGGTTAGTCAATGCCCCATGCCTGTCAGAAGCATGTGCACAATGCCCTTAATAATATTCTTTAGCTTTTGTCTGTCCTGAAGTTGTCATGCAGTTGGACTTGGGTGATGATTGCAGGTCCCTTCCAACTGGAACTATTCTATTCCATTCTCAGATACATGAAGCCTTACTTTGAAGGAACTCATAATGCTTTGATAAATTATAACTTTGAACTTTCAGTGGATGGAGAAAGCGATGATTAGTATCAAAAACTGGTTTGATGCATTCTGGGAAAGAACTCCAGACTTCTGCTTCTTAAGTTAATACTGAAGGACCATCCTCCCTGCTCTGCTGACATTCCATACTGCTGTAGTGATGTTCACCGGTCATACATTAGCATGACCTAGCTGAAAAGCAGCTTTGCAGAGAAGGACTTGGGAGACCTGGCAGACACCAGATTGAACATCAGTTAGCAGTGTGCCCTTGCACAGTAGAAGGCTACTTGTACCCTGGGCTGCATTAGGAGTGTTGCCAGCAGGTTGAGGAAGAGGATCCTTCCCCTCTACTCAGCACTGGTGAGGCCAAACCTGGAGTACTGTGTACAGATCTGGACCCCCCAGTACAAGAGACAGACATAATGGGGAAGAGTCCAACAAAGGGCTACAAAGAGGATTAAGAGCATCTCTCATACAAGGAAAGGCTGGGAGAGCTGGGACTGTTTAACCTGTAGAAGAAAAGACTCAGAAGGGATCTTATTAATGTATATAAATACCTGAAGGGAGGGTGTAAAGATGACAGAGCTGGGCTCTTTTCAGTGTTGCCCAGTGACAGGACCAGAGGCAATGAGCACTAACTGAAACACAGGAGGTCCTGTCTGAACATCAGCAAACACTTTTTTTAATTGTGATGGTGACCAAGCCCCTGGCACAGGTTGCCCAGAGAAGTTGTGGAGTCTGCCTCCTTGAAGATATTCCAAAGCCATCTGGGCGTGGTCACCTTTTCTAGGTGACCCTGCTTGAGCAGGGGGGTGGATCATATGACACCCAGAGGTCGATTCCAACCTCAGCCATTCTGTAGGTTCCACCAGCCATCAACAGGTCAAAAATCTTCCTAGAAAAGAGTTGCTCCTTGGCTTAATCTGCTCCTTTTCAAACATGTCCTGATGCTACAGCAGATCCTTCTGTAGTCTGATATTGCAGATGATGCACAAAGGAATTTAGCAGCCAGGACAGGTTCCTTCACAGGACAATGCTGCCATTTCACTTATTGCATGAACTGGCGAAGATCTTTGCAAGATTACTTTAATTCAGACTTCTGCAATGCTCAGAAAGGTCAGGCAGGTTATTCCCTCCTTTCCATTATTTCCCAGAACTAGCAAAGGCAGAAAGCACAGCGGTCAAAGTAATTCAAATCAAACTGTTTAACGCCATAAGAATATATTGCTCACATCAGCAGAGGGGTTTATTCCATATAAGATCTGAGACTACAGCAAGGACTCTTATCTTCCCTATGCATTCCTAACACCTGGAAGTACAAAAGGAGGGCAGCATAGCCTCCCACTGGCTCTTCCAGTCTAATGAACAGAAGAGAGTCCAACCAAGCAAGGGAGGGAGATATCTCCATCTTGTCTCACCTTCCAGTGCTCTGAGGATCAGAAGAGAAAATGCTAAATGTGCACATCACAATCTTACACCCATGTTCAGTGACTGACTTATCCACATGCAGTAAACGAAGGTCAGTTCAGCTGCCAGGTATCCGCAAGTAACGAGAGCAAGTACACCATTATAACTGGTGTCTTAACTTGCACCACAGCTTAATTAATTTACAGATGTGACAGTAACTACAAGAGTAGAAAATCAGGGGAGTGCCAAACTGAACAGAAAGCCTCTTGAACATTAACATGCCTTGAAAAAAAATATCTCTTCCAATTTACTTTTTAATAAAAAATGAAGTATTTTGTTACTTATATTTCATAAGAGAATAGAGTTCACTACCTTGTAATTCTCTAGCATGCATCAGTTGAAAACCGTGCAGTTACAGAAGAAACAGGATTGCCCCTTTAGATGAGTGAAGGATTCTAAGTGAACAGGTTTTTCCCCAGCCCGTTCCTTGCTCGCCTCCATGACTGGTCATGAAGACAGCTGACAGAAGGTCCTTCCACATATCCCTTACCAGATCCCGTTCCTTCACACTCCATTTAGTTTCTGCAGTTCAAGCAGATTCTTTTTTCCCCTGAAATCAATGTTTAATTAACACATTATTGGAAAAAAAATGGGCTGCAACAGCAGACTGAAACAAAGCCAGCACCTCCCTGCTCTGCAGATGCAGCCAGTCCCATCAGACAGTTACTCCACTGGAGAGTTCTTCCTCTCCTCATCCTCCTTCAGCTGCCAGCAAACTTCATGCTCTTGCTTAGGTACCTTCCTTTCCATCCCCATGGGACTCTTCCCCTCCTTAGAAGTGGTTCACAACAGCAGAAAAGACAGAAAATAGAGGGAGAAGGGGAGCAAGTGCTCTCTCGGTCACCTCACTGTATGACCGATGCCTCACCTTTAATCCTGCCATCCTCATAGGAGCAGCACACCGATTCCCCCCATCAACACAGCAACAGGATCAGCAGCACAGAGGAAACAGGACAGTATGCTTTGCCATGAGCAGAGGATGCTCCCAGGGTCAAACTCACAAATTCTGGGACTACGTGCAGCTATATGTACCCAAAGGCAGTGGAGAAGCTACCGGCAGCTTCAAAAGGTTTACATCATACCTCCCCCTATCCTCATCAATTATTATTCTATCCCATTCCTTGGCTCTCATCCGGCTTCTGGGAGGTACTTGGACGCAGCAGATGCTGCAGCACTGTCAAGGGCATTACGAGGCAGGCCTAGGCCTTGGGCACCCTCCTGCTAAACACACAGGCACCCTCACTACAGGGTTGGTGCTGCGGGCAAGAGACAACAGAGTCCATGAACTCCCGGGCTGGAGTGCCCTAGTTATGAAGGGAGACTTCAGGATCTTTGAAAGAGTCTAACTATCCCAGCACTGTCATTCCCAGCATCCAAAGCTACTAACGTTAATTAGTTCCCATGATGTGATGGATGACAAGCGGCAGGGCCAGGAATGACACAAGCAGATTGTGTTTGAAATAAGCCATCCCTCACCATCAAGGGCAGAGGAAAGGAATTCAGAAAGGACAGGAGCTGAGCACACTGCTGAGAGATGACAGGTATACTGACAGAGCCCCCGTCATCCCTGACATCACCTTCCCAACACCTCAGCTCACTCCTGCTGCCAGCAGACAAGAAACAAGCAGGGGAGCACGCCTGGGAAAGAATTCAGGCACAGGGCTGTGAGAGACAAGGGGAAAGCTCTAAGAGACACGGGGAAGCAAGGCCGATGAAGGGCCAATCCGCTCTGTAGCAAGGGGCCACATTTCAGACAGAGCTGAACTTCTGCTGGCTGTGGGCACACCTCCACCACCCTCTGCAAAGCCACATGGTGATGCCTGCGGCAGCCCGGAGTCCTGAGAGGCTGCAGGCTTTAGCCGAGACAGAGGGCTCTGCCAAGCTGGCTGCGTGGTGTACAATTCCCAACAGCTGTCCACAGGGCTCAGAGAGCACCTTTCTCTGTGAACGGCAACAGGAGAAATTGTATGCCCACCTTCCCTTAAGGAAAAATGCAGGATCTTTTGACACCACTGGCATATTTCCACTAGGAGTCTTACTGCGCAACTTTTCAAGCATGCCGCTACAGCGACACCACACTTCATCCCTACTAGACCTCAGTAAAACCATACTCCAGCTAGCTCAACCCAAAGTCATGGCTCTTCCATGCAAAAAAAAAAAAAAAAGAAAGGTACAAACGCAGGGCACTAAAAATGCCATCCACTTCACAAAACAAGGAGAAAGGCAGAACAAACTTCTCCCATGCTGTCTTTTAACAACCATGTCTTGGTGTGGCTGCTTGGGTTGGTGGTGAGAGGTCAAAACACCATATCTTTGATTCTCAGAGTCCTTAACACCCATTAATTGCCTTTGTCCATGCCCACGTGAGGAGAAACCAAAGAAAAGAAAAAGCAGATGACCCGAGTCAAGATTATGTAGCGTGCTGGTTTCAAGAAGCTACCAATCCCTCCAGCATCTCGGTTTCCGAAATGCAAAATATCTTCCTCGTCACTTGCTGTATGAATTAAGAGTCAGCTCTGCTAGACTGACAGACTCTGCTATTAACAAGAAGAGGGGGATGAGGGGGAGAAGACAGCTGACAAAAACTTCCAAAGCTTAACCAAACTTTGGGTAATTTCTGGCTCCAGATGCATTGGAAATAGTCCCAAAATACAGCCTGTCTCCTCTTTGTGCTGGTAGGGGCAGGGGCAGAAAAAGTTAGATGCATTTTGTTTTTAAATTAAACACCACGTCTCTTGAATTATTGTCAGAGGCCATCTCTTCTCCTGGCTTTTGGTCATCACAAAGCTTCTGGCTCCTTCAAGCTGTTCCTGGCCAGATCACTATGTGTTCTTATTCTTGATACAGCATACCACAGCTCAGCCAGACATCCACCTGCACATGCCCAGAGCACAGAGCTGATGAACGGGCAAAGGAAAACAGGTCAGCGAGGCAAAATATACTTCACTTCTCAAGACAGATAAACTCAAGAGCCCTGGAGGAGGCTGCAGAAAACAAAAGCAAGTTCAGTAGATCCACCAAAATACCACTGCTGCTACAACAAGAAAGGGACTAAATTCTCCCTTCCCAGGAATATGCCAGACGATCTTGTGCAGTTTGAAGGTGTCCTCCTGGTTGAGAGTTTAAACACAATCCTAACACACAAAGAGCTGTCTGCACCTGATGGCTTGGTAACTTGCTTGAAGAGGGAGGAGGCGTACTTGTTTCCTTTTTGCACAGGGACTCAGTCTTAAAATCTACCATCATCGCTACCACAAATTATGTCTGGCACCACCTCTCACCCCTCAAATGCTCTGCAAGAACCGAGTTCCCCTCTCACTTCAAGGGTGCAAGTAACGCAGGGTCAGGAGTAAGTTCCAGCGCTATGTGACCTTCCCTCTGCTCCATTGGCTGTCCAAGCTTGAGGAAGGACAAAGCACCACAGTCAGGGACTGGTGAGCTACAAAACTCACATTGCAATCGTTGAAGTTTACCTACAATAACACTTTTTTCCAACCTTTTCTATTCCTGCTAACAAGTAATTCATAAACAGAGGGTCACTGCACCATGAGAACACACCAATACCTTACTCGCTGGGGAAACGGAGGAACCATAAAACCAGGGCCCACCTTGACCCTGCAGGGCACCAGGGAGGCAGTCTCCAGGGGAGAATGGGCACATTGGCCCTGCAGCATCCTCTGCAAATTGCTCAGCTGGACACTGCATCATCTTCGGCAGCAGCCACGACTGGTCCACAGGCATAGGAGCTGCAGAACGACAACCTTTCTGAAGGGACCAGGGTAAAGGGGAGGGCAGGGAGAGATCAAAAAGTAAGTACTGGTGAAGCTGGGCAGCTGAGGCAAGATTGGCTCCAGTAAGCACAAAGCAGAGGAGTGGGGAAAACTGGCATCTCTCTGGGCATCACCCACACCAACAGTGTGGGGCACTGGACACGCCCCTGCCCTATCTTCCTGGCTGTAGGTTACCATTGCACCTCAAGGTCAGAGAGAAAGGAGAAAAGCAAAAGGCAAACAATAATAGCCCTGGACAGATCTATTTATTCAGCTTCTGCTACTGCTCCATGAAGTGGAAAGATCCAGAAACATGGAGACCTCAGAGCAGGCGCAGCCACACGCAGGAGATGAGAAGCAGCGGCTGGCAGAACCGCAGGAGCACCTTCCTCCCCCAGCTGCCCTCTGCCTGGGTGCAAGCAGCCCGTGACCAAGAAAGGAGGTCCTTCGCACCCAGAGAAGGGGGTGCTGAGCAGGTCTGCGAGCCTTGGAGAGGGTCCTGGCCTGCCTGAAACCCAGAAATAGCCTCCCTCTTGCTGCCTCAGCTCCCCCCCACCCTACGCACCAGCCACCTGCAGCCAGCCGCTGAGGCTTGCCAGGTCCTTCACAATGTTCTAGCTGGGGGGGAAGAAGGAATGGACTCTCATCATTCCTTGCTCTCCTCCACAGCCTTTTCCCTGCTCTACTCAGACCCAAAAAGCCATAGCTCTCATGCACATCCTACAAAAGAAGCACAAGGAGCTCTCCCCCCTCCACCCCCCAACTCAATTCACCACCCTCCAGCCTCCGGCAGGGACGGCATGGAAATGGCAATATTCCTGTATCGTCTGGATCAATGGTATGGATAAGCTCAAAGAGGGCAAGGGAGGATGGCACGGGAAGATGAGGCAGGAAGGCTTTGTTTGGTCCTGGCTCCAGTGCAGCCCACCCCCTCTCTCCAGCGCAATGCCCTCCAGCTCGGACATGCAAGGAGGCGTTGGGAAGGGAGGGGGCCTGGGGTGCTTATGAATTTTGTTTCCCCCATCAAGGGGATGGCTCACTCCCCCGAGCATCCCTGGCTCTGCCGGAGCTCCCTGGAGTAACCTTTATTCTAGTGTGTCGCAAGCATGTATTTCACGGATGGTTACACTGAATCATTATCACCAGACATTCATTTGACCAAAATAATGTTATTAGCATTGTCAGGTCCATTCCCCCCCCGCCCCATTCCTCCCTCCCCAGTACAGACACACACAGTCCCTCCAAGCCCCAGGCCCCTGCCATCCACATCGGGCACACCCCTCCGCGACACAAAAATCTCATGATGTGTGACACAATGTCCGGGAAAAGAGAGCGGTGAGATGGGCTGGCGAAATGGATGGACGTGCCTTTGGCATTTACTGCGCTCCCTACCCTCTGCCAATGTTTATCAGCCGCACGCACACATGCACAAAGACACACACACACAAAAACGGGAATTAAATCACGGCCTGTCCTAGGTACGTGACTAGAGGTGTACGAGCGTGTGCACGTGTGCCCAAGCTGCGGTCACAGCCCTATCGGCAACTCGAATCTGCATGGCATGAAGCAAAGGTCATCGTGCCACTGTTGTGATGCACTAAAAAAAAAAGCCGCAGAGCCATCAGGATGTAACACAGAATTTTCTCGTCAAGGGACGAGAAACCTTCAGGGGGGTGGGGGCTGGGAGAAGGAAAGCGGGTGTGCGGATGGGGGGGAATGGAGGGAAATGGCAGAAAATCGGGAGGAAAACGAAGAATACAAAGCTCCACTTCGCTAATCCAAGAGAGACAATCCGTCCCTTCCCCCCTCTCTACGCCCTCCCTCCCCCCGAAATGTTGGTGCAGATGGATTTCTGTATCTTGGTTTTGCAGCAGTGGGTCTAATGACTCCCATACCAAACCCCCTCGCTATGATAACCCCTCCCACTATTTTTTTTTTTTTAGACTGGGCTGAAGAATAATGTGTTTTTAGAGATAATGGGTTTTATGAAAAGGGAAGAAAAAGGGACGCAGCGCAGACATTATGCGAATAAGCTGCTCCCCGCATCACCCCCATCTTTCCCCAACCACACATCCCAATCTCACTCCCTCCCGTCATTCTCCAGCCTTCCCCCATCAGCTCCCCCAAGGAAAGGAAAAAAACCCACAACACGATCTGGGGAGCCGATCTCAAAATCCCAAGCACTAATCCGCTTGAATTTGTTCTTCCCCTTATATAAGCAGCAGCACATCAACATGTTCAGTGGAAACGCAGCGTAAAATGAGGCCAGGCTACAGCCATGGAACAGGGGTGATATCGGCAGATATCGCTGCTATCGAGAAGCCATCACCACCAGGATGATGAAATCAAGTATTGGGCTTTGAGCTGTTCCCTTGCTTTATTTATTTATTTTTCAACACTTATTCTAATTTTGTTTCGTTTCATTTTGGTTTTGTTCTACTTCATTTTTTAAAGGACAAAAGTGAAATAAATAATTAAAAGCCTAGAGACATACCCCACTGGAAGGTGCCCGAATGCTCCAGAAAGAGAATCCTCCCCTCCTAACTCCTTTTTTTTTTTTTTCTTTTTTTTTTAATTAAATACAGTCCTGTTGCTCCCATTATCCCCAAACTTCCATTGTCCCCAGCTGCACCTCCCTGCTCCCAAAAACGAGATACTTTGTTCGAGTGTTTAAGAAACTGCCAAAGACTGAAAGCAAACCGATAGAGAAATGGAAAATTATGTATATACAATAATCTCGTTCGTTCAGCTGATAAAGCGCGTCCAGTCCCAAAATCAAGAGCAATAATCCCTGCAACCTCCTCCCCCCAAAATACTACTAAGCCTTACATAAACTTGCCCAACTTAACACCGATGACCATTTTAACTTAAACCAGTGACAGACGTAACACCCTTCTGGTTCACGTTACAATTAGTAACTATCATCACGGCAAACAAAACCTTTTGTGATCAATTTTTCTTCCACCTAGTCAACATCTCTCTTCTACTCTTTATTGGTTTAGTTAAGAATTCACCCCTTCAAAATATGCAATAAGCAGATATTGGTGAGCGGTCGTTACAATATCCACCTTTTTAGGAGGGCTCCGAGCTTATCATGGAACAATTGTGTGCAGTAAAAAGATACAGGAGGAACAATTAATATTTAGGAAAAACAGAAATAATTCCTTAAAACTATTTGCAATGAAGCGTTGAACGGTTTGACCACGGAAATGTAGAAAGAGAGCTTGGAAAAGCGAAAGGCTGAAAGTGTCCTTTTTATAAACAATTTGATGCTTTTAGCCTGGTTTCTGCCTCCCCGATCCTTTGGTTTTTCTGCCGCTGATCTCACGCCTAATCTTTTTTATTGTTTTATTTGGGGAGGAGAAATCAGGAACAAAAATTTTTGAAAGAGAAAGATTTCAATTTTAACAAAATGCATCCTCAAAGAGCAGTGGTTAAATATGTTACTTCCTAGCTACAAAAGGCTGCAATTAAAATAAATTTAAAGAGTAAGCAAAAGACAAGTCACCTGCAAAGCACCAGAGTCAGTGCCCTTAGGTAGGAGAATTACATCACTCCCTGGCTGAATGATGTTTTCTTTTAAATTATAAAGCAGGTGGATATTTTTTGACAGGAAAAAAAAAAACACACAAAC
>Ga0181612_183542_pt1 | contig 10789 bp, 5 predicted proteins | sample HoacroProtozoa21_FD_119630 | JGI IMG/M metagenome (GOLD analysis project Ga0181612, IMG submission 119630) | Hoatzin crop microbial communities from Cojedes, Venezuel. Combined Assembly of Gp0051906, Gp0051904, Gp0051908 | reverse complement strand
TTTTTTTTTTTTGTTTAAACTGGAATAGTTTTATTAGCTTGTTTACTTCAGAACAACGTGCCACCTTTGATTAAACTCCATGTGGATTTATAACTATGTCCTCCCCATGTTTCTGTGACCTTTACGGCACATCTGATAAAAATAAAAGGTCATGGATTCCAAAAGAACTGGTTCTAATAATAATGTCAGGCAGGCTCCCCTGAAAGTATGTGATTTCCCTTCCTTCTTTCTTCTTTTCTTTTCTTTTCTTCTCTTCCTCTCTCTCTTTCTTTTTTTTCCTGCTTTTTCAAAGTAAGATGGAATTAACTTGAATAAAATTAATGGTTTAATTTTGCAGGAGAAAGAACAGGGTTTACAGTGCTCCACTGGGGAAAAGGGCTTTTGTCTTTGTTGATGACCTAAACATGCCTGCCAAGGAGAAATATGGTGCCCAGCCTCCCATTGAACTGCTGCAGCAATGGATAGACCATGGCTACTGGTTTGACAGGTGCAATAAATATTAATTAGTGTGCTTGGCTACAGAGGAGTAATGATATACACTGTTTCTTTGAAGCGTTAAATTGTAGTGTTAGTCTTTTATAATTCCTCATCTTCTCAGTTACAACAGGAAAACACTCCGAGTTACATGACTCCCTGTATAGCAAAAGGTATAGAGGCTTATATGTTGCAGTGAATTACGGCATAAGAAAGGCAAGCCTATGTGGGTAAGAGGCACAACATGCATTTTTGTGTTTTTGAGAAAACATCATCAGTATTTAAGCCAGCACAAAACAGTTTCAAATAAATTTTTAGTTCTTGGTTGTTACGGACTAAAACAAAATCATTCGTCTTTCAGCAAATGACTTTGAGGTTAAAAAGCAATTGAAGATGCTTTTCTAACATGCAGTCAGTGTTTAGAGGAAGAGCGTGTATTAGACTCAGGCACTTTTCTGCACGATTCATGTTAATACTCATTGTTAGAAAGGCTTCAAATTCTCCCTTCTTTATGTCTCATATGTCTGAATTTAAAAGAAGTTTCTGTTGTTTAAGAGTAAGCCTAGTTAATATTCAGCTTTTAAAAAATCTAAATTTGAACAGAAAAAGTAAAATAGCACCTAGTCGTGGAGACTCCATTACAGTGCTCAATTATCAGACAAATGTAACTATACTTTATGATACACTTAATTATATACACCTCAGGTATAAAGCAGCTGCACTTTTACCAAAAGAATAGGCCATTAATTAAGAACTGGTATTTCTTTTACGTTTTATTATTATTATGGTTCACAATTATGCCTAAACCAGTCATTACCCACATTACTGTACTGAAGATCTTGTTTTCTAGTAATACGTGTTTAACATTGTATTACAACTTTACATGGCAGTCTCAGCCTGTGTGCCCTCTGCGCTTTTCAAAAGAAAGGCATGAAAGTTGGCAGGTAGTGTCTGCATTTCAATTGGAACTCCTACCTTTCTCTTTATCCTAAACCAAATAAAATAAAGGCTTCGGCTTTTCTGTACTACGATACAAAAGAACAAGGAAATAAAAGAGGAGAAATGTGGGTGTTTTCAAGTCTGATGTTTTCTCAAAACTGTAGAATATTTCTTAATATTTTCAAAGTAAAATTGCACTAGAAGCTTAAAGCATGAGGTAGAATCTTTATAATTTTATACCGAACTTGTGAAATAGCAACTGAAATGCATGTAATTTTCCTGCTCCAAAATCCCTCATTTTCTAATGAATACAGCAGAGTTTCTTTCCTTTTAGGAACAATAAACCTTTTCATTGTCAGAAATGTTCATACTACCCTACCCTCTGTATAAACCATGAGATGGAGGTTGGGAAGAAGCAGGTAGGGACAATGAAAAAACAAACTCTTGCCATTTTAATACAAAGGTTTTGCTCCTTTATATACTCAGAATTACTTCTGCTTGTGGGTGCAGCTTGTCACTTGTCAGCCTGTCTGGATGAGCAATATACACAGAAAGAACAATTCGAGGAAGATGGTCTTCGCTGGATAAACAACAAAGCATTAGTTACCTGGAAGGCAAGAAGACTGGCATGTTTTTTCCCCCAATGACAGTCTATAACAAGCAAATATTTGCTGATAATGTCTGACAATATAGCCACGGGAAGAAGCAGCTGAGGTAATTCTAGGTAGTATCCTTTGCTGTCAGAGGGATCCATGGCTTTCTAAGGTGATTAAACTGTTGGCAGCAAAGCCATTGAGGATGCTAAATAAGAAAGATTTGCTAGTAAAAGACCCACTACTGCCTCAGAGCCTGCTTTCTGTCACACTGTCTGCGTGGTTACGGCAGACACAAGAAAGGTTCCTGATTTTGTGCAGGTAAGAAGTCCCAAGGAAAACATGCTCTTGCATTTGCATTGTCTATCAGCCCCTGCTCCCTGACAACTTGTCAACCAGTTTTGACACAGCTATTGCAGTATCAGAGATGTAAAAGCATCCTAAACACATGAGGTGTGACCCCAGTGATGGAAGGATGGGAGTGGTGCAGGAGCAGGCCCAATGTGTAGTGTGCAGTGGGGTATTGGAGCGGGAGGGCTATGAGGGACATGCTGGGAAACCTGAAGCTCTAGGGCTGCGTGAAGGGGTGAAAGCTCCCTTGGTTTCCCAGTCCATGAAACAAGTTCTTGTTTATAATAAACAATCAAGAGAGCTTTGCAACTACTTGACTGGGCAACCTGCTTTGTGGCACTGGTCTAAGGCTTTCTATAAATTTCGGTTCCCTAAAGATCCCCCTCCAGACTGCTGAAGCCCAACTTACCAAGCTCTTCACTCAAGATTACCTTGAACATGCCCAAATACCTGCATCGGAGGGAAAAGCAGACAGTGTAAACTCATTCATACCAGAATTATCATGAAGGGTCCTCAAATAATTCCCAGCTGGATGTGAGTAGCTCCACTGCCTTTGCACTACCTGGGCAGAGTGAAGGAGCAGGAGCCAGCAGTTAGTATCTGACCTCTAGAATAGCTCCATCTGGCAGAAAACCACAGTTCAGGGTCCTTTGGTAAAGCTGCCTTTATGGCATTAGTAACACGGCACCCTTTAAAGTGGGTGGTGAACTGCCAGAAGCAAGTAAAAAACAAGACTCACTTTCTTACAGCTAAAGGTGTTATGACTTTTAATCTCCTTTCTGGGAATTTGTTTAAAACCTGTTATGAGCCCACGAGGTATTCTTGTGTTTGCTCATCTAGGCTTATTTGTTTGCGTTGGTGTGTATCACATTGAAGTCTACTGGGGGTATGTCTTGAACATGCAAATGAAATGCTTTGACGAACACACAGACGCCCTGTGCAAACGAGGTATGGGAGGGGGAGTTGCAGTGCAGTAATGAGGGAAGGAAGATCTGAGCTTAGTTTTGGATGAGGAAGTCTTGCTGGCTGGAGCCGCACGTGTCGCCAGCAGATGACAGGTGTACTCCACAGGAGAAGCAGAATAAATCTGATTCTGAGCAGTATCATCACCATTTTGTATCCACAGCACGTTCGCCCGCGTGTTTGTTTGTGCATCTGTTATATACTTTGGTCTTTATACTCCAGCAAGCCTTAAGTTATGTAAGCGGTTGCACGTCTACACCTAATAGACCATATGTTACAAAATGGCTCTGAGGTGGCAAAATAAGGATGGGCTCAACATGAAGCAGAAAGCTTAACTGTACTACGAGTCGAGAAATGGAGGGGACGTGTAGCAATAAAAAGGAACAAATCCTGCCTTAAGATATATACTGTGAGGTGGGTAGCTTTTCCCATGATGACACCACCTGTTATTTCCTGCTGCTATCAAAAAAAAAAAAAAGAATTACCACTTCTGTGAATCTCTCTTTCTCTCTCTTCCTCTCTCCTTTGACTTCCTCCCCATACATGGGCATTGATTGCTTTATTTACCAACAGTGTCCCTGAGGAAAGACTGTATTGAAAAGGTTAATTTTAAATGCAGTAGAGCTCGGTCTGATTTCTTTCAGAAGCAAGGCCTACAGCAAGTGCTTGGCCAGACACTCCTGTGTCCTCAATTTACATTGCTTTAAAACTATGGCTTTTCAGTGGTGCAATTCTAGTGATCGATGATCCACATTTAGTGGATGTGTTTCTCAGATGGATCAGTCCCGATTTTGGAAGTTTTTTCATTAAGCAGGTCTTGGCCTTTGAACTTGGTGTGAAGAAATGTGTAATCAGAGAATTTTATAAAGAAAGATGAGGTATGTTCACTTGGCCCTTTGTAGATCATATAGGTGGTTGAATTACTGGACTGTTTGACTCAATCCGAGACTGTTGTGTTCAGCTCCACACAGAGTAAGAATCTGTGCTCCCTCCCAGGACAGGCAAATGGATGGACAGCAGTTCTTGCTGGGGGAAAGAAAATGAAAGTATATCAGCCAGGCAAAGATGACAGAAGGCTTTCCTCACCACTCTTCTTCCATCCAGGTACCCCATAAGACCCAGAAGATAGTACACATTTGAGAAAGGTCAAGATTCTGGCACATTTTGTCTATTCTTGTAAATATCACACATTTCCTGGATTAATCAAGAACCAGCTGCTTCATCTGTCCACTACTTGCTTCTAACCACTTTACGGAGAAAGATACATGTATGTATATATGTGTGTATTTATCTATCTATCTATCTATCTATCTATCTATCTATCTATCTATCTCTTGTGTGTGCATATATATATATGTATGTATGAATGCATATAAATATAGTTAATATCATACAGATAGCAAGTAGATCTGTGGATGTCTATGCGATTTTATGTAGATATGAACACAGTAAGGAAGCAGTCCATCATGTGCGGCTTTCCATCATAACGGTAGTTCATCAAATCAGCATCTCTTCTTTCATTTCTCTCATTAGCAAAAGTCTCTGCCCTCTCCATGCACATTGCTCAAGAATCCTGTGACTTTGGCTGTTTGAACTCTGAAGACTGCAGCAGAGTCTAACCCTCATTTTGGTGGGGGATGGAAAAATCCTAACTCAACAGCTATGCTGGATGAGGACAAGAGGTCTAGAGCATTACAGTTTGCACTACAGAGCTGTGCAACTGTACTCTGAAGAGTCAGACAAGTGCCACTCTGCACTGTCATCAAGGCCAAACCTAAGGGCTGACTGCCTGGGCCAGCTGCTCTGATGCTTACTTGAAGTAGCTTGAAGCTACTGGAAGGGCAGTCATTGCAACACAGGGTTTTGCATGGCCTTTGCATGAGCTGCAAGTCCTGCTTGAAAATCCGTGCAAACACTTAGTTGCCTGTGCCAACACTTAGTTGTCTGTGCCATTTTGTTGTCTGTGCTGCTTGTGCTGTCCCAGTTAAATAGTATTACCCAAGCTAACACTTTTAATGTGGGTTCAAGCATGTCTCTGGAGACTGTAGTCACAGCAGTGTCTGTGGAGCAGAGCAATCCAAAGGATGTACACGTCTGGGATTTGGGGTTTCAGTTCTGCTAATGAAAAAAAAAGGTCATGAAGTGTGGAAATCTTGGGTGGAGATTGGCTGGCATCTCTGCGACTTTTCGTCTCTTACATCCTGTCTCTATACACATTGCTTCTCTGTCCCTACCCTGCCAGCTTTACCCCTTGTCTCCTTTCCAACCTCTATTTTTTTAAAAATGAACCCCCTGAGTCACACTCTTTCAATTTTAGATATAACATTTCATACTCGTCTACCTCAGGTGGTTCTGAGAAGTCATAGACATGTGAAACCAACAGCATTTGGTCCCTGGCAATTGTCCCTACCTTATCCAGGCTGAACTCAGCCCCAAAGTGTTAAATCCCCAATGCAGACAGAGAAAATCAGTTGAGCTACCTGCGAAAGGACTGTTGCAAATGATTTGGCTTCTCTATAGTGCACTGGGAGCAGGCACAGAAGGCGAAAACATCTTCTCTGTACTCCTCACATGATACATGGTATGAATATTGCTACAGCAATAAAATATTCTGGCAGCATCTGAAGCTGCATTACAAAGTGTATCATTTATTATTTCTTATACAGTCATACTTATCATGAGATTATAAAGTTAAATTTATGTATATCACATTTTGAAAATTACCAGAGCCAACTGTGTGGGCTATTTATACTTGATCTATTAATGAGAGAACCCACTTGGCAGGCACAAAATAAGAAAAGACAAATATGTTTCAGTCCTTTCTTGGATTCTAGATTTTGGAGAATATTTACATATAGAAAAGTTTCAAAGCTTTAATCTTTTTTAATTCTCCTCCATCTAATGTGTTATTTTAGAAGGGCAGCAGTGAAGAGAATGCACTGTTCTTCTGTTGATTGCAAACACACCCCCCACACCACTACCACCCACCTAGAAAGCTGGGTGCAGGGCAGGAATGGGGAAGACAAGATTCAGCTCAGAAACCCCTTTCTTTCTCTTGTTTTTTACCTCGCCATTGCACTTGCGAAGCCTTTGTGTACATCACACTGAACGCCTCTGAGAGGTAACCACATAATGGAACATATGTATCTCTGTGGATTCCCAAATTGGTGATTTACGGGAGGTTTGAATGTACTTGTCCATCAGTGCCTATCATGATACAGTTTATACAGAGCATGTGGAATTTACCTGCACGCTTTTCTTCTGCCCCTCTTCTCAGTGGCCTTAACCACACCAATCCTTCCTTATACGATGCAAGATTACACTCTTTCTATGTGCTGTCCCGGCTGATTCTTCAAATAGCTACCAGGCAGTTACTGATTGTTTCTTCCCCTCAAATGCAGCCCTCAAAGGGCCCCTTGGTCCTTCGCACACTCAGTGCAAAACCTTCCATGGAGCCTAGGCAAGGATCCTAGCTGTAGTTCTCTCTCTCCTTCTCTCGCTCTCTAATTCTTTCAGTTTCTGTAATATATTATATCCACCACTACTTCAATAATAGTTGCTTCCCACCATATCTTACCGCCACTCCACGGTTTGAAAACACAGACTCCTAGAGGTCACTGATGAATGAATGGAGTTTAAAAGTTATGTATAATATCCAGAATTGTTGTTTCTGAAATGATGGTTTCGGAAGTGTTATTCTAACATTTTGGGAGTGTTGCTATTTCTTCTCCTTAGATCAGTGCTCTCGGAAAACAGCATATGCATTTAAGAGAAAATTGTGATATGCAAGCAAGACCATATCTTTGGCCCTATCGCAATTATTTTAGTTCTATTACTCACCAGATAAGACCATCAGTGTCAGACATTTCTAACAGCAAAAAAAATTCTTGCCAAGAAATTATGGTGTTTTTTTCAAGAAATAAGGACTTTTAAAAAGAAATTTAAAACAATCCTGAAAAATAACATAATTCATTAAAATGAATAGCTGGGAAATTTTCAATAAACTTTTTCTATTGAAAATCTGAGACATAAGTAATGTTCTTGGCTTTGGTTTATGATTTTATTCTATTTAATTTTTTTAAACAAAATGCTCTATATTCACTTACTCTGTTATTGTTCTAGTAGCACCTGCTGTTTTATTTCTCAGTCAGAAGTGCTCCCAAACTCAATAGTATAGTTATATATATAGCCTATACCCATCATGAAACTCACATTTTGAGTCAGGGCCTCGTTTACCTTTTCCAGTGTGTTTTCATCTTTAGCTTGGGAACATTTCAGAGGCAAAGAAGGCGACTGACTATGTAGAAAGGTTACACTTTTATAATTTTCTGTTGAAGTGAAGCATCCTTGGTCAGAGGGTAGCCCGCTTAAATAAGCCAGTTCACTTACAGCCTCATAGCATGGTGGTGGATTTGAACGAGCCTTCCTAGGGACGAAGGACCCTGATGGGAAGCCATGAGGGACACATTTATTTCACAGCCTAAGAAGAGAAGGAGGCAGGAGGAGCCCCAAGATGGAGGAGAAGATGCCTCCTGAATGCTTTAAAAGATTCTGACACCTAAGAATGTTAAGAAAACTGAAATGGGGAAAAGCAGCTAGGAATTTGACTGTTTTACGTGTATTTCTGTATTTCTTGTGCAGTCTTGATGTATAAGAGCAGTGGGGTTAGAAGCCTCTGCAAAGCCTGTTGGACTTTTTGATTGTTGCACATTTGTGGAGAATTAAATGGCAAACCAAAGAGCCTGGAAGGCTTGAAAACTGGTAAAATCTCGGGTTAAGCAGCGAAGTGGCGATCAGTGGCCCTGAGAGCACGCCAGTCACACCTCAGGTCCCCGCCTCTGTCTGGGGCAGATGGGAGCCTGTGTGGAGGAAGCCTGACAAGGAATAAGAAGACAGGGAGCTGCCAGGCATGGTCAAAGCAGGAATCAATATTTCCATTCCTTTTATTTGTAAGTTCTCCCCAACTGTTAATAGTCATTTTCAGGGAAAGAATGGTTGCCTGACAAACATTGACAACTGGGAATCTTGTGTGTCAGTGAAGAAAACGACATTGGTCTCTTACCCTCATCCAGGTTTTGCTGCCCTTCTCTTGCTGCTCACTCGCTCTTGCCCCGGTAGGTTGAAGTGGCACTCAGACTGTCAGTGGCATCAGACAGCACCAAGTTTCAGATCACAGCGGCGACCTTCTGTCTTCTGCTTTTTTTCATGCATGAATGGAGCTGTGCAATTCTCTCACAGCAAGCCATAAAGAAGCCGAACCACCAGCTGGACTGATCTAGCATCAGTCACGCTGCACTTTTCTAAGGCTCAGCCATCATCCACTTCTGCCCCTCATCCCTTCCTGCCTTGGGTAGGAGCTTTATGAACTGGAACAAAAATGTGATGCGGCTTTCAAGCCTTCTGATGCTGCAGTCCAGGCTGTTTCGTTGCCCACTGCACATTTTCGGTTGAAGTTTAGCAGCAGTTTTTCAGAAGATGGAGTTTGAGATCTGTGACACGGACACATTTTGATGACTTGAGATGGGCAACACATTGCTGCTGTGGCAGCAGCGAGAAGCGGTGAAAAAAAGTTGCACTGAGCAAAGGGAGAGAAAAGAGACAGTGCGTTGATAGAATTACTGCCAAGGCTGTTTAAACAAAATAAAAGAAGAAAGAAAAACAAAAGCAAGGGAGAAGTATTGATTTTCAAGAGGGAACCTGAGAATTATTAGTAAACCAGGGGACTAAGTATCTGCTCTGTCAGTCTGTTGTAGCTGTGGGCACTGGTGATGGCAAAGGCCCCTAAACAAACTTCCAGAGAAAGGAGTCGGCTCCAGCATATGAACAGGGGGAAGGGGGTTTGCTGGGCTAATGCAAACACTGAGGAAATGTTGTGTGTGCAGACTGTCCCCTAACCTCACCAGGTTACTGCGTGTTACAAAAGAATGGCCCTTTTGGGGGAATAACACCCATCTCAGAGGACAAACCTGGGCAAAGCACGTTCTGTGGGGCAGCGGGTTTGCCTGTCTGGAGGCGGGCAGGAGGACTGGAAACAGCAATTTATCCCGGTAATATTTTTCATATGCCTGACTGGCAGACCAGAGATTAGGCCGGTTCCAGTAATTTCTCAGAGAATGCAAATCTTAATTTGCTGTTTGTTAAATGTTTAACTAAAGTCTGAGGTCATTATTTTAGACTCAAACTGTTAAACACTGTCAGGCATTCATTTGCTTTGGAGAACAGCTCTTCCTGACAGCAGTGGAGATGCAGACAGTTACTTTTTAATACCAGGCTGTGAAAAAAACCCTCACCCTCCAGCCCAGCCCCCCTACTTTCATTTGCTGTAAACAGCATAGCCTGTCCTTATTTTGTGCTATGACTCTATTCTGCTTTCCGAGGTGCACTTAATAGCAGAGGCATAGCGTGGAGTGCTTTACGCTATCCATTAAAGAGAGTTTGTGGAGGGAGAGCAGGCAAATTCATTGGGTTTGGGGGTTTGGCAATGACATGGAAAAAAAATTAAGTCATTTTTGATTTTGATGTAGGAAGATAGGGGTGTGGTACGTCAAGGACATGCACTTGGTTGCAGCTATGGCCCCTCCTGGTGGTGGAAGACATATAGAGACCCCCTCTGTCTCCCTGTCGTTTTTTGATGTAATCTCCACAGATTCCTTCCCTAACGAAAACAGGACAAGTGTCTTTCCATGATGAGCATTTCGATGCAGAGTTTGATGCTTTCCTGAAATCTTATCCAAGCATAAAAACTTAATTACTGTGTATCTTGCAGTTCCTGCCCATATTGATAGCACTATGAGCCAAATCATGTGCCAAAGATTTGCACCCCAAGACAGTGAACAGGGCTTCTGCATTTGCCTGGAAAGAACAAAACAGCACTGTGATTATACTGTTTTTCCAATAAAAATAACAAAAAGCCCTTGTATGCAGTCATTAAAATAATTTCTCAAAGGCTTTCAGGGCTGTAAGTCATGTATTAGCTACTGCCTGCATTTAGGTCAGAACCAAGGTCTGTTTAATGCTCGTCTATATCCACACGTAACTAAGGACAAGTGTTTTGATAGGAAGTGGTAAGACTTTTGCTGTAGGCAAACGCAGCATGCCCTGCTAAGCTCTTAGCTAACTTGATATATAGGCCTGTTCAGGAAAACGGAATTGTCACTAAATTGTTGCCTTATTTTAGCCTTCAGTAGGAATAAAATTGGCCTATAAGAATGAAAAATTTAAATTCATCTCTATTATAATACACTCTCCTAATTGGTATTGATCTTCCCTGTGCAAGAACTTATTTCATCAAGATTTAAGCTAACACAAATGGGAAATGGAGAGAAAGATTGACACCGAAGGTCGTGGGGAGGGATAGTTGCTGGCAGAATGTATGGCTTCAGGAGCAAATAAAGAAAATGCTTTGTACAAGGGGAGCAAGTATAAAACTGTCCAGGATTGAAACTGAGATGATAAATAGCTTTAATAGG
>Ga0181612_173376_pt1 | contig 10789 bp, 3 predicted proteins | sample HoacroProtozoa21_FD_119630 | JGI IMG/M metagenome (GOLD analysis project Ga0181612, IMG submission 119630) | Hoatzin crop microbial communities from Cojedes, Venezuel. Combined Assembly of Gp0051906, Gp0051904, Gp0051908 | reverse complement strand
GTCGAGGCTGACCCCGCCCGGCGCGCCGAGGGGTCGGGCCGCGGGGCCCGCCAGCGTGGGGCTGCTCCTGGCGCCGGGGCAGGCGGTTGGCACCGCGGAGACTCGGAGGTCCCGAGGCACCGGAGGTGTGTCCCGTCCTGCTGGGGGAAACGCGTTCCTGGCACGCTGGTTACCATAGGGTTACTTTCCAAGCATACAAGAAACAATCTTTCATCTTTATTCCAAAAAATTAAACCTTTCCTCCTTCTGTTCAGGCAAAACGGAGAGTACTGACATTTCCCATCCCACAGTAAAAATAAACAAACAGAAAGTTCGAAAGTTTCTCGCGGTGCTGGTCCCTCAGGTTTTTGCTCAGGCCCCTGTGCCGTCCCGCACTGGAGGCCCGAGCTGCGGCAGCGCAGCGGTGAGGCTGCCCGCTGCAGCCCAGTCCAGCGGGCTGCCTGGCACTGTGCTGGCCGCCGCGCCTTCCGAGGCCCAGCAGAGCCAGCGGCAGCCAGGAAGTTAACGACGACTTATCCACATTCTGAATTTCCTTCATCTTCAGAATCATACGTGGCTGTGCAAAGAAGGAGCGGAGGATGTGCCAAAGCTCCGTGAGGACTGGTGCAAACACAGCCGTCTGGCGTAGCGGCGTTTTTACACTCGCTGCATACATGCAGTTGCCCCATAGGATGTCACACAGCAGCGAGCCATCAGGGCTTCCAATGTTTATCTGCAAAATGAGGTTAATGCCGCTTCCCTCCCTCACTGTGGTGTTAGGGATAAGTCCATTAGGTACACAGATATTTAAGCTATGACTGTTACAGAAACAGCCTGTGAGTAGAGCACTGTGGAGTATTTAACTCCTGGAGAGGAGAGGGGATGGGCAGCCGGAAGCATTAGGACCAGATTCTGCAACTGGATTTGTTGCGATGCACAAGTCAGCTTATCGGGATCCCATTCTTAGTTTGCACTCCTCTGAGGAGTCTAATTTAAAAACTAATCCTAATTAGATGTTCTCTGTTTAGTTTGGTCAACTTGTTGTTAGGACTTCACATCCAAAATTCCATCGTCTTTTCTGTTAAAGTTCTCTGGTTTAGGGTTGATTGGGTTGGAGTGATGTAGAATGACGTTCCTGGTTATCACGGGCTGTTGTTTTTCATATCATGTGCCAAAAATACCCATCTGGCTGTGTGCTAAAGGCTATACCTCTTGGCACGTCAACCAAGGCAAAACTTTGAGGACTCCCCCGCCCCATCAGAGTGCAAGCATGAGGAGCTGGAGGCAAAAGGTGGCACTGCACTAGAGAGGAGTGGGTTTCCAGAACAAGCAGAGTAGGAGACACACTCATCGCAGTAGCAGAGCATGCCCGTTCTAGCAGGCGAACGGTAGTCACCACACCGGATACAGCCAGTACCTTTTTTCCATCCTAGTGACTACCAGAGGCATTACTTTAGTTCTGTGTATTTTACAAGGATACTAGACAGTAATTTCAATCAAGCTTACAGGAATAATTTTTAAGTTCTATCCCCACCACCTTTTAGTGTTTATAGCTTTCTGTTTAATTTACCAAAAACGGGGGAAAACAGTGTTACTCAAAATACGATTGTGCATCTTCAGTCCCAGTTCCAGTTCCCAGTTCAGTCCAAATTTTTCTATTGTGCCAATTTTCCAGAATTTGCAATCACATGTATAGATAGAAATTATTCCAGGCAACACCACTATGAGATAACAAGAAGGCAGACGCATGGCTTCTGGAGGAGTTAATATTACTACTGACTCAACGGCTCATCTGCTAAGAAACAAAGGAAAAGAAAATGATTACAAAATGCTACAGGACAAAATTGTTTGTTCTGATTTCAAGGTCACTCTACCTAGTAAGTAGCTACAGCATAAGGGTTTTAATAGCAGCATGAGTAAAATATGTTTGTGTGTGCGTACACAAAAAAAGATTGTAACAAAAACATTAAAATGGTTGTGGTTTTTTTCCAGCTTTGTTTATTTTTTTTCCGATTCAGTTGTAACTCTTGGAACATGGTGAGAACAAAACATTCCCATATAAAGCAAGCCCTTTATTTACATCTGTTTCACCATGTAGCACACCACATCTCACACTAACATTCATCCAAAGCGGATTTTGGTTGGTGAGGTGGGCACTGTCCTGCCTTAAATTCTACCTGGCTCCCTCATTTGGTTTTGCACGGCAAATACCTGTCTGTACGAAACACCATGGGAGACAGCAGGCCACCTGCAGCAGGGTCCAGCCATATGCAGGCAGGTTTGGGCCTTGCCATTTTCTTTTAACTGCACAACTCGCATTGCTCGAACCGCACTGCTGATATGTAGTTTCCCCGTGCTGTTGAACCTCCTCCTTGCCTAGCTTTTTTTCCAGCATAGTATCTTTCTGAAGTCACAAAAGATAAATTGGTAGAACTGGGCCTTCTCTTTTTTCTTTTTTTTTCCTGCAAGGATTTTATGTGGAAAAAAAGTCATTTTGAAAAGCTTCTTTTTATGAAACTCCCCCTGCTTCTCGCACTTTCCAATATTACCAGAACTTTACACATACACACAAAATGCTGAACCTTTTCCCAGCACACTTAAAAAACCAGAATTTTTGCTTAACAAAGTATTTCAATCAGTTCTGATAAGCAGCAGCATATTGACAGTATCAGCATTTGGGGGGGAGAAAGAATCAAGTCTTTCAATGTGAAGGAAAAAAAAGTGAATTGGAGACTTCCTGAAAGGCTATCTGAGGATTGCTTGCTTGGGTTTGCTTACCGTTAAAGAAAGAGTGTTCGTCTTTTTCAAGTCACTATGCTTCCCTATCGACTTGTCCACTTGCAGAAGTTACCTGTTGTAAGTTATAGTGCAGCACTGATGGAACTGTATATTGCTCAAAAAAACAAAAAAAAAATCAATATTTTGCAGCTGGAGCCCACATATAATTCTTCATTTCCTAAGTCTAATTACTCATCATTTGCAGTGACGCTAGGAGTCATTGATTCTTGCAAAGATCCGGAAAGGCTTTTTTGCTAATGAGCTAAAGGCGTCACTGTTCCTGTCTGTACAGACAAAGGATGAGGGACGGAAAAAAACCACTTTCCTCGTTACCAGTGAATATATGGACAGGTTTTTCTGAAAGCATTACAAAGTGTAGGAACAAACCATAACAAGCAGAAAGATAGCAATATCCATACAGTCTTGAAAACTCTTTGATTAAAATGTAAAGGAACGTAACAAAAGTGATGAAGAACTCCAACTCAGGCAGCAAGTTCCTGATAAGTGCTGCAGCTCAGACAGCCTTTGCAAGGATGGGTGTATGGCTGTCCTGCAGCCAGAAAACTTTTCCTAAAGAGTTCTGGGGAATATCGTTTTTCATTCTGTCCCTATTCTTACGGTTTTCTAGTTATTTTTATTAAAGTCAGTTTCTGTTGGCAGCTTTAGTGTAATTGTAAGTTCCAAGTATCTTGAACAGTGACACATGAAGGAGCCCTGAATTGTTCTATTTCAAAATGATTAGAAGGATACAAATGGAAGGGGTGTCTCATCACTGTAACTTCATGTGTTGATCCCCAAGTCCGTTAACATGATTTCAGAAGCAAAATACATCTCTGAGCACTCCAGATTTGGGATCCTGCTGTTAAGTGTGTATTGGCAACTATTTCTCTGCAGTCAGCCTCACAGAACGCTGAAGAGAGCCTGAAATTGAATCCACAGTGCTGAAAAGGGGGTTTAAGCTTCCAGTATAACTCGGAGGGCGCTGGTTTGTGATTTCACAGTCTGCCTAAGGTGATCAAAGGCCTTACACATCCGTCAGAAGGAACAGTCCTACCACCTCCACTGAGTTAAAAATTAGAGGTTATGCAACTGTACTGCCAGCCAGATTAGGAAACTGATTTGACTGAGAACATCCCATGAAAGAAGTTTTTCGTTGGATCACATCACAGCTGCAGGAGCACAAAAGCCAAAACAAAACAGGATGGAAGAACATGGTTTAAGTTGGACCAAGGGTCCAAGACCTATTGTACATGCAGTTACAGAGTTAGGCACTTAAAATGCAATTTGCATGTCCTTAGACTAGCATAAGAGGGCTAGTAAGAGATGCCAGACAGAAGAGTGCATCCTCATTCCTGCCTGCTGTGTTGGGTTTACACACCCTCTGCTGCCCTGAAAGGAAGTGACTACATCAGGCAGGGGTTCACTTCAAAACCATCCGGACTTAGATCCCGAAGACAGCTTTCACAAAGTTTCTGAGCTGGTCTAACATTTCGCTTTCATGAAGCGGAGAGGCAGTGCTGCTCTTCACCCCATCCCTGCCACCACTACCATCTTGCTGCCATGTGCTGATAGTTATGTGGTCTTGACCCTTCCTTTTGCCCACTCTGCTACTTCCTTGGCCCCTCAGTGAGCCAGTTCAATTTGTTCATCTGTCAGAAAGCTTTCCGAGTTAGTTTCCTGCCTGTTAAGCAACTGAATCCCATCCCTTGGTGAGAAAGTACGCTTCTGAGTCCGTGCATGGCATGGACAGGACGTGGGACAGCTCTTTTAAAGGCAACGAGACAGCAGGATAGCATTTCCACGGCTTTTGGTACCCGAGGCATGCTACTTTCTGGATTAAACGTGGCCACATGTAGCAGATGTCCTTCAGGCACCTGGATTCCTCAACACACACCTAAGCAGCCAGGCCTATGACCTGGTGCTGGGCCTGTAACACAGTGTATCCCAACCCTTGACTCTCCACAACCATGGATTCCTGTGCACACTCTTGGTACTGGTTTAAATTGGTTTAAAGTGTGTTTACTGCCCTCCATCACATTTATGGTCTCCTTTTGGACTCGCGTCAGTAGAACGAAGTGTTACCAGTCTCTTGCAAAAATGGAACGAGACACACACCTTGTGTTAAAAGTAGCATAAGGACAGAGAGACAAGATCTGTGTACTGGCTTTCCCACCAGTGAGCGTTTATGCAATCTTTATTAAAAAGTCATTACATAAAATGTTGGACTAGGTCTTGGCACAGGATCGGAGCTGGACTCTTTCTTGTTCCCAGGTAAGCTCCCAATCATTGTGCCACAGGGTCACACTGCTGCTCTTAGCTACAAAGAATTTAGAGGCACACTTCCTCCTTAATTTGTCCTCATTTTTAAGCAGCAGATTATAACAGAAACATTTGTAAGAAATTGGATGCTAAGTAGCAGACTAGCTAGAAACTGTTCCAACACACCTACAGCTCTCTTTGCTGCGCAGGCATAGCTTAAACCAGACAATCAGGCATTCCTTCTACTAAGAACACTCATTATAGATCAGTGATTTATAGTCGGCGAGGAAGGAAAAGCCAAATTTTAAACGAGAAAGAGCCTCTTTCTCTATAATTCTGAAGAGTGTCTCTTAATTAAAAACATTTCATTTTCAGATTGAGTTTCCCATTACTGTTCTGCCTCAATTAGTTTTCCAGCATTAGTTCACACGTGAGCTGTTTTGAACTGAACGTTGCTGCTGCTGAAGTCAGTGGAAGCTTGGTTTTGTTTTCAGGAGAGGGTGTATACTGACTGGCTGAGTTTGCTTCAGGAGGAGAAGCCTGACGTACCTGGCCACACTACTGGAAAACAAAGTAGGGATTTGAATAAGCCTTTCAGGCACTGCAGAAGTCCCTTGTGGACTAAGTCAGTTCAAGATACTTCACTAAGCAGTTTCATGGATTATATCCATAAAAAGATCTGAAATTTCTGATAAGGAATCAAAAGAAAAAGAGAAAGGACTGCTCACTTTGCGCCCTGTCATTGATCCCCAGCACCAAGGAGTGAAGGACTGATACAAATTCTATTGATTTAAATAGCTTTGGGAATTTGCTCCGAAGAAGACAGTAACGTAAACAAAGAGAGCAGAAATCTTTCCCATATTTGTGGATTATCTGGTGTTTAATTGATAAGAGCTTAACTACAGTCCTTTCCTCACTGAAGGTCTAGGGAGTCTTTCTTCATCTACCTGATGCCCCAGGTATATAATTTCTTGGAAATTATGTAGCTGAAATATCCTTGGGACTTCTTCCTGTCTGTCACATTTGTAGACCTGGCCAATAAATTTGAAGTTCTCAGATGAATGGGGAAAGGCAAGCAAGCAGACAGAATCAAAGTGATCACGAGCCTTATTTACACAGAAAACCACTAAAATATAGTACTCATTGTCATAATGAGACACATTCTATCCACTTGTAACATGATACTCTGTTAGCAGTAGGAGAACTTTGGAATTCAATGCTTCTGTTGTGTAACTACACAATAGAAGAAATTAAACAAGCAGATTAATTTAGTCAAAAGGGAAAAAGAACCCTTACATTCCTTAAAGGAGAAATGTTAAAGGGCATAAAAGGGAAGCAGGAATTAGTAATCCTAAGCAATTAGCTAATTTTTGCTCATTAGAGGCAAGCTTGCTGTCATCTTAAGGCACTGCGCTACAGGAAAGCTAAGGAAATATATCTGAGAAAAAAGGGGTAGTTAGAGCAAAACAAGAAGATTGAAAGAAATCTTACCTTGCCAAAAGAGCAGAGCCATGAAATATGCCTCCTATAGGCAATTATAAAAATGCTGTGGGGTGCATGGTTTCCTTGGTGTCTGGGTAGAAAACTGAGTAAGCATCACGATTTCTTTTCTTTTTTTCTAGTGGGTCTGAAAAACATATCCAGCTGCCTTTCAGCCCTTTTATCAATCTGGGTAATTTACGATGATTATTTTGTGCCCCCAGCTCTGCTCTTTCACAGTGCATTGCTAACCCGCTATTGTTGTTAATAATGCTGGTAGCCTTTGCTGGCTTGATTTAACACTGAAAAAATCAGTGCTTAGTTAGGGAGGCTGGTTCCTCTCATGCAGTAATAGCATTCGTGTTCTTTTTTAAATGAATACGGTGCAGAGAAAACAGCGACTTGGGGCAGCCTTAGAGTACAGCTGCATTGTAGGGACAGCCTGTGAAGACACACTCAAGCCAGCTTTAAAATACCAGGAACTCCCTGGATAGGTACAGAGCTCCATGCAGAAGCAAAGCCCACCCAAGTTGCTCGGTCAGTGCTGAGGCCTTTAGCCCGCTCTGCGAGGACGTTCCTCAGCCCGTTAGCACAAAGCAGCTTTGGGCAGGCTGGTCTCTACTGCAGTCCTTGCAGCTGGTACCCTCCTGAGCGGCTGGTGCCTAGCAAGTTTGCTGAAGTATTTCCTTTGGTCTTCTCCTGCTCGTGACTACCAGAGAGAGAATAATTTCCCTCTACAGAAAAACTTTATATCTACTTTTTTAGTTTGTGTATGGCTCATGTTAAGAGGAGTAATAAAACCAACATGTGTTTTGACTAAACCTAATGAGTTGTATTTAAACACTAGGGTAATCTACTTCAGCTGTTAACCAAAATGAGTTGCTAAGTTTTATCATCTCTGCTCTTCTAACGTGAATTAGTCCAAGGCATGTGCACATCTCTTCTTGCAGCATGGAATGCAAATTTGAGTTTCAGTAGAATTTCCACCCCCCTGCCACGTATAGTATGTAGTTAAGTTACTTACTGTGGCATTTAAGCAACTTTACCAAAACTAAAAACGTAACAACTTTAAAACTAAGCTGTCAGTTTGTCCCTACCTGCAAGGCAAAGAATTTACAAATCAGTCAGGCCAATTTAAGCCTTTCCTTGCCTTTGCCGCTAGAAGGAACAAGATAGGTCTGAACACCAGCAGAATTTGAGGTGTTTCGGCGTAGTCGGAGAGCATGCGTGTGCTGCTCTTCAAGGCACATCAGAAAGCAGACCAAAAAAGGGACAGTTTTAAAATTACAGATTTTGTACTTCACTGGAACCTAATAACCAATGAACAACTTTTCTTGTCATACACTGCCTGTCTACTGAGACAACATCTCGCCTTCTCAAGCTCTGAAATGCAGTTAAAGCGCATTGTGTCACTGTCTAAAAGCTATTACATCACTGCCGACTTGACCATTAAAGCTTGGACTTGGGTGCCTCAGAAATACAGGTCAGTGCTCAAGACCTGAGACATGGCATTCCACAACATGTCAGGAGGCCGTTAGAAGTCACCAGGCCTCAAATCTTGAGATGGAGCATCTTGTAATTCACACTGAGTTAACATGGATGTCAGTTACAGAAGCCAAATCTATTTGAACAAACTTTCCCCAGCCACGTGGTGGATTATTGTACAACAAATTGTACAGGGAGACTATTAACAAAATATACTTGAAAATTGCACTGTGCCCATCTAGACACAGCCATTAGTAGTGAAGTGAATGCACTCTGTTGTTTTCATCTTGGGATGCCACTGCAAGTTAATTATGTAGGGTCAGTCCACTACAATCAAATCAAAACAATAGGAGAAGACCTAGTAAGAGCAATGATGTATTGCATGTCCAGAAAATTATGCTGCTATTTGCATGTTGTAATAGCTTAATTTGAGATGAAGCCTTAGTTCCACTTATATAAAGATTGTTGTTGTTGTTGGCATCAGTGGAGTTGAGATTTTATAATACCAAAAATATTTCACAAATAAAGTTCAAATTTTCAAAGTTTACCTTGACATAATTTCTATTATCTACTTTCTCAAAAACAGCTTTACCAAAGTGATTATTGATACACCACAAGGCAGAGAAACAAAGACATAGCGGGAATTAATTTCTTAGCCCCTTTTTAAGAAAACCAAGCGTGGAAGTTGAGCACTCTTGGATGTGAAGTCACACAACCAAGCCTTGATAGCTTGGTCAAACTAGACACAAATCTCCTTATTTGCAGAACTCTGTTCTCATCTCAACATAATTATTATTGTCATCATCAGGGGTGATGACCTCTCCTCAACACACCAACATTTTGTGTTTTCAAAGCTTTTTGGTTTTAAATCCAGGACATAGATCTGTTAGTATTGGTATTAGTATTGTTAGTATTGGCGCATTAGTATCTGCTGCTGGAGGTCATGACATTGTGGGGGCTCTGACGTCGTCAGAGGAGCATCGCTGTAGAGGGACAGTTGTTGCAAAAACAGCGCGTGTCAAACATCCTCCTGCAGCGGAGTAAGTGCCGTGCGAGAATGCTGCACAGGGCTGACTGAAGAACTCTTTGTTCTCCCTGCAGTTCTACTTTACTGACTTTGGTGAAACCAGTTATTAAAAGGGAAGGCAGGGAATGTTCTTAAATGAGTCATGTTTGTTCTATGGCTGTCAGACTGCATCTGTAACTGGTTCGGTAGCTCTGCTCAGCTGGTGAGGTCACTCCCATGCAGCACATGACGCAGGGAGCCTTTGTACAGGGAGCTGCAGGCAACATGCTTCGTATTGGCTCCTGACTTCAGAGATGTGCCATGAAGGCGTCAACAGGCACTTCTCCACATTGACGCGGTGTTTTCTGATGCTTGCAAGAGTACAAGAAAGACCTAAAACACAAGAGAACCTTAGAGTCTTTCCTTCTAAGACAAAGGTGCATTTATATTAGACACTTGTGTTTCAAACAAGTGTTGAAAGAGTTTATTAAGGACAAATGGGACAATGTGTTCAGTCACCCTGGGCAACACCAAACCAGAGAACGCCAGCATGTAGGAGGCAGCCCTGGAAGCATCAGAATACAAAGATCTCGAGAGCTTAGTCAAAGTGTGCAACTGCTGTGGCTAAACCCAGATCTTCTGATTTCTTTTTTCCATAGAGAAGATGGGGAACACAAGAGTTAAATGAAATTATTGAAGAAGTAATAGCTCTTGTAGACAAGAGGGAGAACAGTATTTCTTTCAGCACCATGAAAGAGAGAACAGGTGGGAAGAAGCAGAGAGGGAGAATGAGACAATGCCGAAACCACAAAGGAAAACGCCGTTTAGTTTGAGAATGCTTGAGAAATTTGATGCCTGGGCTGAAGTAACTGATGTACAGGGGATGAAAGAGAGATCTGAAAAACTGTTAAAATGAATACTGGTTACAGCAGAATGGCTAAGCTAAGGGATGGACAATGCAGTTTAATGCCGTATAGACAAATTGTGACCAAATCTGTTTTACATTTGAGATGAAGTCTGACACTGTTAGTCTCTATTGGCATCATTTGTGAAATAAATTCACTAGAACGACAAGCGGTGACTGACAGTGCCCGTGCTGTCAGAGGGCGATGCTGCCTGTGCCAGCTGCCTCCGTTCGGCACTGCCCAGGCAGTGTGATGGAGGGTGGTCACTGCTCGGCTGGCTCGCTGCCCCCGAGCCTGGCACAGCCACGATTCAGAGCACTGCGGCAGGCACTGCTGGCCAGCTAAAACCTGAAAACCCATCTTTCTGGCACTGCAGATACTTAGAGATGTGCCCGCTCTTGTCAACACCTTTTGAGGAGGAGAGAGAGGTTCCACAAATCTCTGTCAGAAGCTCCCACAGATTCTGCTACAGTCTGCAAAGAGAAAACAATCAGGAACAGAAGCTGCTAGTTTGGGTGGATTGAGGTTTGATTCCTCTCTTGTGTCCGAGTCAAATAAGAGCAGACAGGTTACGTGCTGAAGGGCTCTCTACGTATAATAGGGAAGCTCATAACGGGCACAGCTCCACCAAAATGCAGCAATGCTGCGTAGACAGCCAGCTTGGCTTTCTGCCTCCGTAGGGCTCCAGGTTCTAGGGTCAGCTGCAGAAGAATATGTGGGCAGGGTCTTCATCTGGATTAAACACAGACCTGAGGGTACTGCTTTTGCCTACAGCTGAGGTGCCTTTTCTCATCAACAAAGACTGCTACTGTATTTTTTCCATCTAGCTGTGAACCCTAGGCATCTCAAGAATAATAGCATTTTCAACTGGAATTTGTGTTTAAAGAAAACAGAGATG
>Ga0181612_172699_pt1 | contig 10789 bp, 9 predicted proteins | sample HoacroProtozoa21_FD_119630 | JGI IMG/M metagenome (GOLD analysis project Ga0181612, IMG submission 119630) | Hoatzin crop microbial communities from Cojedes, Venezuel. Combined Assembly of Gp0051906, Gp0051904, Gp0051908 | reverse complement strand
CGGCGCCCGGGAGCCGCTGTCCGGTGCCGAGGCGAATGCTTCGCCCGCCGACGGTGTCGGAGTGGGGCTCACCCTGGCGCAGAGACGGCTGCAAAGAGCCGCTCCGTCGTTAAACAACGTCACCCCCGGCCCGGGGCAGGCCGTGCTGCTGTGAGTGGAAATAACGGGACTAAAGGCAGGCCTGGACGCAGCCAGAAAGGTGCGAGATCCAAATCAGTCCAGTTACAACTGGCATAAAACACGGTGCGGGTGCTTTTATCTATTGAAGAACAGCATCGGGATAGCCAAATGCACAATGAATGTCCTCAAAATTGTCATAGCCATTGACGTTCAGCTGGAGCTGGTAACAGTACAGAGTATTTGGAAATTACTCCACTACATCTAGGGTTGAAAATCATAATCCCGTTCGTGATTGCAATAGAATCATAGGCAGAGCAATTAACTGTAGTATCACAGAGGACTATGACTTGAAGAGTGAGGAGTAAGTAACGCGAGCAGATGGACTCTTAAAATACCCTGTGTTCACATGAATGGAAAAACAGGAAAGGAGGACTGGAAGAAGTATGCTACTGAAACAATACAGCCGTCAGAGGAAACAGTCTGTAAAAGATTCTATAGGATTTCTTCAGGTCCCACGCCGACTGCGAGTTCGCTTTCCCTTGGGGAGCCAACTCCGAGGTGTACCAGCGCAGCTCTTACGTGGCAGCATTAGCGTGGATGAGGAGAGATATTTTCCTCTGATTTCTTACGTCCAGCCCCAGCTGTAAAAGAACACGGGCAAGGTATGAAATCAGTAGGTATAAATCTCCGGCGAAAAGGCCATTTTGACAGAAGAGCTGTTACACAGAGAGAATAAATACACAGGTATGACATTAAGGAGACAGCAGAGTCACCGTGGTTGTTTTGACACTGGAGGAGGGGGGGAGCAGTGATAAACAGCAAATGGGAGGGGGCTGAGCCGGGAGCCTGGGTGGAATTTATTTGTGATGGCAGAGGGGGAACCTGTGAGAAGCAGAAACGAAAGCAAAACCCGAGACAGAAGTGGAGATGGTGGAAAAAGTTCTCACACCTCTCGGCAGCTGGAAACCCCTGGGACAACTTGTAACGTTATGGGTGCCTATGCCACCTACTGCGTGTTTTATTTTCGGGAGACATCTGCAGTTTCTTTTCCAGTGGACAATAAGCCATCTAATAATTGCAGGGTCACCGTGAACTCGTCGCTATCTTCAGAAGTTTCTGCGGAAATTTTCACTTGACCTCTCAGCTTTGCGGGTTGCTGGTCTTCCACTGGTGCGAAACAGGAAAGTACTGACTAGATATTAATTAGTCCTGGAAAGTCCTAACGCCTCGTATGAGAGGTTTACCCAGACAAATGTGGTCCTTGCATTCTGAGCTGTTAAAATAGGTGTAGTGCACCTATGTGCACCTGATAGCACCCGTGCAGGGAATCATGTCTCCGCAGCTGCCCCACTCTCCCAAAGGACCCCAGTCCAAAAAGCAGGCCCACGCTACAGGGGTAAGAAGAACCAAATTTGCCTTATTACTGTAAAAACCAGAAAAGAGATGTGTTACTTTTTCGTCTCTTTCAGCAGCTCTAGTTTCTTTAACAATAAGAGGTGAGATACGTGTAGGCAGAAGCTGACAGTGTTTCCGCAAGTTGCACAGCGTTGACTAAATTAATAACACCTTCCTAACCCCCTCTCCAGAGCTAGCTAATGCCTTCTGAACAGACTTCCCCACTGCCAAGGCGAAATGCGGACGCCTGGGAGGGCCGCTGCTCTCGTCTGTGCGCCGTTGATGCCCTGAAAAGCCAGAGTTGAAGACACGGGTATCCCCATGGTGAAAAACAGAGACTGAAATACACCTCCTGTCCAAGCCACAGAGGGTCAGGCACCACTGCTGTCTCCATCATCGTTCGTCCAGTGTAGCAGCCCCGGTTGTGGGCTACAAGTCCTTAGAATGACAGCACAGTCTGCAGAAAAAGGTAGTGGGTTTTGTGGATGATGTGTCACCAGTAAATATGAATTGGGGGGTCACAACAGTATCATAAAATAAAATAAAATAAAATAAAATAAAATAAAATAAAATAAAATAAAATAAAATAAAGGTGCTACTTTTAAACCAGAGGTAACACATATCAAATACTAAACTCTCATCCACTGTTGGAAGCCAAGGCTATTTTCATCCTCGTCTTGTGGATGTCCACCTCCAGACAGGGATGTCATGGAGTCAGTGAAAGTGGCATTTGGTGTAACGGTTGTTTTACTTTCCCACATGCTTTCAGCTGTGTGCCTCAAAAGTACTTGCAGCAAACATGGCAGCTTCTTCCCTTGCACCACGCTTCTTGTAATCTGCCAGCCTGATACTCACTATGGAAAAATTCAGAGCATTTAGCAGTGACAGGAAAAGGGAAACGCACAGAAGGAAATAGAAGAAAACTAAATGGGGGGAGGGTAGGGGAAAGAAAGTCGTGCTGATATTGAATTACTTCCCCCAGCACTGCAGAGAGTACCATGTCCCTCGCAGAAACCCACAGAAATCCCAGAAAAGGGAGTTTTGTCATGAAGAGAATTAGGACAGAGCCTGAACTGCTCCTCTGGCTTGGACTGCAAACACCAGTCTTCAACGCAAGCCAAAGGAGATTTGAAATGATCCTGCCCAGGAGCTAGAGTTAGGACTTCCTCTTTTTTATTATTTTTTGATTGTTAAAACCAAACATTTCAGATGTTGAGTCTGCTTCATAGTTGATTTTTTAACCTGACAGGGCATATGAAATCAAGTTTATAGTGAAACTAAAACATTAGCTGTTTTTAAAGGTGATCTGGCATCATACAGGTATACATCAATATATATTTGTCCTGCTTTATCCTATTCTATGCGACTGTAAAATAGAAGATAGCATCAGGAGTGAAACACAGGAAAATATCTTCAATGGAACTAACTTTTCTGAATACAGAGAATGAAATCCTTTTCAGCAGCTTTGGTCTGCAGCCTTTACCTTTTTTTTCTTCAGGGTAAAATTACCACAGCTGTTGATTTAACTTTGTTTACAGACAGTTTCACTTTGCAGTTCTTCCAAACCATCACAGTTACTTGGGTATCAAATTTTAGTTTGCTTTCAAACCGGGCAGCCCTTCATTAGTTTATTCATAACTATAAGAAATAAAAATATTGAGATGTGTGTACAGCTATTTTAAAATCTCGGTAGCAGCTAGGCAATGCTAGCTATTTTTGTTGTTTAAATACACTACCTGTAAACTTATCTAGGTCCAGTTGAAGCAACCCCCAAAAATACCAGTAGAGTTTGAATCAGCCCTTCCTACACAAATTAGCAGCTTTTGACATGGATAACTGGGAGGGACCGAGCTAAGGACAGTAGTTTTGGCATTCCTTGATAGAAGAGAGTTTTGTCCAGCTGTGGATTAAGGGTGAATTACAGGAAATCTGCACTGATTTAAGTACATGATGAATGAGAAGATCTTCAAGGCTCTTGTGAAAGATAAACAGTTATATTTGAAAGTCTGAGTAATTTAAATTTCTCTTCGAAAAGAAAAAGAAGAGCTGTTTCAGAACAATCAGCCCCAAAAGGCTGGTCATGCATCCCCATGGCCTCCGCATTCTCTGAATTTTATGCTGCAATTATCAGATTGTTAAGACGTCCCAGCTCTGCTTGATTAAGTCCTCTTTAAAGTATTAAGGCTATTTGCAACTACTTAATGATCCTTTCAGGTACCAACACTGTCAAGACTTTCTTTAATTTTAAAAGCCTTGATCTTTAAAGCTAAGATGGGATCAGAGCCTCTCCCACTGCCTTGCTCCAGCCCTTCGATCTTGGTGGGAGAGTTTCTGAATGATGCTCCCCATTCCGCGCCCTGCACAGGACCGAATATCACTCGTGAGGCAGCAGGGATGAGTCTTTCTGCCTGCCCACGTGGGTGGAGTCCCTTCCATATGTCATCTGCAGGTGCAGGGAGTCCCCCTCCGCTTGGTGTGATGCCGAGGAGGTCTGCAGAGCCTGTGTGCCTGGTGGGAAGGAGCTCCAGAGCACCACTGCAGCTGGGAAGGAGGGAAGGATTGGAAGATATCAGGCAGGTTTCTTATTAATGTTGAAGAAAAATAAACAGCCCCTCCCGTAGTAACTTCCTTGCAGGTTTGGTATGAAAGCAGATGAGCGTGGAGCTCGCTGTAGTTCTTATGGCACGTCCTGTGGAGGCACAGCTTCAGAGATATCTGAGTGTATCAGATATTATCTGGAGGAAGGAATGTGTCAGCTGACAGCGAGGCTGGAAACTATTGTCAGCTGGGCCATTATTATAATTATCTCTTGTCTCTTCGAGAATTAATATCCAACAATCCTGTCCTGTCTACAAACAGGTGAGAGTATACAACCCTTCCAGGAATAACGCAGCTGGTTGCAAAACAGCTGCTTTCACGATGAGGCATCCGCTCGCTACCAAATGAACAGGTTCAGCCACAGAAAAAAATCCTGGGAAAGAAAGTAGCCCCGTAGAGGGAGAATCTCTAAAGAAGTCTATAGGTATGAGCTTTGGAAAACACTGGAGAATGGAGGTGTTACTGGCCTTGTTGCAGCTCTTGGGTATTTGATTTTTAGGGGAGGTGGGAGGACGTATGCAAGCCACTCATCCAGCAAACGCAAAGTCCAGGGATCTGGTTCAAGCGGCTGGTGAAGAGGGTCTGAGCTCCCTTGTCCGCCTCCATGCTGAGCAAGCTCAAGAGCACTCACGGGTTTTGCTTGTCTTGCTCAGCAGGTGAAATAATGACGTTGTTGTTGTCAACCCCTGTATTAATCCTGGAGCTCCTGTTTGATCATGATGAGCTTCCTGATCATGATCAGGAAGATGAGCTTGTAGCAGGGAGTTTATAGGTACTAACAAGAAATGTATCTAACTTAAGGTGTCTGGACTCCATGAGTTTCTTCTATCAAATCACATCTTCTCGGGGTGGTTTATGGAAGAGAACCATCACATTTAAAAATTATGTTGATGAGGTGGGAATGAGCACTGTTGGGCTTTGCAGTCAGGGACAAACCCTTTTCACAGCTATCCCTTTGAAGTTAACTTTCCAGTGACGGTCAACCAAAATGATACTGACTTCAGCACTGAGAAATCCGTACCAACAACCGAGCACATTCGTCCTCTGCTCAAGTTAGTGTGATGCTAACACCTTGCTCATGGTTGTACTCTGTGCAAGGCCTGTCAGAGTAGCTGCTCACAGCACAGAGCATGCCAGTGGGGAACATACCGTCAAAGGGATTCCTAAAAGGCATCAGATGGTTTCTAACTCTTCACACCTAAAAACCTTTTCGTGCATTCAGCTGTCACAGTCTCCTAGTAGTGTCACGTGGCTGAGAACCCGAACTTCTCTCTAGTTTTATTACGCTGTGCAGTTAATGGATTTGGGCACACGTAGCCAGGTATAGCAAAAGCGTTACCTTGGCCAGAAAAGGACTTGCACTTTCCAAAGTTCTTTGGGTCCTAACTGTCTCAGGTCAGGCACCCAGAAGTAAGGGACAGCACTGGGAAGGGTGGCCTAAGCCATCAGTGACGGTCATGTCAGCAGGCTTCGATCATGCAGCGTTAGAGGCTCTGTGTTCCCCTAAGCATTTTGTGTGACTGTTTTAGCATCATTTTTGTTACGTTCAGTGTAGTTTTGTTTACCAGCAATCAGAGCAAATTCAGAACTGTTTAACAGCACTTAGACCAGATGTCTTGGGGAGATGAAGCATTCTTATCTGTGGCTGCTGCTGCATTTTGAAATGAGCATAAGAGAGGGAAATACATCCACGAACATTTGCTGCCAGTATGGATTTAAAAGCAAAAAGCAGTCAGAAAGGCTACCGAAAAACTGCTTCACTTGGCTGATAACTCAATTTGTTGATAAGAAAGAGGGAGTGTTTTGTCTCCCTGTATCAGATAAGGGACTTATCACTCCCTGCACTGTTGATGATGAACATGTTCATCTGGCAGATAGTGGCAATAAAGCCGCATCTCCCCTTTGCGCTGCAAGACATATGCTGCATCAAATGAAATTAAGGGAAAAGGGTTTAAAACACTTCTTGGTAAATGCCTTTTAAACCAATTCATAATTAACCTGTGGAACCTCCTGCTGCATTTTATTAGAAAGGGAAATACCATGCTTGAAAATGGATATTTTGTGTGAGCAATAATATGAGGAGGTAAAAAGTGTAAAAAGAGAGGAGGGAGGACATCATCGCTACTGGCTAGGATTGCCTGGATTTAAAAGGTGGGCTGTAATCGAAAGTGTGAAGTTGTATTCTCTTCCTCTGCTGTCCAAATGTAGGTTGTTGCTAGGTACAGATGTATTTCTGATCTGGTTGGCATTTTTTTCATGTTGTGCAGCCAGACCTACACAACATGGGGGCCCACCTTTGCCAGGAGAGCAAGCATGTCTGGGAGGGAGGTACATTCTGTCACAGCTGTTTTCTGAGATGTTTAAAGTATGGTTTTATCCTGCAGTGAGGAAAGAGCCTAAATGGGCATGTGCTTACATCTGTGTTTTGTTGCCCAGGCTGGGGAGACCTCAGCAAGATGATGTCAGGGTGCATTGCAGCGCTACGCAGACAAACCATCTTGGGTCTGGCTGTGGAGCCAGACCGTCAATACGGGATTCCCAGCATGGGTGCAGAGCCATTTACTTCCACTGCTGAGGGTGGTGTCGACAGAGAGAGGTTGGATCTGTTGGTACTCACCAATGCAAATCAATGCAGTGGGCTGTACCCACACATCTGCATTGATCCACTCCTCAAGATGAAGTCTGAGCTTCAAGAAAGCTTGAGTGCTAGTTCAGCTTTTGACTTGTTAGGAGCAATGCTGCTTCAACATGCCTGTTTCTCCTTGCCTTCATTGAGTATGTGCATGGCAGAAACTGGGCTAAATTTCCATCAGTGGCTGTGCACTGTGCACTGATGGGCAATTCCAGGGGACTGCTGAGACCCAGAGCATCAAACCCTGCTACCAGGGAGCTAAGGCCATAACCCCCAAAGTGAAAACTCCAAAAGCTAATTCAGCCTTGCTACTAATTGGTCCCTTTGCAGGGTGTTTTCGTTTTATTTTCATACTTCAGAAGATTGTTGGTGTTGCCTAAGTCCAGTCCCTCCTCCTCCTAACATTCAGACTGTGTCCCTTTCTCAAACTGGGGAGAGTTACAGAGGGTTGCAGTTATGACTGCAGTGGCAAGAAAAGCTTTGATCAGAAATTGGCCTGACAAGAAGTGTGCTGAGGGATTAATGCAGAAGTGACTTCATCAGCAGCTGAGAGCTCTGTGGAGGAGGAATTTAGGTGCTTCTTACACCCTCAACAATGCAAAGCAGCCATCATCAACAAGGTGTTCCCCAGAGGATGCTAATCACTCTCTCCCTCTTGATCAGCAGTTAAGTGTGTCTCTCTTCTTTCTACTTATCGCCTAGTCAGAGATGCCAGAGGTATTTCTTAGAAGATAAGAACATTATTTACACCCAGCCTTAGAAAGGAAAGAAGAGGTCGTGAATTAGCTACAACCATTATTGTTACTGTTATCATTTGTATTGCAAAGGCACTTAACCACACTCAGACCCCTTCGTGGAGGGCCAAGCATGTTTTACTGTCTGTACTGCCTGCCTTTTCTGGAAAAAAGAGCTTGTGAGATGTGCAATAGGGAGCGGAAAGAGAGGCTCAGAGGACCAAAGTACGTGGTCCAACACTGCATGCAGGAATAGAGCAAAGCAGTCTGTGAAGTTCCAGATTTTATCACGGAGAGTGATACTTAATGATACTACGTCTATGAAGCCAAAGGCTGTGCATGTGTGTGCTGTGAAATTCAGTCACGATATTTCTAATTGGAAGGTGCAAGGTCATCCTCAAATTTACACGCTGGGTCGTTCTCTCCTGCACTGCTGCCAATGGAAGAGGTGTTTCACATCTTCGGAGTCCCAGAAGCTGCTGTTTGCTACGCACTAAATAGACGGTATTCTCCAGGAGTCCAAAAATGGGAAATCTCCTGAGTTACTTTGTGTGAGGAGGATTCCTGACTACCCTTAGCTTTTCTGGAAAATTGCAAAACCCGTTTGCAGGTCACTCAACTAAAATGATACAGGAGTATAGGTGTGTTACATGCTTGCAGTATTATGGTCAAGACAGATGCTGAACAGCTTTAAACCAGCAGACCTCAATACCTAGAGTCCCACGGCAGCTCAGAGCTTAGACAAAACTCATTTACCTCTCTTTGCCTGTACAGGTTTTACAGCCTCTTCTGAGATCAGCAGTCGATGGAGGAGGGCCTGTACCATAAGCTGGGCAGCTCTGAGGTGCCTCCAGATATGTCAGTGCATCACTGCATTACTGCTTTGCGCAAAAGCCGCAGTGTAGACCTACCCCTACTGCCAAAGGGCTTGGTATTGCCAAAAACCGAAGAGAAAGATCTGGGGGAAGCAGAGGCGTCGTCATCTACAGATGTGTGTTGGTAATTTGTCTGAGTAACTCCTGTCCCTAGCACAGTGCGCCTCTGGTAGCTGGCCTTAGCAGGGATGTTCACTTAGCAATATTGGCTGTTGCTTGCGGGTTTCTCTGTGCCATTGGGGTGGGGTGGGTGTTTCGGTGGCCACACGAAGACCGTGGGAAAGGGCAGAGGTGAGGATGGATTTCTCAATGTCCCTTCCAACTGCCTCAGGAACCTCGGGACCCCTTTTCACCTTCTTAACCATGGATGTTAACGAACATGTCTGCCTCCCAAGCGTAGCAGTGTGTAGGAGAGACTGCACCATGGAAGCAGACGCGCTGGAATTTCAGACCTCAGCTTGCCTCCTAACATCTTGCTGGTCAGATGGGCCACCTCAAGAAGAGCAGAGGACATCAAGATGATCTTGTCTCCTTTGCCACCTCTCCTCGACCCTGCAGCTATTTCAGAGCCTGTGGTATCAGAGTAACTACCTTCATGAAAACTTAGACTTTATCTGTCACATATACCTATGGAATTCAGTAATAACTAGCTCATGTATTCATTCCAAAAGTGTCTTCAGAGAGATTTAATGTTGCTTTATTCATTTAATATCATTGGTCCTTTTTTGTTACGTCATTGTCTGAAGGCAAAGACTTTAGTTAAGGCAGAAAGGCTGGTAGTTTCTGAACAGCTTCAGTATCTGGACCAAACAGCTGTTGGGTGGCTTAGACTTGGGAAGGCAGGGGAAAAAAATCACAATGACTGTATATTCAAGAAGAAGAGAGTATCCAGTGATGTGGAGTCGCTGCTATACACTGGCTTTCAGGTGCTACGTGAGAAAGGGGTGACTCTTCACTAGGCTCTGGCTCATCACAACATGAGAAAAGCCCAGATGCAAACTTTGTGGCTTAGCCCCACGTTAATACACTCCCAAAGACTGATTAAGAATGGTGAATGAAGAGAGAAATGCAGGTTAGCGTAGCGCACTGCCATTTTCCAGACTGCCTGCCAAATGAAAGCTTTGAAGGTGACGTGTAAATAAAGGCCAGCAGCCTGCACATGAGCAGGCTGGAGGGTTTGGACTGGTGTAAATGCTGCTTCGTCTGGAGGGAAGACAAAAATAGGTTGCAGAGTGAAAGGTTACGGGCTAGACCAGTGTCTAAAAGCGAGTGGGAAAGGAAATGTTTGGGGCATGGGAATGGTTTGATGTTCTTCCAGAGGGCAAACTTTGGTGCCCCCTCATTGCCTTAGGCAGAGTCTGCTGGGAAGAAGATAGAAGTGCGGGTAGCTGGGAGCTCAGAGGCACGCCTGAGGGTGATTGTAAGCTCGGTAAGGACAGTGATGTCCTTGTGGGTCTCTCCTGCTGATCCCACACTTGATGGGGAGCTAAAGAGGGGTTCTTAAATTCCCAATCTCTGTGCTGGATTTCCACTTACTGAGTAATCCCATTTTTAGAGCAAACGCTGTAGGCAAGGCTGCATTCCATTTTCGCCTACAGCCTCCTGATACGGAGACCAAGTAGGCAGTTGGAGAAGAGCTTTCACTCAGTAATGGGCCACTTGTGTGACTTCTGTAGCTGGGGTGACGCAGGATTGACTTCAGCAAGTAGGTGAGGGATTTATGCTCAGCAGTGTCAAGAGCTCTGTGAGCTAAAAGCCAGCAGTTTTCCTTTTGAGTTCAGCAGGCCTGCCCTGTCCTTAAGGAGAAATCATAATATCAGCTTCATGACAACATGGGATCACCTGTCTCCTCCGCTCCTGTTTCTGCTGGATGCAATATTCCTTGCTTTTTTTTGGTGGTTCGACATCTTTGAGCGGAAGGTTGTAGGATAACAAAGCGGTACAAGGAACAGAGTTTTGGGAAAGGAGAGAACATGAGGCAAGGTTACTAGAAAAGAGGGAAGAAAATCAGATCGACCTCAGTGTAAAATATTTAAAGTATATCTGTTGACTTTGAATTCTGTCACAAATTCTTGTTTCAAACCAGGGTTTGCTGAAGCTCACAAGCCTTTGGGGCAGACCTGTCATATTCAGTAAGTTTCTACAGGCTTCTTTTCAACAACTCTGGTGCAATTTTCACATTGTTGCAACACTTTCTGGTCCAAATAAAAAAGGCCTCAATGTTCAACCAAGTACCTGCTTGTCTCCTTGCTCTAGTTGTGGCTCCCGCAGCATCGATATGTTGACCATGAGCCAGCAGTGTGCCCTGGCTGCCAAGAAGGCCGAGGGCATCCTGGGGTGCTCTAGGAGGAATGTGGCCAACAGATGGAGGGAGGTTCTCCTTCCCCTCTACACTGCCCTAGAGAGGCCCCATCTGGATTACTGTGTCCAGTTCT
>Ga0181612_149752_pt1 | contig 10789 bp, 5 predicted proteins | sample HoacroProtozoa21_FD_119630 | JGI IMG/M metagenome (GOLD analysis project Ga0181612, IMG submission 119630) | Hoatzin crop microbial communities from Cojedes, Venezuel. Combined Assembly of Gp0051906, Gp0051904, Gp0051908 | reverse complement strand
GACTTAATTTGATTATTGCCAATGGGAGATCGCCGCGTATGTAATGGGGAATATAAATGTGAGCTATCTGGGACTAATAAACGGCTTGTACCTGATCACATCGATCGTCGTGTCGAATCCGGTTCATCCTCCGCGACAATATCGTATTTTCCTTGCAACATCTGGGTTTTTCCCTTTGCTCAATAGAATGGATACAAAGTCTTCACAGAAGCACAGTATACATCCACATCTGATACCTGTATTTAACCCAAGAATCCTACTCTCTGTATTTTCAGTCGCACATTTACCTTGTCCTCACCTTCCTCATAATTGTTCTTAAAATCCTTTTCACATCCTTATTTCTCAAGCTGTAAATAACGGGATTTAACATGGGAGTTATGGTTGTGTACACTAAAGCCAGCACTTTTTTAGCATCTTGTGGTAGCTGAACTTGGCTCTTAGGTAAATCAGGCTGCCACTCCCACAGTACAGCATCACTCCTAGGAGGTGGGCTGAACAGGTGCAGAAGGTCTTGTATTTCCCCCTTGCAGAGGGCATGGTCAAAATCCTGGAGATACTAAAGATGTAGGACAGAAGGATGAGAGAAAATGGGGTGAAAATGACCAATATTGTGGTTATTGTGGTCTGAATTTCATACAGCGATGTTTCAGTACATAGAAGTCTAATAAGTGGTGAGATATCACAGAAGAAATTGTTAATTTTGTTAGGCACACAAAATGCCAGTGTGAACACCCAAGCAGTTTGGACCACCGGCACAACATTACCAATAAGGAAAGGCAGCAGAACTAGGGAAAAACAAACTCTTCTGTTCCTCATAAATGTGTATCTCAGGGGGCTGCAAATGGCCGCGTAACAGTTGTAGGCCATGGCAACAAGAAGACAGGATACAGCAGCTGTTAGAAAAATCAGGAAATACAACTGGGCAGCACAACCGATGTAGGAAATACTCTTGTCCTGTGACAGAAAATTCACTAACAGCTTGCGTACAACAACTGAAGTAGTACAAATATCCATGAAGGAGTGGACCCTGAGAAAAAAGTACATGGGGGTATAAAAGGATGGGTGAACTGTGACAACGATGATAAGGCTGTTCCCAATGATAGTAATAGTGTAAATCAGGGGGAGCATGAAGAAAAACCAGAACTGCAGCTCAGTATGTCTGAAGAGGCCCAGGAGAATGAACACGGTCGCTGTGATGCAGTTGCTTCTACCAGCTTTTACTGTACAATTCATCTGGAAAGATTTCGAAATGACAGAAAGTAGGAACAAAATCGTGATTGCTCCAAGAAACAAAGTCATAAACTTTATAGAATTTTTCACATTTTCTGCTTCAGTACTGTACCTAGTATTTGAAACTCCGTAAAGTACAGCAATTTCAGAAGGCTAAACCTATGAGAGATGAATTCTACCTCTGATGTAGAAGTTATGGACAGCTGAAAACTACTTAATATTACCTGTGGAGTGAAGGTCTGAGTTTAGTGTATTTAAGTTCAGATACTTGACTCCTGAGAGATCAGAGAGATGAAAAAAGTGGTAGATAGTGGAAGATAGAAATCTTCAATTTTTACATATATCTGAATTCCTGAAGTGTTTCACTGAAACCAACAGATGGAGAAAGATATTACCCCAAATTAGTTTCAAAAGGAAGTCTCAAAGTTTGTGCCCATCCCCCAAACAGCAAGAAAAGAAAACACAAAATAAATAACATTCCAGCCAAAAAGATACAGTCAAAAACAGAATAGGAATTATCATTTATCAGTAAAAGAAAAGGGTAGCATTTTGATAAAACGTGCAAAACATAGACAATGAAATGTACTGCAGTAAAAATCGGCGGTTAAGTACGAGAAAACACAAAGTATATAAAAAAAAGAGAAAAGAACAGAGCAGAGCAGAGAAAATTATTTCTTCTGTCTTCTGCCACTATCAATGAAAAAAGATTTTTAAATGTTTAATGCAATTTCTCCTTCTTCTGTAATAAGTTTTCCAAATACCTTTTTTATTTTTTTCCTCATCTTTCCAACATCTTTGAAATGACTGTCAGAATCTATATTGACTTCAGTCATACAGCAAATCTAAGGGATGTAAGTCGTGAAGTGGATTAACATAAATGAGTTAAGATGTCTGCAGTGTAGAGATCTACACAAGAGCCAAATGTCATAGGCTACCTTAATAAGTAAACTTACCTGTTTTTGGTGAGAGATGGCACAGAGAGAATGAGAAGCCAAGCAGGTTAGCATAGTGGGGTTTTAATGCATCCTCTCCATTTTGCAGGAGCAGGAAACGGCCGTCCTGGCGAGAGGTTGGGCAGGATAGCGTGGTAGGTCCTGCCACGCTCTCTATTTTATGTCGGTACAAAGACACGGGATTTTCCTGAAGAGATGGTTGTGGATCCCTGTGATTCTGGGATACAAGTTATGCTGTACATGGCATTGATATCATACTCACATGTGATTTATAGTATATGTACTATGATATCGTCTCTGGAGGTATTTTTGTGACTAGACATGTCCAATGACATTTAAGATGACAGTGCATGCCTATCTAGAAAATAAAATCTGCATTCCAAGTATTTATGGTAGACACATCTACAGAGAAGTCTATGTTTATGTTTCTTAAACATGAACCAATTCCTGCATCTTTAATGTTTAGATATGTAAACTGAAGGAGATTTTTTTTAAAGAAAAAGATGTCATTCTCAGAATGTCTCTTTTCAATCAAAATGAAGCTGCAGAATTCCCAAACATTTCAGCAAATACAATTCCTACCTAGACTTATCTTCCTAATATGTTTGAGAGAAAGAACATTTGTTTTTCTGTACAAGATATAGTTTCTGTTATGGTCTTTATTCCCCTGATCTTATTTCAGACTCTGTTTCTACTATGTATAATTATACATATAAGTTAACATCTGGAGGTAATTATTTGAGTTAATTAGAGATAATAAGGTTCTTCTGTCCCTTCATTTCTTTAATTGGCAGAGGACTTCATTAGCTTGGGCCTTTTTGTATAAGGGAAGCTCTCCTAGAAAAAGGCACCGAGTCCTTTAAAGGACAATCTTTCAGGTAAGTTAGAAAAAATACATCTGATCCATTGCTCGTTTCAAGAGTTTAAAGGCCACATGCATACCTGGAAATCCTGAATTGGTAAGTAAGACTTAAAGCTTGCTTACAGTAACAGATGAATAAATCAGGAAATCACATATCTGTTACGGTATAAATTATAGGGCTGAATGCTTCAAAAAGCAATTCTTATTGATAATTGCATCCCATACATTTTCATCATGTAAACTTCTAGGTGTATAATGAGGGAATACACCTGCAAGTCAAGAATAATAACAAAACGCATCAAGTCTTTCCATTATGTTTTTCCTCTTAATAAAAAAGAGGTTTTTTGCCTTGCTATTCCTTGCCTTGATTTTGATATTCTGAAAGTGTGCCTTATAAAGACATCAATACCCAGTGTGTTTTGTAAATACAGAAATACCCACTGATGTGTAAAATGTCGGTGTCTATTCTTTTTGACAAATGACATTTCTAACTGGAGATGTACAGTTCTTTTTATTAACTTCATTAGGAAGACCTAAGTAGTAAATACAGGATGTGAGGGTAGAAGCCTGGTGATCTATTGTGCCATTTTTACTCTTCACTGAGTTTCAGACAGTCGCTACTATTCTCTATGGGGGATAATATTTTGCCCAGGATCTCCTTTGCATCATGTAACTTGCCCAGGACTTGTTCTATGGAAACAATTTTTTTTCATTTTTGATGGACAAAAGGTATCGAAAAACTATCTTGCTTGCCATTTCCTGAAAGTCTTCTGTTTTCATATTTGGAGAAAGAAACTGCCAAAGTTTTGTTCCTTGTCTCCAGTCATATTTGTCATCCCTTAATTAGTCAAAGGACCACACATATTCAGGTAGGTGATGAAAGAAAATAGTTAAAAAGTATGTTACTGTTCTGAATAGATCAATGTATCTTTTGAACAGGCATGTTTTACTCTCATGCATACACAAACATGCGTATACTAATAAGCCCTAAATTCTAAAAGTAAGTAGACTGGAATGAAGTAAGTTTATGTGTTCATTATTTGCTCTCATTTCCTTTCAAAACAGTAAGAATAAACCTCACCTCCTCCGTTTTAAATCATTTATGGTACAGAAAACAACTTCAAGGTCAGTCAAGGATCACTAAAATGTCGATGAAGAGAAAGAGGCATTTCTAGAGTGCAAATATGTGATGTGTTTTGGAAGGACGTGTATCTATAGACAATGTTACGGTCTAGGCTACCAGTACTCAATTAATGCCTTAAGCAGACATGCATTAATTATAAAAGGATCTAGAGCAAAACATTCAATAGTAATATGCAATATCTACTTGAAGATATTTTAGTTAAACCCATGACTAGACATATGTCTAAATACGAGCTAAGTGCAAACTGAAAATAAGAAGGAATTATTCTTCTCTTTTTAAGACAGACATTTAATGCCCACTGGAGGAGCCAGTCTTTAGATCCACTAAAAATTTCTTGCTTAAACATAAGCTTCTAAAATGTGTAGCTAAGAGAATGGCAATCTCCATAGCAGTCTCTTCCGATAAACCTCACTGCTGTCACTGAAAAATAGAGGTGGATAATTTCCAATAGGAAATGAAGAAAGTCCAACATTTTCAAAACTGCATGTTCAATTAGTATTACATCTATGTTTTTAGCCTTTTTTATCTATGTACTGGCTGAATATTTGTGGTTCTGTTTTCAGCAATGTGAATGTCAGCAGCCAGAGTCCCTGTGTTCTTCCGTATTTCATCCTATCAGGAAAATAGTGTGCATTACAGAGGCCTTCTGGAGATTTTTTTTTTGTGAAATTTTGGTTCATTTTTCCAGTGTTGCTATTGAAAGCACCTAAGAAGTCATTGGATACAAAGACATGTGTCTCTCTCACTTTCTTTCTTTCTTGTAAGAAATGCTGGTTCTACTTTGTAAAAAGTTTCTGCAGGAAAGAGTTAAAAAAAAAAAAAAAGAAAAATTTTCTTCACAGAAAATTGCTTTTGTGGAGCTCTTACATTTGCTTTTCTTCTGCTTTGACTCCCGCAGGGACAGCTGTGTGCGCCTAATATGGAATGAAGAACCAAACTGCTGTCAATGAGTTTATTCTTCTGGGATTTTCCTATGGGCTGCAGGTCCAGACCTTACTTTACCTGGTCTTTCTGGTCACCTACATGGTAACAATCACTGAGAATGCAATCATCATTTTTGTGGTGAAAAGGAACCAACGCCTCCAAAAGCCCATGTATTATTTCCTGGGGAACTTGTCCTTCCTGGAGATTTGGTATGTCTCTGTAACATTGCCTAGGCTTTTGTTTGGATTCTGGTCACAGAGCATGACCATCTCATTCACCAGCTGCATGACCCAATTATACTTCTTTATCTCTCTTATGTGCACTGAATGTGTCCTCTTGGCTGTAATGGCCTATGACCGCTATTTAGCTGTGTGCCATCCCCTGCGCTACCCAGCCATCATGACCCACAAGTTGTGCTTTCAGCTGTCAATTCTCTCATGGGGAGGAGGCTTTTCTGTTTCCTTGGTCAAGGTGTCTTTTATTTCACACCTCACATTTTGTGGTCCACAAGTCATAAACCACTTCTTTTGTGACATCTCTCCAGTCCTGAACCTTTCCTGCTCTGACATGTCCCTTGCACAGACAGTGGACTTTGTATTAGCCTTGGTGATCCTGCTGATACCTCTCTTGATCATTGTTTTCTCTTATTGCTGTATCTTGTCAACTATCTTGTGTATGCCTTCAGCCCAGGGAAGGAGAAAAACCTTCTCCACTTGTACCTCCCATTTCACAGTAGTCATTCTCTTTTTCTCAGCCACTCTCTTCATGTATGCCAGGCCCAGGAGGATCCATTCATTCAACCTCAACAAAATAGTGTCTGTCTTTTATGCTGTATTCACTCCAGCACTGAACCCTCTAATATATTGTCTGAGGAACAAGGAGGTGAAAGAAATTCTGAGAAAGATCATAAACACTAGCTGCTCTGCACACCGATAAGTTCCTAGGCTAAGGATACAGAGGAACATAGACAGTAGTCAGAAGTTTCCTTCTTGAAATGTAATTGACTGAGACCACTACAGATTGTTCATTGCTGACTCAGTCATCACTGTCTTGCTGCACTGTAGTCTAGTAAGGAAGAAATCGTATGTGGAAATATCTCCTTTCCATTCATGGGGGTGATGACTGAACTACATCTGTCCGTAAATTATTCTGAATAATAGCAATAAAATAAGTCATACTAGAACCTTGGCCGATGGATAATTTCCTCTTGAAAATCCTGAAACCTGGAATTATAATTTTCAGATCCATGTAGGAACGTTAGATATCATTGACAATCTGTTGGCCAAATCGCTACAGACACAGTTAAAGAGCACTAAAACAGCTGTTAACAGCACTAAAATCGGCTGACTTCCTTATTGTATCACAGTCTAACTGTATAGAGAAAATGTTATTCTTGCTGTATCTATACTATTTGCGTACCCATACTGTCACATGACCTCTTGTTTGACGTATGATAGTGTGTAGTAATCCTGAGTTGAAGACCACTGTACACTGAGGAATTAGTGATCCACGTAACATTTAACTTGAGTGTGCCCAGGCATATGCTTTGCTGCATGTACAGCTTAGCCTTTAGACCTGTGTTGTGCTCCAGGATAAACTTTGCCAGTTGAATTTACCAGTATAGCCTGCAATCAGCTCCCCTTAGTACCTGTGATTACTCCACTTGTGTGTCTTTCACTTTTCCCAAAAGTGCAGCAAGAACCTCTCATGTGAACATCCTTTCTGTTTGTTAGTAGGAATTCTGGATAGAATTGTTCCCTTTCGAGGGGAACAATTGTTACCTATAATAGCTTGAGTGACCAAAAATGGGTAACGTTTCCACAGACAGGTCTGCTCAGCATACTGTTCTCTGATCAGACATCTGCTTGATGCTGCACAGCTCAGGGTTCCCAGTGTCTTAAAGGGCAGAGGACTGTCTGTGTCATCCTGTTTTTCATTACAGTATTAGTATTTCAAGTAATAATTTAGAGTGCGAGTGCCTTTCTTACTGGTATAGTAATGAACCTTCATGTGCAAAACACAGTAGCAAAAGCATGATAAACAGAAATTGGCGACTCCAGAAGCTAAAGTTAATATTTTTTTTTTAATAGGAACTAAGTATTCTGGATTAAATAATTTTCTGGGTATGTTTACCTCACCCTGTGACTCTGTAGTTCACAATACTGGACGACAAGAAAATCCACTATTGCGAAACTGACTCATAATTGATCAAAGGAGCAGTCCTTGAAAGCGCATCCATACACACTTTACAGCATTTTAGGGCAAACAGATCAGATATATGATGCTGTGTATCACAATGTGAAAGGGATCAAGTGCCATTTGAGATACGCTAGGATATTCTAGTTGTCCTCAGGTCTTCCATAGATACTGTGTTCTAGCTTCCAGACCTCTGAGACAAACTAAAATATCTCGAATGATATGTAAAATATCTGTTTAAACACATGAACAATGTTCTGAGAGTAAGATACAGCTCCAGATGTCTTATATTTAAGTGTCTAAAATGCAAAGCCAATATACAGATACACAATTTGATTACTGAGAGGTTAGCATGTAGTGCCATCTGAGATGCTCCATGGTTTCTTCTCTAGTGTCAAGCTACAATTACAGAAGGTTCTGGACATTTCTGAAGTGTTGAGTCACATCTGTTGGCATGTGTAATGATTTCAAATGCTATAGGATATACTAGAGGACGCTAGCTGATGATCTCTACCTATAGGGCTTGAAGTGCCTAAACTGCCATTTAGCAGATGATTGGGATCCAGCCAGTGCAATCAGTGGAGTACAGTGAAATCCAGTGACCAGTAACCAGTGGTTCCTCAGGGCTCAGTACTAGGGCCAGTTCTATTCAATATATTTATCAAAGATCTGGATGCAGGAGTTGAATGCAACATTAGCAAATTTGCTGATGATGCTAAACTGAGAGGTGCTGTTGACTCACTCTAGGGATAAGAGGCCTTGCAGAGGGATCTAGATAGACTGGAGAATTGGACACTCATCAATGGCACAAAATTTAACAGATACAAGGGATAGTTTCAGACCACATAATGAATATCCATTCAGTTTTTTTAGCTAAAATGACATAATTTTCTCATTTCTCTATATGTCTGCTTAAAAATAAAAACTTAAAATGTTGAGAAAAATTTTAAAATTAAGAGATATAACATCCCTTGAAATTCTGAAAAACTTTAAAAACTTTGTATGAAGGCAGAGAAAAAAGGCAAAATCTGTCATTGTGCAAAGTTTTTTTGATCTTTCATGCATCTCTCATTTATTCCAGACACACCTCATCCAAGTCTTCATTCAGTTTTTCATTTTCTGAGGTGCCCTCTGTAAGGATATGTGGAAGGAAAGCGTCTGCTCTTTGAAGGGTATCTGGTCAAAGCAGCCATAAACACAAATGTACAGAGCCAAACCTGACAAACACTTGACAAAGGAGATCATGATGAGCATAAACCTGGGCAGTCGTACTGATTGGTAAGGATGTATGGAGCATGAAAATGTTTATTTTTCAGTCAGATTATCTGATTAAGGACCTTGCCCAATTAAGAGGTTAGTAAAAGAGAGGGAGATAAACACAAAGAGTCATAAAACCTGATCAATGACCATTAACAAAGACAATAGCCAGAAAAACTGGTCAGTCACTCTAATTGATGAGCTATCAAAAAACTATAGGCAACTGAAAATTTGGAAGTGGTACTGATGGAGACCTGAGGGTCCAGGTTGCTGGATAGGGTTGAGAGGACTGTGCCCGCTGATGAAGCAATGTACAGGGGAAGGGGAGCAGGGAAGAACAAAGAGGGTGCAGACATAAAGGGGTATAAATGGGTTGGTCAGGTGTAAACCAGGGACATTCAGTGATTGGCTGAGCCCTATGCCTGATTGCTGAGTTCCAGCTACAGAGGGGACCAGTGTGAGTGGACTGGGTGCCAGCTACTGTGGTCAGATTGGGGGCTGTGGGGTCCATGTTGCCTGAGGTGCCAGCAACTGGAGCCTGTGGGTCCCAGGGCCAGCTGTCACAGCCAGTAGGATCTCAGGCTCCAGCCATTGTGGCAGGAGTGGTGTGTCTCCAGAACCAGCTACAGAGGAAGACTGGTGTGAGTGAGGTGAGTGAAGGGCTGAGCATTGGTGGCAGGAGTTGGACTGCAGGTCACAAACTGTGTGTTTGGTGCTGGCTTCTGGGGGGACACATGTTTGTATCTATCTTCCCCAAACCAGGTGTGTAGAGGGTGTGCACGTGTATCCACCAGTAAACTTCAATCCAGACCAGATGGCAAGTATGAAGCATCAGGTCTGCGCAGGGATATCAGAAAAGTGGAGTCTCTGCTTGTACTTAGGGGTTCCTGCAAGAGTGGAGTGCCTGTGGGACAAGAGTGTGGCAGCTGCACGCTTGGTGCGTCAAGCTGGACCAGCCAGTGAGTAGGAGACGCATAGGGTGAGTTAGAGGGCTGGAATCTGGGCCAGGTTGCCAGGTGGACAGAGGCGCTGCGCCATTGCTTGAAAGATCTGCAAATGTGTGTATGCTTGTGTAGTGGGTTGACCTTTGCTGGACACCAGGTGCCCACCAAGCCGTTCTATCACTCCCCCTCCTCAGCAGGACAGTGGGGGAGAAAATAAGATGGAAAAGAACTCATGGGTTGAGAGAAAGGCAGTTTAATAAAGCAAAAGCAAATGCTATGCATGGAAGCAAAGGAGAATAAAAGATTGCTCTGGAAGACAAACATAATAATGAACGCCACCCACTCCTCCTTTCTCTTAGATTTTATTGCTGAGCAGATGTAATGTGGTATGGAATATCCTTCTGGTCAGTTTGGGTCAGCTGTCCTGATCGTATCCACTGCCAAGATCTTGGCCATCCCTAGTCTACTGGCCTTTGGGGGTGAAGGAGGGGAATGTCGGAGACATAGGCTTGATGCTGATTGAGCACTGTACAGAAGTAGCCAAAACACTGGTGTATTATCGACACCTATCTAGCTACCAATACAAAGCACAGTACTAGGAGGACTGCTATTGGGAAAATTAATTGCATCTCAGCCAGACCCAGTATGATTCTTTTTGGCGCCCAATGTGCAGCATGAGGAATTTGAGAGAAGGATAGTAATTGGGAGAGGTATTGGGCAAGACATGGACTGAACACAGCTAGAGAGCAAAGAGGGGAATGATTGTGACGAATTTTGGTTGTTGTAATAGTGGTGAATGGATGACAGGTGGGTTGTGTATAAAATATCCTCTTTGGTCAGTGTTGTGATCATGTTATTTTGATTTTGGTGTGGGGAATTCTTTTTGTTGATGCAAGTGAAGTTTGTGAAGATTGTGTGATGAATGTGTATTTTAATAATTCTTAAATATGGGATTCACAGAGTTGAGTGATGGAATGTATTGCCTTTGCATGGCAAAGTTTAGTTAGCAGGAGGGCCACAGGAGGGCTGCTGTGAGAAGCTTCCCCCATATCTGATAGAGCCAATGACAACCAGCTGCAAGATGGACTCGCCACTCGCCAAAGTTGTGACAGTGGTAGCACCTCTGTGATAATACGCTTAAGAAGGAAAAAATCTGTTGTGCAACCACAGCTGGAAGAGAGGAGTGAGAATATGTGAGAGAAACAACTCTGCAGACACCAAGGTCAGAGAAGGAGGGGGAGGAGGTGCTCCAGGCACCAGCGCAGAGATACCCCTGCAG
>Ga0181612_115796_pt1 | contig 10789 bp, 8 predicted proteins | sample HoacroProtozoa21_FD_119630 | JGI IMG/M metagenome (GOLD analysis project Ga0181612, IMG submission 119630) | Hoatzin crop microbial communities from Cojedes, Venezuel. Combined Assembly of Gp0051906, Gp0051904, Gp0051908 | reverse complement strand
GCACACCTGCTCATTAGCTGAGCGTGAGAAACTAGAAAGTCCTTGATTTCATAGCAACAACTGAAAACATCAGTGTTACCAGCATTCTTCTCATACTAAACCCAAAACACAGCAGCTCCTGAGAGGAAAATTAACTCTATCCCAGCCGAAACAAGGACAGAGCATTTGAATCATTACTTAAACTTCTGTATAGTGGTTAATTCATTATTTGGAACTATTATGACTGAGTTGGGAAAAAAAACATAGCCTCCTAATTTGGCCAAAAGCATGTTTAAACAATGTTATTGATCTGACTAGTAGATACTCTGTAGTCCAAGTCATATGTTGGATGCTGCTGATACCTAGGAGCTAGTAACAAGACTATGAAGGAAGAGACTGATACTTACACCAGGAGTTTCTTCCAAGAGTGGGTTTTGCCTCCAGCCATGATTTGGTGGGAATTCTGGTGTTTCTGTTGGTAGTGTGCAGTTCTTGAGCATCTCATCTCTAGAGGTAATAGCGGATGGTTGGTGTTCACTGGTTTGGTCTGAAAGCTGCAACTGGTCTGTGTCTTGTCATGCTTTTTCCCCGCAGGTCCATCATGGACCTGATTTATGAACTGCTGATGTTTCTATGCTGACCTCTCATCACTAGGAAGAAAAGCTATTCTTGACTATTCTAGATGGTGTAACTGATCAGTAGATGGAGTTTGGGTAAAAAGTCTTAGTGTTGTAGAGAAGTAATGTGTTTAAAAAAGAAAAAAAAAATCATTCTGACAGCAACGAAACAGGCCTGATACATAGTTTAGAAACATTAGGGTTTAAAAAAAAAGAGTAGAATCCTAACCTAGTCTTCAATGTGGAAAAGCTGCATGCATTAAAAAAGGCTTATTGTACGGTGGCAGTAATTCAACAAATACATAGCGGAGAGCTGGTTCCGTCTATAGAAGATGTAAATGGTGTGTATTTAGACTTGACAATCTGATTTTTGGCATATCTGCAAGATGGTGACTCCCTTCAAAAGCAGGGACTTCACAAGTCAAAATATCTGCTGATGAAATTTCAGTGGGCAGATGTTATAATTTGTCACAAAAGTGAGTTTCAGACTAGCCAGTGCCTATCGTACTGTTCTGTCTGTGTATTGGCGGTGTGTCTGTGACTAGTGTTAGGGCCGATTTGTACACTTCCTGATACAACTGTCTTAATTCTGCTAACTTGTTAGAGTCAATCTCAACCACATGGATCAATACTGTATTGTTGTTGCTGTTGTGAACAGTGAGTGCCCGTTGTTTCAGAGGAAGTAGCTTGTCTGGCAGAACAAAGCTGTTCTTCCTTTTGTCTAAAAGTGAATGTGCTGCGTGGTGGAACTGCATCTGTGCCTACTGAGCGGGCTTTTAACTGGATACTAGCTTGCAAGATAGGAGGAGCTCTAGTTAAATTTTATAATGCACAGTTTTTGAAATACTTGTAATGATTAGCAAAGAAGTAAGCAGTTGCTATAAACCACAGTGACTCCTGACAGACTGACTCTACTGCGCACAGCTTGGCGACCTCGGTTCTGCCAGTGCTGCGCTGATGACACAGGCTCTGCCGACGGGGAATGCAACTCCTCTTAATCCCCAGCAGTTCAGTGTGTGACATGTAAGCAAGTAGCCCTCAGCTACTGGCCTTCTCCCCGAGCCCTTGCAGGATGTGCACAAGTCCAGGAGTTGGCTTTGTACTTTGTTCCAGGCACTGTCCTTGGTCAGGGCTGGAACTGGGTTGAATCACGATCGCAGAAAACACAGCAGATAGAGTACTCCTGTGCGGCGATAGGGACAAGCCTTGAGCCACCTGGCTGGCAGAATTACTAGCTGTTATCGTTCGTGTTAATTCTTGTGGCAAATGTTGCTCCATGTTTTTTTCTTTGCGCATCTACTTTAAAATAGTGTCGTTAATGGTCTTTGGATGCTCCAATTATGCTGTTTCAATTATAGTTTCTCTGAACAAATACTTGGTATAAATAAGAGACATGATGGGTTATGCTAACTGATTACACAAATACTGCCATACTGGAGGGAGAAAACTCAGTTCAAAGCTTCTAAACTCTGGGAGCACCATCTGGTCATCCGAAGCAGACAAACCTTGGTTGCACAGTAAATCTTCTCAGAAGTGTTGCTGATCTTGCCTCTGTTAAGATTATCTTTTTTTTCCTCCCATAATCTAGATGATAGAGGATGTGCTGGGAGAAGGTTCAGTGTCTGCCAGCAGGTTCAGCAGGTGGTTTTCTAATCCTAGTCGTTCTGGAAGTCGGTCAAGCAGCTTGAGATCTACCCCACATGAGGAACTGGAGAGGCTAGCAGGTAAGACTGTAGGACGGTGCAGGGTCAGATAGCCTCCTTCTGTATTCTTTCCTACTCGTTCCATAAGAACGTGGCAGATAAAGCTTTAGGATAGTGAATTCTCCCACAGGTCAAGCACTTGACAATCTTTTGGAAGCTCTTAGAGTAAGCAACTATAAGTGTTTTTTTAATAAATGTTCTTCTTGTGCTCCTGATGACTTTCTAGCTGATCCTGGGCAAGGGGTGTGAGGCATAACTTTTCAGTGACACATTGAAGTTGGTTACCAGTGTATGTTCAACTTGAGACATTGCGTTGGTAAACTGATGTCGCAGTGCTCCTGGTTTTGCTGTTTCAGGTCTAGAGCAAGCCATTCTCTCCCCTGGCCAGAACTCTGGAAACTACTTTGCTCCCATTCCATTGGAAGACCACTCTGAAAACAAAGTGGACATCCTAGAAATGCTACAGAAAGCCAAAGTGGACTTAAAACCTCTTCTCTCAAGTCTTTCAGCCAACAAGGAAAAACTTAGAGAGAGCAGTAAGTGCCTCTTCAGATATTGTGGAGTTCTTGTGATGCAGTATCTCCAGGCAAGAGGCTTGGTACTCTGGGAAACTCAACTTCCAACTCCAGCGTTAGGAAGTATTATAGGTTTACTTACACTATAGAAAACCCAGTATTCAACAGATATCAGTTGTGTCAATATCATCGCTGATTCTTTTCATCCTAATCACAGGATGACATCAGGACTCTCAGACTGCTTTACTGGCCAGTATTACCCATAAGTTAAGATGATGCGAGTCTTGATCCGAGTTTCCAGCTCTGTGGCACTTGCATACGTTTTTCATGCTGGAGACTGGTATTGTTGGCTCTGAAACTGGCATTTAAACTCTGGCTTTACCAAAAGCTTAAGATGCAAGTCGCTCTTGCAAACATCTGTAATGGATCACATTGATCCATTAAGTATCAGTATCTAAAAAGATGAACAGTAGGTTGAGGATGTCAGTTTTTTCAAGTGCATACTGTAAATTTGAACTTCTAAGGACTGTTGTTAGCACTTGAAGTGCCATGGTCTGTGCTCGCTGTTCAGTGCATTAACTAAGTAACATAGCATAGCCAAGACAAATCTGTAACTTGGCTAGAATAATGGGATTCCAGGGAACTTTGTTAGAATTCCCTTTTGGTATCATCAGCTGTTCTAAACAGAGTTCAGGGCTGACTTCGAACTTAATGTTCAAGGGCACATCCAAGTTAGGTTTGCATGTTTGGGTCCATAGCATGCATGGAGGACACAAAATGCATGAGTTCTTTGAAATCTTAAGGCCTAATTCCAAACTGGCTTCTCTTTGGCAAGCAGCATGTATTGCCATGTAAACTGGACTGAACAAAAAGTAGTGCTACTCTGATTTGTGTGGAGTATCTGGGAAGGAAAGCATCTAAGCACTGCAGATACTCCTAAGCACCCAGTCTGGGGGTGGGGGTAGGGAGTGTTGGCTAGTGTGTGGAGAACTTTTTCGTAATTTGACTTGAATAGAAACGCAAGTCTCTTCTGCTTAGTCTGACTTTTCTACTAAAAGCTTTTTAAACTTTGATCCTCACGAACCAAGGATGAAAGAACAAAAAATTAAGGGGAAGCTGTCATTCACGCGGAAGTACCTGATGTGGGTTCTGTATTCCCATAAAATGCTGTACGGTTCTTCCAGTGTTGTGGAGTTTTCAGGTCAATTCCTTTCCACCAGCATCATATTTTTCCTCATGTTCCATATTGCATGTTTGCATCATTATTTCTTTTCTCCACCTTCTTGCCCAAACTTCCAGTAAATCTTATTTCTTTGGGCCAGTGTCTGCTACAGCAACCCATGGCATGCTCCTGCCTCTTCTTCCTCTTCTCTTAAGGTGTCATACCTTGTGATGTGTGTTAGCTGGACCATAAAACATGTCTAGCCTTGATGTCAGGCACTGATAGATGTCTACATATGCATACACAAGAAAAAGTATAGCTTAATAACACTTGTACCTTATTCTGGTTATGCCAGGGAAATCTTCCTAGCTTTAACTTCTGAGCAAAAAAATGTACTTCAAACTCTATGCACACCAAACTAAGTGTGTAAGTGAGTCTCCAAGGTATCTAAATTTTCCAGGTATGTATTCTCTATGTTTATGATGGCTTCAGACAATCTGACATAGCTTATGCTGTGGCTGTAAGACTGTCTGGTCTCCTGGAATATAAGATAAATGGAACTTTCCTAATTGGAAGAGAATGAACTTGGTTGACAGATGAATATTCTCTGTTAAGAGCAGGTGAAGTCATAAAATGTATTATTAACATGTCTTGCAGGATAAATGAAAGCTGGTGAGAACTTAGCAGTTGAAACCTGAAGAGGCATGTAAGACTTCGCAAGAACCTGTAGCTGTGCACAGCAATACTCCAAATTTAAATATTAGAATATCCATCTAAAAACAGTTCAGACGTGGTTTGATAGCCAGTATGAATATCGGAAGATAAGGTTTTGGCTGTTCCTTGTTTTCAAACAGCTTGTATTCAGCACCTGCACAAGAGTTACTAGCTCACTTGTAAAGAGAGAACCATGGTTTACCAGTATTTCTGTTGTATTTCTCAGCGCATTCAGGAGTTGTACTTTCAGTGGAAGAAGTCGAAGCTGGTCTAAAAGGCCTGAAAGTGGATCAGGAGGGAAAAACTGCTACTCCATTTATGGCCGAGCAGATGGAGGAAGCATTGAATATTGCTGGCTCCAGACACATGAAGAAAGATGGAGATATGACTGCATTTAACAAACTAGTCAGCAGTATGAAGGCAAGTGGGACTCTACCTTCACAGCCCAAAGTCAATGTAAGTAGCAGACACCTGGCTCTTCTGAACTGGAAATGGGTGGGTGCCAAGACATGTGTTATAAACTGGAAAACCCTTACATGACCCTTCTGAAAACATGTGAGCCTTGACTGGGTACAGCAGCATGATATTAAATATAGGCTTACATGTAGAATATTGTTGTTTGGAGGGGGAAGTAAGGGAGGTGCTTTCGTCACTTTTCTGTAGCCAGAGTAACTGGAAGTGGGGTGCTGTTCAGTTCAGAGTTCATGGGGTTGATTTCATATTAAGTTTCTGAAAGCCCCAGAACTCTAATGCTGTGTGAGAAGTCTAATAACTGCCACTGTGAAAGTGGACCTGTGTGAATATCTAGGTGAATTGATTAATATCTGGACTCAAAGACTATAAATACTTGCCCCCAAAAAGATCCTGTGTGATGAAAAGGCTGAATCTGCTACTGTAGAGGTCATTTTGGTTGGTGTCTAAGATTCTCCTACACTTGAACTTGTCCTGTCTGAACCATATTTAATAAGAACAAATACATCTGTAGAAAAGGTACTGTCTATATAACAGATATGATCAGTCCACTCTTTATGGAAGAGTTGCTAGTGTTAGTTTAATGGTTGTCTCGGTGCTGCTATTAAAAGGCATCTCTTAAAATGCTTGTAGTATGGGCACAACTAGCACTTACCTGAAGCTCAGGTGTCTTGCTGTAGTGAATTCTGTTTTGATAGAGGAATGGCAGTGCACAATCTAGTATTTTAAACTCGGGTTTTAAAAGTATTTGTACTAAGATAAAACTTAACAGTACTTGTTAGCTGAAAGATTAATACTAAACAACAGCTAATACTAAGCTTTAGACTGGGAAAGATTATAGTATGAAACTTCATCCTGCCACTAACTGGTTAAACAGTGTGTTTGACCCAGAAGCTATCAATAACCACTTCTGGCACCATAAAATACTTCTAACAACTGACCAAGTCTAAAGCATCTGTTTTTCCTGCTGAACTATACCCAAGGACTTTTAGCCTCGTCCCCCTTCACTGAAAGATAGTGAAGAATGTAAATTCGCCCTGTTAAGAATTTGCAGACTGATTTCACGCTTACAGACACTCTCATTTCTGACTGTTCCTTTATTGACATGTAATTTTGATGCATAGAAGAATATCTTAAATAATTTCTCTAATATATGAACACTTTTCAGTTTGTGCATAATTTCAATTGACCACTTGGGCCAATGTTTCATCTCCAGTTTACACAATTATATAAATTCATGTATCTTAGACTTGAATAAGGCACATTGAACTACCTGTATGCAATCTGGCATTTTCATAGCTAGGGAAGATATGTGAGCCAGCTCAGCCCTTAACTTTGCTGGAGTTTTATTTGGTCGATGCATAAACGATGGGTCTAACAGAATAGGTGAAATTATTTCTGTTGCTGAGACAAATGTGGATTATATGTTAATGAGTTTGATGCTTGTTATATCTACATCTAACTTGCAATGTTTTCATTTTTTTAGCAGAGCCTTGACAGCCACTTAATGTCCCCTCCAGAGATGGCCGGCCAGCCTCTATCAAAGAATATTCTGCAGGTACTTCTTGTTGTGGGCGGGAAGTGCTTAAAAGCATATCCCCAATGGGAAAACAAAAAATGTTTGAAAATAAGATGTATAAGGCAATTATGAGATCAGTAGTCAGACATGACTCCCTATAGAGGAAAGAGAACTATTTACTAGTTCAGTTTACTTAAAAGTTTGTCTTGTCATGCTGTTTCCCATGGTTACAACTTGAAAATGAAAAGCCTGGCCAAGTGCCTCATTCTAACAGCAGTCCCGAATTGGTGTATCTAGTTGCAGAGGTCTACCTTGTCTCCTTAGCTTGCTGTAAATAGTGCAGCCTGTAGTGTAGTAAAATGCGCTTGTTTGTATAAACTCATAATACTCTGAACATTATTTCCTCACTTATTCTCAGGAACTTCTGGGTCCCCCCATCACCAGACCTGCTTCATCAAATGTCTTAAGTGGCCTGATAGGTGGTTTGGAACCTGCAGCCTCCTTACTGACACAGAGAGCATCTTCTCCCCCTATTCCACCTGTGTTTCCAACTCGAGCTGCTTCCGCAGATTACCTGCGCCACAGAATATCTTCACCCATTGGTAAGACTGGTTGCCGACCATTTCTTTTTTCATTGCTACTTGAGTTTGTTTTAAAGAATGCTTTACAGAACAATAAAAACTTCCTGGCACTTGGTGGGCGACTAGGTCAGTGTCTGCCTCTTTAATGCAAATGCCTTTTACTTACAAGTCTCTAAATTAATCTCCAAAAAATGTAGATGTCTGATGGATCAACTAGACGTCGCAGTAAATTCTGGTGTGGAGTAATGTGCTCAGCTACTGTAGAAGAAGCCAATTTTCAGAGACTTGGCCATTTGTACTACAAAACACTACCGTAGCACCCCTATAGCTCTCCAGCCTCGTGACAAGGAAGAGACATAGCTCTATAGACTTAAGGGGTGAGCTGAGAGCCTTCATAAGGGATCCTTAATTCATGTAGAATTGTTTAACTTTGGAATGTATATACTGAATGAAACTGTTAGTCCTTTCAAACACAACTGTTGAATGTTCTTTAGGTTTTGGGCAAGGTTCTCAGCAATTGCTTGGTGATCCGTTTCCAGGTGTAAGGAAGCCGATGAGTCCAGTTGCTGCACAGGTTAGATTAAATGCTTTTCACTTAATCTGTATTGATCTCTTTTTATATTGTGTGGTCTAAAGGTAACTTGTGGAAACACATACTTGCCTGTTAATTAAGCATAAATAGCTGAATGTGAGTTCACTCTGAATGTGAGGATGCGAATTCTCACCTCATGGCAATTGGACCCATTTTGGGGTCAAGTACAAGATTTTTTGAAACTTCTATTGTCTGTCAGTAAAACAGATGGCTGTTGGTGGGCAGGCGCTCTGTGAAGACATTAGTAGCTATGGCAGTAAATCTTCTGTATCTTTAAAAAAATCAACCAAATACAAGCTCTGATTTGTGTGGGTTTTGTGAAACTCTGCTTCAGATGAGTCCTTTGGAAATACAGCAAGCTGCGTTAGAGGGACTGGCATTGCCACATGACTTAGCCATACAGGCAGCAAACTTCTATCAGCATGGCTTTGGTAAACCACAAATGGACAAAAGCAGAGATGGCTACAGAAACAGGTGAGTGTCGGACTGCAGAATTCAAGGGGTACACCGTCAACTGGTTTTTGACGCGAGTATTGCCTTGTGCTAGATATTAGTACTACTGACTGAAGTTTGTGTTGGTTCTTGGCAATCTGGCCTTTCATTCTGTGCCAAGAGTAGAGCTGCTTCTTACTGGCTTCCTGTCCATTAGCAGGCAGCAGCGAGCAACGAAATCGCCTGCGCCAGGACACCGAGGGAGTGCGTCTTCTCCAGCCCCTGCAGCATCCATTACTAGCATGGTCAGTACCTAATGCGTAATGATTGTAGGAAAAGCTGTAAAAGGGTCTGCAGTAACTAGATCACAGGAACTGTAATGGGAGAAAGCGAGGGAGGGCATAGAGAGGAGTTAATAATATTCACATTATATTGGTGGCCACATGATACAAGAGTGAACCACACTTCACGTGTAGCTGAATGACTTCACTTTGGAAAACGGTCTTTCCTGACCATAATCTTATCTAAAACTGAAGAAGCACCATTAATATTACCTTGAGCTGGTCTTCTGAAACCAAAAGATAACTGTGGAAACTCAGGCCCTCATATTTTGGTACTTAAGTTTTCAGAAGACAAGTGCTGAAAGCCATTAGCCACTTCAGAGAATGCTGATCTTGGGTATGGAGTGACTGACCTCAGTGTCTATAGGTTGAAATATTACTTAGGAGCTTCAGGGTCACTTTGAAAATAAATAAAACCTCAAAGCCAAGCTGTTGCCTCGCTGCCTTCAGGACTGTGTAAATGTTGCTTTGATCTCAGTTTTCCAATTAGTCAAGTACTTGCTTGCTTGCAGCTCAGGGCTAACACTGACTAGCAGCTGCTAAATCAAACTTTTGTTTGTATACCAAATGAGTGGCTTCCATAGATGTATGTAACTGAATATGAATGAGGTGATAGTTCTCTGCAGATCCACCAGCCCTGAGTTAATACAGATAAGGCAGCTCTGTAAGAACTCCTGCTGAGCTGCTGTTCTGAACTGATGGCAAACAGGAAATAGCTGTAACTTAAAATACTGCTCATCTGTTGTTTCAAGCCTGTCAAGGTACATTTTAACTTTGAGGACTTCTGGGTTTAACAAAGGTATTTGACTTCTGCAAAAGCTAAAGAGAAGTGCTTAAACTATAGAATAAAGCTATGAAACAAGGTGAAGTGAAATCACAGGCACGCAGTGGCTGATTCAAAAGAGCTTTAAATGGAACAGATGTGCTAGAATAGGTGTCCAGCCACAATTAAGATAGGGTGGCCTAGATAATCAGCTCTGAGTAAGGCATTGATGCTTATTGTGTTCTCTGCAGCTGTCTCCTTCCTTTACACCTACCTCTGTGATTCGCAAGATGTACGAGAGCAAGGAAAAAAGCAAAGAGGAGCCAGTTTCTGGGAAAATGAAAGTCAGCGATGGTAAAGATGAAAATCAGAGGTCAAATGAAGGTATTGTAGTGGCTTTAAAATAACACACATAGGAGATTCAGTATAGAATCAAAGAGCTTCAGGACATAATGTGTCCCGGCTAACTGCAGACAGTCCTGATCCGTGGAAATGAGGAGGGTGTAAGAGTGAGCCTGTAACAAGAGGGGGGAGTCAGAGCTATGGAGGGGATACACTTCCAAGGGCAGTCTTCCAGCAGTGCTGGGTTTAAGTCTGCTTTCTCCTTATCTGTCAGTTTGTGAGCAGCAGTGACACTAAGAGGCCTGGACCACAACTGTTGCTTTGCAGCTAGTCTAGGCGAACAAGCATATTAACAAAAATGCTTCCATATTGCTCTACACCAGTAATTAAATACAAGTAACTTATAGCCCTCTTGAGAGGTTGTAACTGAACAGTCAAAGCTGAGACCAGTTTAAGCTCTTAATTGTAGAAGATCAAGGAAGCATTTTGTCACCCTGACTGATGTAAGTGGCTATTAAAAGGAAATGTGTGATACCAGTTGCCCGACCCAGTAAGACTAATGTCCCTAATTGCTGTGACATTGCACTTCAGTACTGGTAACTGCTGAGGTAGCTTGCAGTTCCTATTATATAGTTGACCCTTTTCCTTTCAGCACTCCAACTATTACTGCTACCTCAGCTGGCGGCAGATGATTTTCAGATATTTTAGGCCTTGTCTAACTGATCTAGGTGGTCTGTGGAAGTAACTTCTTGAGGTGCTTTAGCGTTCCAAATCTTGCAAAGCAGATGTTAGACATAGAAGGCTGCTGCTAAGCCCCAGGCACATCTGCATGGAAAAACCACTTTGGGCTAGATTTCTGGCACAACTCCAACTCCAAATTATAGTCTTGTCTAGGGAGGATCCCTTGTATCTCCTGTCTCCTTTGGGACTGACTCATCCATGCTGCTAGTTCAGAATTTCTGAGGAGGAGGAAAAATAAGAATTAGATGGACTTACTGCTGATTCTGACCCAATTTAAGCTTGCTGTCAAGGGGTTTCTGTGGAACATAGTCCTTCTC
>Ga0181612_172908_pt1 | contig 10791 bp, 10 predicted proteins | sample HoacroProtozoa21_FD_119630 | JGI IMG/M metagenome (GOLD analysis project Ga0181612, IMG submission 119630) | Hoatzin crop microbial communities from Cojedes, Venezuel. Combined Assembly of Gp0051906, Gp0051904, Gp0051908 | reverse complement strand
CGGGCGTTACCCCCTGAGAGTCAGCCAAGCAGATCCCTGAAGCGGCTGAAGTCTGCTGTGCTGAAGTTGAGGGTAGTGAGCTTGCTATGCATGCTCCTCACTGCCCTAATGATCTTGAACTCCACGATTTCCTGGGCGCTGCAGCCAAGACTGCCCTTGAACTTCACATTCCCCACCAGTGTCTCCTTGTTGGTGAGAACAAGGTCCAGCATAGCTCCTCTGTAACGTGGAGAACGAAGTTATCAATGCATTCCAGAAATCTCCTGGATTGCTTGTACCCTGCTGTGTTGTGCCTCCGACAGATATTGGGGTGGTTGAAGTCCGCCATGAGGACCAGGGCTTGTGAAGGTGAGGCTGTTCCTATCTGTCTATACAGGACCTCATCTACTCAGTCTTCCTGGTCAGGTAGCCTGTAGCAGACTTCTACTATGATGTCACCAGTCCCTGCCCTGCCTTTAATCCTGACCCTTAAGCTCTTGGTCAGCTCCTCATCCATCCCCAGGTGTAGCTCCATGCACTCCAGCCGGTCGTTGACATAGAGGGCGACACTCCCTGCCTGTCTTTACTGAAAAGTGTGTATCCTTCCATTCCAATACTCCAGTCATAGAAGCCATCCCACCTCGTCTCCGTGACACCAATAAGATCATACCCCTGCAGGCATGTGCAAGTCTCTAACTCCCCTTGTTTATTCCCCATGCTGTGTGTATTTGCATAGAGGCATTTAAGTTGGGCCCTCGATGAAGATGACTTTCTGACCTTAGGACCCACTACTTCAGTGTTGTTAAAAGCTCTGTTGCCTCAGGTTCTTCAGCAATGCCTCTTAAATATACACCGGATCAGCAGTGCTGAGGGGAGCATTTTATGCACCAAATCAAAATGCAAAAACTTGCAAATAACTGGCCAAGTAATGTCTTCCTGATATTTTCACCCCTCTCCAAGTTGATGCAATTAATGAATGTAAATTGTTACAGCCAATGGGATTAGCGTGTGCAAATTCTTCTTACAGGAAACCAGATGATTGGATGAGCTTTCACTGAAGTCAGAGTATTCCCTGTCTGCAATTACTTACAAAATTTTTTAATTGCAAAATAGTTTATTCAGCTATTCTCTGTGTGCAAAGTTTCCATGAATTTTGACTAGATGGAACATTTTCATGGTCTGCATTATTTCATGATTGAGATGTTTCAAACAAAGGAACAATTGGAACAGATTTCTTAAAGGATCAAGGTTCTAATTAATTGCAAATCACAGACCAACAAATTACCAGACCATTCATCTCATACCCAGAGGGATAAGTGCTGCCAATTTGAGGAGGAGACCATATTTTTCAAACATAACAAAGAAGCTGAATTCCTGTTTTCAGTGCAAAACGGAACTGTGTGTTAACTGTGAAATCCAAAATAGTGTCTGGATTAGAACAGTTCTAATTTAACTATAAAATTCAATTATCTGCTGATGATACTCTGCCTTTTGATTCACTTGCAGAGATTTCCATCATTTCCCTGCTGCTATCTTTGGCCATCACCTGGACACATCTGTTCTAATGACTGCTGCCACTTCTCCTCTTCATTAGTTTCCTGACGCCCTTGGTTTTTGGCACTGATTTGCAGCATTCAGGACAGGAAAGCAGCCCAAGTACCTTAACTCAATGTCACTTGCAGACCGGTGTGGTGGTCAGAAAAAACACATAGCCTCACAGGAAATAGCTGGGCCCCCACAAAATGTTGCTTGTTCACCAAATGTGCTAGACCCAAGCAGTTAAGGAAACAAAAGGTGGCACTGAAATAAATTAGCAGCAAAATTCCAGCTCTGAAATTTGAAAATAAAATTTAAAAAATTATGTTAGGCCATAAATTTTAAGGAGATAAATAGAAGCATATTAAAAAAGAGAGGAGAAAGACAGTTTCAATTAATTGATTTATTTTACCCTATCTTTTCTGAACATTCTTCTTCTCGTATGGGGAATGGCAAATGCTGGAGACAAGTTATGTCTGGCTGTGTGTATGAATTCTGAATTCTTGAAGGTGGATGGTTCAGGCAGGACTTCCCCGCCCCGCCCCCCCTTTTTGTATCACCGCCTTTATATACCGCCTGGAAGGTGGTATTGGTTTCTGGACCCTCCTGTGTGCAATTGGGCATGAAAGGTGCCACCCTGTAACATACAGAGCACAGCTGGGGAACACTGAGCCCTTCCCAAGTGGTGGGAGCTGAGCAAAGCAGCCACTGGGAGGGTTAGGATCTCAGGGGGTCTCAGTTCCCCTCAGAGGATCAAAGGAGTGATGGCAACATGAGAGGCTGCAACGGGGGTAGGAACCGCCCTGGACGCAGATGTGACCATGGATACACTCTTCCTTCCCACGTGCCTTGTTTCCCTCCCTGCTCTTGCCCAGACAAGCCCTTGAGGATAAGGATTGCTTGGCTGCCTGGGTCCACCTGCGCTGACCTACCAGTGCTTCCACCTGAGTCCCTCTGTGGTCTGGTGGTGCAGACTGGCGGCCTGGCAGAGCATGCTGTGAATCCTGGCCAGGATGTGGCCCAGTCCCTCTCATTGCATTTGGGGAAAATGGAGGCAGAAGCACACCTGGGCTTTGCCCTAATATGGGTTTGTCACGCTGATGGGCTATATACATGGGGCCATAAAAATGAACATACACTCAGTGCTTATACAGTAACCAAAACTGATTTTTTTTGCTGTCAAGAACTCCTTGTGCTGATGTAAGAAAATTGATGGGCATTATTTATTCCATTATTTATGTCTTACCTCCCCAGCAGCAGAAGAAATCTGATAGCCTGGAATAATTGACAGGGGGGAGCAGGGCTGTTTGGGCTGGTCATTACCTTATATAAAATAATTACTATTGAAGTACTAATGGAGTTACTGCATTATAGTATCAGAGGTTACACACCTGCATCCTCAGCTACTAAGCCTCAAAGCTGCAGCAACCTCAGGCAGGGAAGGGTCTCCAGAGAGAGAGGTCTCTTGGGACCCAAACTAGTCTATTTTCTCCCTTCCTAGAAGGCATTTGCCCAACCTGTACCTAAGCCTCTCCAGTGAAGGAGATTGGACAATCTGCTGCACTGATGGATGGAAAACTTTCCCCAGGCTCCAGCCTAAGCAGCCTTTTGCTGCATGTTTAGCTGATTTCTTCTTGTCCTTACTTTCAACCAGAACAATTGCTTGCTCTCATCTTTATTAGAGCTTTGTGTGCATTTAGGAATCAGAGTCTTGCCTTGCCTGCATCTTCTTTCAGCTAAACAATATTCTCTAAACTAAACAAATGCAATTCTTTCTACCTCACTAACTGTATGTTCCAAATCTCTGACCATACTTGTCGATCTCCTCTGGATTGTCTCCAGGATATCTACATCTTTATTAAAGTACAGTGCCCAAAACTTGATAAAACCTTTCAGCTGAGACCTCCGCACCAACGTGCAGAACAGACTAATCACCTTCTTTGTCTTACATGTCATGCTTGCATATATCAACTCAGATATTTGTATTATTTTCCAGGGCACTGCACCATCAGCACAAATCCAGCTTGTCTTATACTACATCCCTCAGACCTTCTTCTGCTATCCCACTGCTTAAAAATTTCTTCCAGCTTTATAGTTGGAAATTTGATTTCTCCTTCATGAAAGTAGCACTTTATCCTAGTGATTACTTAATCAGGTTGGCTATGGACCATCTTCCCAGGTCATTTCTGCACTTTGATCCTCTGACTTTGATTCTGTTGTAGCCTCTCCAAGTTTAATGGTAACCTCAGATTTCACCATCTGCGTCATTAGTGAAAAGAATGGAAACAGGCCCAGAAAAGATCCCAGAGGAATCCCACTTGAACAACTTCCTGTTTGATAGGAACAGTTGATAACTGTGTTTTTATAGTGAAGTTCACCCAGTTGTGCACCCATCCTGTTGTGATTACATTTTAGCTTATACCTAATGCGACCAAGTCAGGAGGCTAAGATAAATCACATCCAGTTGCTCTTCTTTATTCACTAAGCCAGCTACTCTGTTAAAAGGGGGAATTAGACTGGTTTGACATGATCTGTTCTTGACAAACTCAAGTGGACTGCTTTTTATCACCATACCATCTTCTAGGTATTTAAAAACTGATTGTTTAATAACTAATTCCAGATTTTTTGGAAATCAGGGTGAGTGGTTTATAGGTTCCTGGGGTCTTATTACTCCTTTTTAAAGACCAGCACTATAGTCACCCTTCTCCCGTGCTCTAGTGCTCATCCTGTTCTATGTGACTGCTTTACAATAATTGCTTTACAACAATTGTTAGCAATTCACAGATTACTTCATCTTATTCCTGAATAAATTCAGGTGAACTTTTTGAGGCCCTGCTGATTTGTATGCAGTTGGCTCATCCAAGTGTTCAGCTTGGTCTTTTCCTGTTTTGGCGTGCAGTCCTACCTAATTTTAAAAATAATTTAGTTAATCAACTTGTCACAAACAGCTTTTTTTAAAATAAGGGCTGGATAAAGAGACACACCAGGCTTCTCTGCATCATTTGTTATTTGCTCACTTTTCCTGTTCAGCAATGGATCAAGACTTTCCTTTTTCTTCCTCTAATTAGAATATATTTATAGAATTTTTCCCAGTTCCCATTTATGTCCTCTCCTAGTTGAAATGCTTTCTGTGCTGTAGCAGCTCTGCTTCTGTACCCAGTAATTTGTCATATTCCCTTATCCTAGTTATATGTTTGCATTACTCCTTTCGTAGTATCCACTTTTTAAAGTCCTCAGGAAGCTACTGATGCAACTGGAATCATAATTCTATGTGCCTGGTGGTCTTCTGCATAGGGGTTGCTTGCTCTAATGTTTTTAACATCGCCGTCTTTTAGGATCCGCTCACACTTCTACTCTTGCTGAAAACTGTGGTTATCTACTTTTGAGGTTTTATTTACCCTATTGTTTTTTCTGCACAATTTTCTGTAACCAAGATCTCCTGTTACCACCGTATCTTATTGTTTGGATATCTCGTACAAATGCTCGTAAAAGCTTCTACTTCCTGTTAGTGGTTGGATGGCCCATAGCAGATCTCTGTCCTAAGCTTCCCCGAGGTCAGCTGTCCCACAGCATCTGAACAAAGACTTGCAGTTCTTTCTGTTCCCCTGGCTCCCTGCATTTGCCTGCAGTGGTCTACACATTGCTCCTGTATTTACATTTTTGTCTGCTTTCTAACTGATGTTTCCGATTCTCAGGCGGCAGCTAAGGACAACACATTTTTCAGCCAGCTAAAGGCTTCTGCAACCAGACTGCTCTGAGTCTGTTGAAGAGGTCACTGTCAGATTATTTAATAGTTTGGGATAACTTCACCCTAGTTTGGTATAATCTCAGCAATAGGCATTCCTCCATACCTCTGTGGGGCTGTTCTAGATCAACATGTAGTTCAGCCTGGATCAGTTGATCGCAATTTGGCCTAATGCCTTCTTGAAACTGTAACAGGATGCACAGACTCCTAGAGCGGGATGCAATACGGCTGTTGGCAAAACTGAAGCACAGTCCACTCCAGCCTGTAGCAGTCTCACCTTAAAGAAAAATACCCAGAGACACCATGATAGGTAAAAATTTGATACCCATCATTATACGCTTTCTCCTGGTGCTCTGCTGGGACATTAGCTCTTTATAATCTCAGAGAGAAACCATGAAACCCTTACCTTCACCAACCTCCTTCTGGAAGGTCATCCCCCAAGTCGTCACCAAGCCCATGGAGAAACTAAATTCTCCCTCAGCAGGACACCAGCATGACTTCAGAAGTGCTCTTACGCTCCTCAAGTTACAGACATGCCTGTGCAAGATGGTTTCATTAGGGCTTGCTCTTGCTCTTACTGAACTTGGGGCCCTAATGACATAATCAATTCAGGATCAGGCCAGGGGAAATAGAGTTAAGCACAAGCAGAAGCCCTTGAAGGGCTGGAGCCAAGACTGCAATTCTTGTTTGGCCTGGTGCATTGTAAGCGACCCATCCCATTGTTGTGAGCTTAATGCTTATTCATTTCCTCTTTGCTTGTGTTTTCATAGAATATCATTTTTAATTGTGCCCTTTTTATTTTAAAGAAACAATAAAAATAAACTCCTTTGGGCCACAGAATGGGGATGAACACAATCAGGTCAGGGGACTGTGTTTACTCTCAGCAGTGACTCTGATACAAACATGAATTTCAAGGTGACGACTTTGCCTAGAAGATTTTCTATTAATAGTTTTAGTCCTGGTGTGACTTCTGGGAATGCAAAGACTCCTAGCAGGAATTCAGAAGGACCATTATTTTAGAGGGAAGAAGGATACTTTTGAGAGTATTCAGGGGGTCTTCCTCATTGCAGAGCTAACAGCATACATCCTCCAAAAACCTGTATATATTTCATTTTCTTTTGCATTGGTAAACTACACTGAATCACTGCAATTAAAGCTCACAGATAGACTGGGGCTCTTCTGTTTTGCCTTATGTTATGTCTCTGTAGAGAAAGTGAAGTTTATGCTGGGAAGGGACTGGAAGGGATGGAGGAAGAAGGGAAGGCTCTGGTTTTCATAATGAAGAGAGAAGTGCAGTAACATAAAGAGAATTTCCTCAAATTCCTCTCTCCCTCTCTAAAGGCAGAACTGCAGGGAAGTGTTATAACAGAACAGACAAGGTGGCTCTGCAAACTGAAGCAGTGGTCCAGGTGTAGGTCTTTTTCTGTTAAGAGGCTGAAATGCAGTCTCATGGTAAAGCAGCTGCAGTTACTTGACAGAGTGAAAATTAGCAGAATTAATAGCTATTTAAACAACGCGCCAGGGCACTTTGATTAAACATTGGAGACTGGAACAGCCATGAAAATTATACTTTGGTTATTGCACTGCTGCCAAGAGTGTAAAAAAATGTGATGTGACCTCCCTTGGGCAGAGGCAAAACATATTTGAAAGCTGCTGTTTCGAATTATAGTGGCAAGTTTATGGAAAACAGACAATGTTGGTACTGCAAGAATGTGATGGGTGCCCATCAACTGTGAGTATCACACAGCAAACCATAAACCCAAGTGGCTTTAAAATGTAAAAAATTCAAGTCAGAGCATTTGTTTAAGAAAGGGATTAAACACATGTAAGAAAACTGTGTTCTTTTAGCCCTTATACAATATGCTAAGAGCTCTTTAAATAGAAGCTAAAAAAGCTACTTATGCTTTTGACAATTAATAAAACATATGCCCTTCTGTACAGAATATGATAATAGTAAAATTATGCTACAAACAGAGACAGGAGATGATATTGTAAAACTTTAAGTTATTTCTGTAGCCATGTTAAAAGAAGTGGTGCTTGATCCAGTTTTCGAATAATGGGATACAGAGCCACCTTGATCGTTTGGCTGCTGGTCCCTATTCGAGGCAGGTAGGTAGTGACTGATGCTGTTACTGATATGGAAAAGCTAAACTTCCATAAGCAAAGACTGAAAAATGTTGGAAGATTTTACAGCCAAGAGGAGACTAATAAGAGTGGACATGATAAATGTTGAAAGAGTGGGTGGGATAGATATGAGAAAGGGGAATTAATATTCATAGTGTCTTTAAAACAAGAGCGTAGAGATCCAGTGAAACTCTGCAGCACGAGCAAATGTAATAGTGGTAAGGGGAAGCACTTTTTCACACATTATGGCAACTAGACATGTGAGCCCCTGGTTACAGGATGTTTTTGAGGTTAGGAGTTTATCAGGATTTATGTAGAGAGCATGAACATGCCAAGTCATCACTGTGAATGCTAACATTGCCAGGAACCAGAGCAGCTTCCCGCAGTGTTGGGAGAGCATCATTTCCTTCCCAGAGGTGGTCCGTCACCCACCTCCTGCTGTCAGCTGCAGGACCGCTGCCCTGAGGGCCCTGCGGTGGGATGGGCTTTGCCAGCTCCTCTCTCCCACTTGGCTGAGTTTGGTGAGGTTGGTTTGGGCCTTGCTGAATTCCCACTGCAAAGCAGCTGGTGCTGGCAAGAGCCCCTGACAGGGTCAGGGACTGCATGGGCCATGGGGACCATGGTTTCTTTGGCCTGCAAGATACCCTTCTCTCCAAAGCAGGCAAAAATACCTCATATCTACATAGGCATAAGACCTGCACACCAGTAGTTTTGCTGGAGAACTCTATGTTTCTCTGAAATGAGAAAAAAAATGGCATTCCACTCCTTTCCTAAGGTGATTGATACAGGTGCTGATGCAGACACTTTCAGGCCACAGCCTTGCCTTTCCATGCTGAAGTGGAGCTGCCTGGGAGCCATAGGGGAGCTGTGCAGGAGTGGGAGAGAATCCCTTGCTGCAGGGAACACCCACAGTCTACTTTGCATTTTGGGAATCTGTGACCCGTGTCTGTGACATTGCCCTGAAGTCTGAAGTTTGCTATTGGGAAGCAATCCTTCACTCTGAAATCCCTTATCTTGAGGGAAAATGTAATGTTTATGATTTTTTCCCTGTTTACTGCACATGCTGATAAGCAGCTCGGGGACCAAGGAGCTGTCAGAGTCTATCCCTTTGTCTTCCTAAGGGCTGACTAATTAAAAAATAAATAAATTGTTAGTTGAACTTTCAGTAACTGCTTTTAAAAATTCATGCAGTGTTTGAAAGGTCAATGCCCAAAGTAGCTCAGGATTCAGATCCCAGAAAGTCTGATGGCTGCCTGGTTTCTCCAGGGAAAAGCTAAGTGCGACACCTGAGGGGAGGAGGCATTGGTCGTTAATCCAGGAGTCAGCAGCTGGCCAAGTCCAGTGATCTTAGTAGAAACATGTGCATGGTGTGTGGTTTCTTAAAGCCTGGGTTTGTTGCCTGGCCTGCCAGTCTGAAGAATTGCTTGCATTTGCAAGTTTAATAATAAAATGGATGCTAAGGTCAGGGAACAGGCCAATGCTTTAGCCATCCAGCTGGGACACCTAAGGTTGCCACACAGGAATTAGCTGGACAGGAGGATTTTGATGGATTTTATGTGAAACTGATGAAAAAGAATTGCTTTGGGAGGAAGGTCACATGCAAAACCAGTGCAGGCAGTCATCTTCATTACCAATGTGTCTTCTCCATGTAGAAACACAGGCAAGGAAGGAGAGAGCTCTGATTTTGACTGAAGATCAGTCAGAGGGAGTCCATGATGGGGTAACATGTGTACCTGAACATAGCACGATTGCTTTAGGGGAATGTTTCTTTTCATTTGGTTAGAGCAGTACTGTCACAGTATATATATAGGCCACCTCATCCTCCTCTCCTGATTCTCCACTCATTTCTTTGCAATTGCTACTCTTTGTATGATGAAATGTAAAAGCAAAAGCAAGATAAGCACATCAGAAGAAAAATGTATCATTACTGGGATTAGACCATTTTGAACAAAAAGAGATGAGAAGCTGCAGAGGTATTGTGATTAATGTCCCAGCAGGTGTGCTCTTCTTGCTAAACTACCATTCTACTTAATCTCATCTGTATTTTCCAGCATCACAGTGAAGTTAGAGTAACTCATTCACTGCAGTTAACAAAACTTTGGCTGTGGCAGCAGCCTGTGGACATGTCCTCTACCCACCAAGAATAGAAGGTAATTTGAATGAGTTTCGTCAGCTGTCTTTGGAGCTGAACTAATTTCAGTTGCCTTCTATCTGCTGTGGAGTATGAGGTTCATGACAGCACCACATAGGGAGACTCCTCTGTACAGAGGACAAATTGTTCTGCACTAGGGCCCGCGGTCATCCTCCAGCTCAGTATTTTCTGTCTCCCAGTGCCAGGAATTCGGCATAACCCACTTTTTCTGCAGTGAACAACGAACGGGCAAGTATTACAAGTTATTTCCTGATCATGCGAATTGGTGTAGCCTGTTTTTCTATGGGACTTCTGTATTTCTTCCATATAATGACAACCAATGTAACTGTTTCCCATGATCTCCTGTTTCCATGCATTGCCTGAAATATCTCACAGACCTTCATCTCTTCTCCAGTAGTCTCCTGGCTCCTGGAGAGCCAAAAGCAGCCCATACCAAGGCCTGTTTTGAGCCATGTGGTGCTGACTGGCTCTCTGGGACATGTTTGCTCCTTGCCAGCTGGTAATCAATCAGAATGGATAATTACTGCTCTCGCCTTGCAGTTCTTCCCTCACTCAGGACACTAACTGGGGTCTTCGTCCTCTACCCAGCCCCCAGTAGCCCTGGCTACTTTATAGGAACTTCTTATTTTTGACATCTCCACCAAGTTAACAAATGTGACTGAAAGTGACCAGTGGATTTGGAAATTGCAGGGGAGGACGCAGCTGAGGGAGGACAGAACTAACTGAGAGCACAAGCAGCATGACAACTGTGCAGCACGACTGGCTGCAAAAAATCATGTTTTCAGAAAAATACTACCCAAACATGTCAGCTTTGTGCGCACAACTTTCCCCAGGTAGAGGATGTGAGGGAAGAAACCTCACATGGAGTGGATAACCACATGGATTCACGGGCAACTGGAAGATGTTCAGGTTCCCTCATGATGAAGACAGATAGAGGGAATTTGTGTTGAACTTCGGGCTAGTCAGTATGGTACTTGTCATCAGACCTAAATTAGCTTGAATGTAAGCACATACATTCTAGAAATGGAAGATATAGCAGTTGCGTGTGGCATTTGAGTGAAATATTTTGTTAGTTTTCAGAGCTGTTAATGGACAGACTGAACAGCAGGACCTGCGTAGAATTTCTTAGAGCTGACATACTGTTAATTGGAGATTGACAGACACAAAAAGGTAAATCACTGCCGCTACTCTCTGTAAGACATCAAGAGGAGCAGATGGATAAGGCTTGGATACTGGTCAAAGCTGTGAGAAAACT
>Ga0181612_169213_pt1 | contig 10791 bp, 8 predicted proteins | sample HoacroProtozoa21_FD_119630 | JGI IMG/M metagenome (GOLD analysis project Ga0181612, IMG submission 119630) | Hoatzin crop microbial communities from Cojedes, Venezuel. Combined Assembly of Gp0051906, Gp0051904, Gp0051908 | reverse complement strand
GGCCAGGTGGGGTCAGCCCCCACCCCCCGGCTGTGCCCCTTCCTGGAGTCCGGTGAAAATTAACCCTGTTCTGGCCAAACCCAGGACAGATAAAAGCCAGTACAAAGAGATCAGCCAAGTATCAAGAGACTAAATTCTAAGCAAAACAAATTTCTAGCTTCAAGCTAAACAAACTTTTGGTGGTCCATGCACCCAAAATTTTAATATTTTTGCATATAGACATGCAAACATACAGAGGGTTTGGGCTTCAAAGATGTTCCTTGAGCAGCAAACTGCGTTCAAAAGGTCTTGAATATTTTCAGGAAAAAATTCATCATGGAGATTCCCAAACATTTTAGGGCAGTTAAGCTGTGGGTTTTGGCGCACAAGGTCGACTGCTGTGTTGGGATCAAATTGCTCATCCTCTCTCACATGGGACCAGGATGGGAAATTTGGCTCTCCCCTGGAGGCACTATGGGCAGCACTGCTGTGCTGCTGCCGGGAAGCTTGGCTAAGATTTGGGGTGTTTTCTGGTGAAATACTGAGTCACTGAGAGGTGCCTGACTTAACCTCCTGCGCAATGTGTATTGTACTAGCAGGTTTTAGGTTGTGTGTAAATATAAATATAAATATAGGAATATACATGTACACACATAGTGTAAATGTTTACATTATACGTGTGTCACAGTTACACATACAAACAGATACATTTGCACATAGAGTCAATATATTCATGTAGATATGGAGGCTTGGACATATATGGATAAGAACTATATGCATTTCACCCTGACCTTCCTTTTTATTCATTTTGTTCCTCTTCTGTATCTATTTCTATTACAAACCCATTCATAAATTACAAACCCTACTAAAACAGACTTTAAAAGACAATTATAACCCTACCCTATGATTTTTGCATCTATAACACTCCCGCAAGATTTAATACCTTCCTGGATTGCTATCAAATGGTAGACTTTCTGATAGGAAAGTGTAGGTTTCTATTCAATTCTGTAGGCAAACTGACTACAGAATTAAATACAGAATTACAAAGCACAAACTGACTTCTGATATATTTGGTTTTATGGGAATTTTCCATAAGGGAATACATCATGTCTTAACTAACGTTTTTCCTTAAAACAGAAGTTTTGCTGAACCAATTAAATCAACCAACTAATCTTGCACATGAAACATTAAACAAGAATGAAGTGTCTGCAATTAGCAAATAGCTTTGATGCGACTGAATATCTCTCTCTATGCATCACCAGTGTTGTGGGTTTCAGTCCCAGATGACGTTAGACGTGCTGAATGTAAGTGGTTGCTGTCTATACGTTTCCAACCAGCTGAGTCTTGGAGCAGCGACACTGCTGGGTTCAGAGAGATGGAAAACCAGATGCTGACTGCTTTTACTGGGAAAGTGCCTATTTGCATTAAAACGCTGATAAAAACATAGAAGTAAAGCAAGCAAGCAAGCCCTGACATAGCATTACACTGAAAGGCAGCCAAAAAGCACCACAGTTAATGCCCCTAAAAACATAGATACTCCTTAAAACTGAAATATTCTTTAAAAGCTGGGCTGGAAGGTGAAGACAGCAGTATGAATAACATGATAGTCCAAAAATAGCATACAGAGTGCAGAAGCCCAACTCCTCTGACTTGACAGAAAAACCCCCAGAGCCTGTGCAACGCCTCCCTCCTGGACAGCAGTGATTTCAGGAACCTGATACTCAGAGTTTTAGAAACTTTAGAGGCATGAGAAGCTGTATGAGGAGGTGTGGCCTGGTAATTGCTCACCTTTTTTGTGCAAACACAAAAGTACTGCCCTGGCCAGGTTGCTTGGGAAGGGCCAATGTGCGTGGGAGCAGGTGAGGATGGGGGGGGGGGGCCTGGGGGAACGGGGCACGGGAAAGGAGGGACCCACAGCAAGGCCCCAGCCTGTTCAGATCAGCCTGGCTGCCAAAGAAGCACTTTCTACTTACAGAAATTATTTAGACCTCAAAATCTGACACTGGGACTTTCTTCTCACTCCAGGTTTGTACAATATTCAGTAGAGTGAAGTCAGGCTCCAGATCTTTTAAAATGTTTTTTAAAGTTTTGGTGAACTCAAAGGTTTTCCTGTTTTGCTCCAGAGAGAAACCGAGACCTTCAGAAGTTGTTCATGAGATGGGCATCCCTTGTGGTTACAGCTAAGGAACTGCCAGGCTCAAGTACCTATCCTGATTCAGTCAGCAGAAGGACACAAATCTGGGTCTCCCCAGGCAGATGAGCATACTGACTACCAAACTGCTGCCTTGGAGGTAGAGATCTCCCAACCCAGCCCAGAAGTGCCATTTGTTTTGTATAAATAATTCAATATTCACTAGACCTGAGAAATGCTTGAGGCTGTAAGGTCAAGGAGAAACTGAGCAGGACCCATTTTCGAAGACCACCAGAGTTATTTTGATATCCCAAAGTGAGGCAATACAGTTCTATCCTTTGGGTGAAGTGAGGAGCAAACTTGAACTGCGAACTGGAGCTGGTGTTTCCTTGATGCAAAAAGTAGTAACTGAACATGTACGCAGGGGTGGAAAAAGAAAAGTGATGTTGGAAGTACACAATCCAATTTAATAATCTACCATCACAAAATAAATAAGCTCACAGTTTAGGTAAAGGCACACCTTGAAAAAAGAATAATAAGAAATCAATTACAAGCATAAGAAATGTTAATGAGAAATAATTCTTTCCTCTAAATGTAAAAAATGACTGGAGTGAGTCATCTGTAGTGAGAAAAGTTGTACTTTCTCCAGCACATATGGGTGATTTTCATTGAACTGTGGAGCAGAGATCCACGCTTTCCCCCTTGAATCTGAACTCCGTGTTATCACATCAGCAGTTAACATTTTTGTATCTCCTGAAGACCATAAGGTAACTTACAAAGATTAATTAATGAGGCATTGCAGCACCTCGGAGGGGTTGATATTAGCAGGCACACTTTGCATAAAGGGGAAAAGGATTCCCAGAGGTCATGTACGACATCCCATCAGCGTGACCAACAGCACCCTCCCGGCTGCTTCATTGGATGCGCTACACTTCTAACAACAGGGGGGATGTTACAAAACACTGGCGTAAAGGCTGCATTCTTTCTCATTCTCCTTCCTCTCTAAAGTCTGCCTTCAAAAACAAACTTTGGCCATTGTACACATTCATCGCATAGTGCTGGGTAGACCAACCTTGCCACTACAGAGGGGAGGTGGCAGTGGAGGGGAATAGCCATTACATGTGTGTGGACTTCGAAAATTTTCTCTATTTCTGATGTTCTGCTAGTCATGATAAAAAATAAAACCATTCTAAGTGGTAAAAATGAACGCATCTGAGGCAGTATTTTGAAACCAGCATGTCTCTGAAAAATCAGCGAGGGTGAGCGGTGTAAACAACACAACTCCTACTCCCACAGTGTTGCTGTAGATGCCTGGAGAAGATACCCATAAGGGCAGGAGGTAGCCTGAATAATTTACCCTAAGGAGGCTGACAGTTGCTGCTGTCTTCCTATTTAAGTTAAAATAAGGTTTCCCTTCTTCTTGTTGGCTTGTCTGAGTGTGTAAGGTCCAGAAGTGCTATGCTCCAGCTACGGGGTGGTAATGAAGGAGATGACAGCTTGGACATGCCTGCTTCAGCATGGAGCAGGGAAATGGTCCTTTTCCTCACCAAGACGAAACCAAGCGAAGGAACTGGGGACCAACAGACATAGGACCAGGGCTTTCACCTCGGATGAAACGTCAGGCTCAAGTCCCTGCCAAAGGGTCAACGATTTATACCAGGTGAAGGAGCTACAAAAGCAGAGGTGCCCTCAGACCAGAAAACCCTGTTGCGGAGCAGGATTAGGTCAGTCCTGCTGGTTTTAGCCACTTGGATGAGACTCCTATGTCCAGAGCCTGGTTTGCCAAACAGACGTGGCTGACCTTTCATGCCAGGCACCAACATAAGGTGCTTTGGGCTGCACCCCAGCTCAGATGCAAGCACCCTGCGAGTAGTCATGCACCTCCCACCATCCTGTGGCACCCATGCAAGGATAGGCTCCACCATCTTCCAGCCCCGGCCTGCTCACCATCAAGGTCAAAAGTTTCTAGGGCAATGTGCCAGATGGAGGATGCAACAGCATTGCCTGTGCTTCCTCAAGGAAGCAGGCTGAAATGGCAGGAATATGTATGGAATATGATGCCTCATTAGTTAACATCAAAAATTCCTCTGAAATAATAATTTTTAACTCATTGCTAATTAAATTATATTCATATACGCCTGTAGAAACATTTGGGTCTCCAGGAAGAATCGGTGTTCAATTAAAAGAGAAGCCAAATACCATTAAAACAGAAATGTACAGTAAGTGCAGTTGAATTCCACCTGTTCATTCCAGATGTTTGCAGTGATTCACACATTTAAAGACTCAGTAAACAGAGCTAATGATGGTTCAGAATATCTTAATACCGGTAGCTGCATCACTTAAAACCAGAGCTGCTTAAAGAGGGTTAGAAGGCATGCTGCTAAAAACTCTGTAGGGATAACACTGCTTTTGTGGCATACCACAGCTAGAATATGCTTGAGGATCCAAGACTCCAGCAGCTCTCCATGGATCTGCCTTGGATTCCTGGTTTAGCAAAGGCAGGAATCAGTGGATTAATAAGAAGAACAGAAAATGGAGTACAAAAGGAAAGATGGCTCCTATGAATGCGAAGCGCAGCCCTCCTAAATATACGCCAAGCAGACAAACACCACCTGGCACTATCTGTGTTTGCTGCTCTTTATGCCATGAGCAAGTGTTTTTCCCCATATATCTGCCCATGCAAGGGTGGCTGCTCTCAAAGCTGGTTTACGTTTATGCATGGGGAAGAGGAATTTCTCCTTTTTAGTAGCCACTCGGACTTTAAATTATCTGGGTGATTTATTTATTACTGACATTGCTCATTTCTATTTACACACCACTTTAACAGGGCAGCACTGCAGACCTGGGGATCTAAAAAGCACACTTTTTCTTGGGTGGGAATGGTTCACAACAGCTGAAGATCATGCTCTGAGCTAAATCCAGCTGTCAACAAATTAGGACTTGTGGAAATCCTCTGCAATTAAAACAAAACAATTAAAAGAAGCTCTTCGCCCAGCCTGGGAACTAATGAAATTGGAATTCCAAACGATTGGTGTCCAAGACTGCTCCCCATGTAACTTTTGTGCTGATCTCCCTTTTGTGTTCCCCACATGTTCCACACGAACATTCCCAATTGGCAAATTCCACAACAATTATAAGAACTGAATATCTTCTTGTTGACATCATTGGACCGCAGATTTTTAAACTGCAGGTCTTGGAGGGAGAAGGCATGGGTCAGCACTGTCTTTGGAAACTAGAGGCATCCCTGTACTTGGGATCAGATATGAGTTTTGGTGACCCACCAGGAGATATAATTTCCAGAGCAGAGGACTCTCCACTTGGAAAGCCTTGACAACTTTACAGGCTTTGGGGAGCAGTTGTAGAGTTAGTCCCAGCCAGGTTAACACATTTCTCCTGGACCTATTGCCCCCAGGAGGCTAACGGGGTACTTCAAAGCCAGAACCACTCCTACTGCCGGCAAATCCAATGTCCTCCAGTAATCAAAGAGCATCTCAGGTGTACAAGCATTTTGTGGTCCACAGTTCCTGACTTCATGCATATGGATCATCCCTTGAAATATATCAAAGAAAGATACAACTGCAAGATGGCAGCGATCCCCAAGGTCATTGAAACAATAACCGCAAGGTCTTCTTTGTAGTAACTCTCTGTTTGTAGTGGAGGGATCTCAGTGCTCAAAGCCAGAGGACACCAGGATGTAGGGCCAGGAAGATTTCACGAGGCTACCTCATCCATCCTCTGCCTTAAGGCAGGATTAGAGCTAGCTGTCCACTCCTGACAGATATTTGTCTAACCTGCTCTTAAAAGGCACTCACAAGGTCCTTGGACACTCTGCTTAATTCTCCTGTTACTTCAGCACCATTCTTAATGACAAATGAGAGTATGAGAGTGGGAAAGTATAGACTGTAGCTGCCCTTCTCTGTAAGGACATGCATAACATGTTAATCAGAGAAAACAGTATTTTCTCAACATGATTTCTTGTGAGCTTCTAGCCATGTTCCTGCAGGGACAACCCAAGGCCAGCCACAAAGATCTGCGCTGGGGAGCACTTGATGGGAGGTGCCGGGAATGAGCCGGGCAGAGCAGAGCCACCAGCCTGAGAAGCGGGAATGCTGCTCCAGCCAAGGAGGAGGGTTGTGTTCCCTTCCACTGCCTCTGCTCCCTCACACGCACAGCATTTCCGCAGGCTGTGCACAGGGACCAGGATTTGGGCATTAATTAATAGGATTATTTCTGATGAATTCCTTCTTCCCTTTTCCGTCGGATGTTTCATGAGAGCGGTAGGTTTGACTTCCCTTTGCTAAAATGCCAGGGATGTGTTTGCAGGGCTAGGGATGTGATGATGGCTATCGCTGCCCCATTAATACCATCCGATATGGGGCACATTCTCGAATTAGGAGAAACGGGACAGCATATCACCATTCCCCTCATCTCGCAAATGGAGATACCCCCGTTACTATAACACATCTCCCACACATCGAGAACACCCCCCACGCACTGGATATTCCCTGGAGAAAGCAAGAAGGGATCCTTGAGGGAGGTTTGCGTGTGCGTTGCACCTTGAGGGAGGTTTGTGTGTGCTAACTTTCTCCCTCAAGAAGGATTTTGCCGAAAACCAAGGTTTGAAAATGTTGGTTGTGTGGAGAAGGAGCAGCTGAAGCCAAGGAGGCACTGAGTACCTTTGCTGCTGCTCTCGTCTCAGAATCTCTTTTCTTCACTATTGTAATACAGCCTTTCATGTGAGTTCTCTATGTAACCGATAACGTTCTTGAGCTTGCATTTCACAGGAAAGGTTATTTTTGAAAAGAATAAAGAAAATCCTTATCAACCTGCATGCTTGTTGTAGGAATGCCAGCTCTCTTATAAGTGCAGGCCCATCCATTCCTTTATTTTGATGTAAAAAAATCTCCTGGCCCACATCTACAACATATAAGAGGTGTTGCAAGCACAGCTTGATCTCATCTCACTCTGAAGACAGCAGGGCTTTTCTCCCCCAGAATAAATCCTAAACAAACCCCCCTCCTGCGCCTAGCTTTACTGGCAGTTTTAGCAACAAGGGACAAACTTCAGCCTACGTTTCCTTTCCAAGATTAGTTGTTCAACACTTTTTTTCCCCCACACCTGCTTCGATCCCCTGAAAGAAACAATTATCCAAATGATATTGTGGCTGCGGATAATTGAAGATCCCTCCTGATACAATGTAGGGATACCATGGCAACTTCTGCGGGTCTCAACAGATTTCATACTGCGTGCCTCAAAAAAAGGGCCCTCTTCCAAAGGGGTCTTTGAATCTGTCCCCCATTATAAGCACATCTTACAGAAATGAAAAAGGAAATGGCATTGGTATAGGCTGCCCAGGGACATGGTTGAGTCACCTTCCCTGGGGGTATTTAAAAAACTTGTAGACGTGGTGTTTCAGGACGTGGGTTAGTAGGCATGGTGGGATTGGGTTGATGGTTGGACTTGATGATCTTAGACGTCTTTTCCAACCTATGATTCTCTGATTCTATAAAAACTCCTGCCTAGAAGACTCAGTTCCTTGCCCAGGAGCATTTGGATTTGCTGATCTCTAAGGAAGTTAAAGCAGTCAGTTCTGACTGGTCACAAATGTCTTGGAGTTCCTGCCCTTCTTCATGATCATTGGAAGATGTAGAAGGGGATCACGGCTCTCAGATATTCATTCAGAAAAGATGCCTCCCACTCACAAAATCACTTTTCTGGGACAAAAAAGCCTCCACGCAGGCCGCGTTTTAAATAACTGAAGAAAGCTTGCCCCCATTTTCTTACATTCTCAGGAAATACAGCATCAAGTTAACCTCAAGGTCAGTGGGGGAGTCCAGGTGTGGTAGGGTAAGGACCATTCATCAGAAACTTCACGTGGCAAAGTCTACTCTGGAGGGAGCTGGGACGAACGCAAAAGGGGGCTGAGGGTGGCCATGACTTACTGCTATGTGGCTGTGCTGTCAACCCAGAGCAAAGATAGCACGGCAAGTGGGAAAAGTGCAAAACCTGCTGAAGGGACAAGACATAGATTTTCTGTAATTAGCAGCTGATGCTCATTGATTTTTGAAATCGCAACTCTTTGAAATGGAACAGGTTGCACAATGCTCACAGTGGCCCGGAGAAACGTGCCTGAGCTCCCAGGACTGCCTCAGTAACAGATAACGGTGACACCACCACGGCATTCAGCAGCATTGACTTGTGCATGCAACAGAGCGGGGACTGCATCTAAAACCGCTTTCTGCTTCGGACCAATTTGTGTAAATAAATGCAAACATTTCTAAGGCTTGATTGACTGAAGCCGGTGAGGAGGTCTCTGCTGACTCCACTGGGCTCCAGATAAGGTTCTTCAGTTCAGTAGCTTCCAAAATGCATCTGCCTTTCTGATTTAGTGCTATTGTTCGATGCAAGTCAAAACCGAATGAGCCTTAATTAGCTTCAAAGTGAGTTCCCATGTTTCCAACACCCTGATTTATGTTTCTGTACTGAATTCAGGTATATACATTGCCAATCATCTGTGAACTTTGGCTTCTCTTAAAATACCTGTTTGTCTTACAGTCTTTCACTAGCTACCACGCCATATTTCTAAATTCTTGTATAATCAAAGCCACGCTAGAAGTAGAGGAAATTCTTGTATATCAGGACGAAAGAAATGCACGCAACTTCTTTGCTCAGTGATGCAACCAAAACACCCAGGAGTTATTATAATGTGCATTCCCCTGACAGAGACTTTTATTTCATGCAAATTACTATGATTAAGATTCGAATACTCTTTTTTTTCTCGCACATTACTTAATCAATGTGAAGTACTGTGTAAAAATTGCGTCTCTTCATAACAGTGATTTTGACCAAGTCAAGTGTTGCTGCTAGAATCCTAATCCAGACTTGTGATTCAATTATCATTTAGAGACTTTCTAAATTCAAATTACGTTTACAAAAAAAAAAAAAAAAAAGTTAATATCAATACAGATCATTTGTAGGTTTTATCAAAATAGCTTCCAGTTGCTAGGGAATGTAAAATGTGTTGGATTCTTTCTGTTTCATTTGCTTCTTTAACTTAACACGAAAAATATACAGTGCTGCATGGAATCTGAGCATTAAAATGTATACCTTGGGACACCTCTTGTTTATATTGCATTGTTTATGTTTTATAGGCAGCTACCCTGAGAGCTTATGAGAATATTTAAGCTTTGCATGGGGGCACCTGATTGAAGCTATCACATTACCACCACTTCATGAGTTACGGTTCATCAGCTGAGTCCCAGCAACTCACTGCTACCTCATAACCCGAAGTAGGTGTCTGCTTCAGTCCTTGGAGCCACAGCTGCCTCAAATAACTGATAAAACCGTCTCTGTTAAAATCCTCCCTCCTCTTGGTGATCTACTTTAAAATTTGGGTGGGATATGCATGTACATGGTGCAAGTTGCCCGTGAACTGCTATAACCTTGTGGCTTCCATTTGTATGCCCCTGTAGTCGGGCTGGCTATTTCAGTCATGAGGGGTTTTTGGGATAAAGTCACTGCTCACTCACTATGGGCTGCTCATGGGTGTCAAGGTCAGCAATAACTGTGACATTGGTCTGGCTCCTTACATATTCATGCAATTTGGCATTGTAATTCCTTCCTCAAAGAGAGTGATGCTGGTAACAAATATTTTTAAATAAAAAAGCAGCTACTCAACATGAAGCATCCAATCAGTGGAGAAGTTGTTACATCCCTTGGCCCCAGAGACAGCGCAATCTATTCTGGAGAGCATCAGCCTGGAATTCATAATGTAAAACCTCTAGATTTCAGAAGCTAGCTAGAAAATTACCTTTTCGTTAATGTTTTGACTAATTATTCTCCTACAGCCACATAGGAATGTTACCTGGTCTCTTAAATCTGGCATGTATCTAGCATGCTAGCAATTTTCCTTCCTTTTCATTCCTCACAGGACAGAAATTAGACATTGTCATTCCATATTATTTGCGACATGTTGACATTATAATTTAAAAGGATGCAGCAGTTCTGAACAGCTGGAGAGTAATCCTGAACAATCCTTGACAGTTTCCTTTGGAGGATGAATGTCCCTCCCAGGAGAACTGCACAGTCTCTTACTTTAAACTAACAGCTAATTTTAGACAGTTTGCCCTCTTAGAAATGCACGCCACAGAGACTTCTCTACATGGTGAACAGCAGTGACCAGAGATAAGCACCCACACAGAAACAGAGAGAGCTCTACAATAGATTTTTCCTCTTCTAAGAGACATGACTTGTTTGCAGTATTGCCTGATGGAGCTGAAGAGAGACTCTCATTGCTGGCACTCTCCAAGACAGCCCTCGTCGTGCTATGCTGAGCTGAAAGCTTCATGAATGCCGCAGACGCTTTGGGATTGCTGTGGTTTACTTCTGCTCAGAGACCTGGGGGAATTGGTTTAAGCAGAGGGGATTTTCTCTTGTCTCCACCCAATAGACATGGTGCACTGCGCTTGAAATCTCTTCCTCCTGGAAGGGAGGAGGATGCAATCTGCAGCAGGGTCAGGCATCACCTCTGTCTCTCAAAGGTCTTGGGTGCTATGACATTGAGTGATGGGGCACGAGCCAGCAAACACCTCGTGGAAGGTGGAAACGAGCTTCAAATGGGTTTGCTCTTCATTCCTCCCTTCCTCCCTCCCTCTCTCCCTTCCTCCCTCCCTCCCTTCCTT
>Ga0181612_147618_pt1 | contig 10791 bp, 5 predicted proteins | sample HoacroProtozoa21_FD_119630 | JGI IMG/M metagenome (GOLD analysis project Ga0181612, IMG submission 119630) | Hoatzin crop microbial communities from Cojedes, Venezuel. Combined Assembly of Gp0051906, Gp0051904, Gp0051908 | reverse complement strand
TTGTTGTTAGAAAATAAAAACCCCCCCCCCCCCCGTCCCCTGCAAAAAAAGGGGGGGGGGGGGTCTAAAAAAAAAAAAAAAAAAAAAAAAAAAAAAAAAAAAAAGGGAGAGAGAAGAAAGAAAAACCTTCTGAAACAGTACCAGATGGAAAGAAAAACTGAACAGCCTCACTCACCTTTATATAGCAGCCTCACTCATCTTTATATAGCAAGGAAACAACTTTTTAAAAAAAAAAAGTCACCAAAACCAGTTTAACTTACATTATCCTAATTTTTCTAATATATGTACACATTATTTAATGAAAGAAGGAGAAACATAGCTCTGTGGTTTTGGCAACTGTTCTTAATACTGCTAATATACTGAGAATCAAAAAATTCCTCTAATACATTGAAAAAAATGACAACAAAACCGCAAGCAATCCCGTTAGCAGAATCACAGCTATCACTGCGACACCCTTCACCCAAGATTTAAACCTTTTATATTCTCATTGCCTTTGGTGATGCCAGCAGTAACTTCTGCCCACAAAGCTTTCACCTCCCTCCTGTCACTAACATACAGTCTCAGCTGTCGGATCCCAAAGGTTAGTTTCCCTGTCATTTAAATGGTGCCCAGTGCTCAACTCATTTGTTCATATCAGAAATACCTTGAAAAATGACATTTTTCTTTTATTTTTTAGAAAAAGTATATGCAGTATCTTGCATGAAGACGCCTTGGTTTAGGTTAGGTTAGAGAAGCTAGACAATGTAGTTAAAAAGGTATTATAAAAAAGATCACACATGATCAGGTGATTATAATAAGTATTTGCAGAACACCAGGTCAAATCCCATGCTCAGCACAGCCCTTGACTCCTGTTTTTGTGCACAAAAGTGCCATAATGTTGTTCTTCACTTCAGGCAGTGTTCCAGCCTCAGGTTATGCAGCACCATAATCTGCAGAAAGTATAAATCACATAGCATTTTCAAGGGCATTACGATTTGGCAATGGCACCCTCACTGAAAATTCCAAGTGAAAAATAAGCCTATATACAATGCTGGATTCAGCAGATATCTTTGAATTCTCATCATCCACTTACTCCATACAAAAAGCACTGAACACCTACAAATTCAATAACCACCATTCATTCCCTAAATGAAGGGCACAGATATCTTCTGGAAAACATAAAAATACCATAAAATGCATGCAACAATCTAGTATCATAACGTATGTTCTTCAGCAACCTGAATTCCAGCTCTTTCAAATTACTCTATCATAAATCTCAATATTTTTAAAGTAATGGAATATCTATATCAGATTTTATCTTTGAGAATTTGATGCACTGTATTAGCATAGGAACATAGGAAAAAAGTCTGTACTAGCTAAAAAAAAAGTAACCTAACAGCATTTCAATGAAATGAAAGCAGAAACTGAAATACATTGGAACAAATCAATACTTTTAAAATTCTAGCTAAAATAAATAGTTCTCGCTCAAGTAAGTTTCTGAAACTTAAAAGGCAGCAGATTGCAAAAGTTGGAGGTGGGCAGATAAAACAAATTTTGCACACTCTATTTTTCAATCAGAGGACAAGCCATTTCCCAGGCATGATTGTAAATGTTTTTAAAAATACTAGTAGCTTTTGCAGTAGAACTGTGTATTATTAAGACGCATAAACTGCTTATTTGAGTATTTTATATTTTTTCCAGCTCCGCTCCAAATGCATCATACACACTGCAGCTATCAGGTGACAGAAAACAAAATTAAGTTGTGCTTTATTGTACTTTCAGTTAGCATATCATTCCAGAGGTGCAGACAGAACCCTGCTCTCTCCCAGAATACCAAGACTGCCAGCTAAATGCCTTAATACAAGACAGTAACATAATTATTAATAAGAATCTACTGAAATACTACACGCCTTAGTCTGAAGAACAACCAGAGGCTAAGTTAGTAACACTAATAACCTTTTTTATGCCAAATAATTAACAGAGGTTTTAGTTATATTCTGTGTGATGAGGTTAAGCAAGTCTGTTGCTGCATTAGCTTTGGTGTCTTGAACCACATGCAATACGAACAACCACCTGTGTTCAACACTGTTTCTGGTTGAAAGATGAAAGTTTTACTATTTTGCCAAGAAATATTTTTGACTCCAAACCAGATGCTACGGCTTGGAGAGCTGACCAACTCTTGCATGGTCAGCTGCACTTTGGTCATCTGCTTCTGCCAGCAATTTAGTCATGATGGAATACTTTTCTAATTAAAAGTGTGTAATACTGGTATTATTAAAGATGAATTAAGTGCCAAATACATTTTGCAGCACGGAAACTATCCCCCAAAAATGTGTGTGGTTCATTCTCTCTAATTTTATGTGGAAACAGGAACTGATACATACGAGAAAGTAAACTTCACTACACATCTTGCACAAACATCAACCTTCTGTCTCTGGTCAACCTTCATTTCAGACTGTGGGTCCCTGGGTCAGAGCACCGTATTCAGCCTAGTTCAGGCGAAGCGTCTTGTTCCCAGTGCTGCTGGGGTGCTGCTGCCCGCACCCACTGGTGTGAAACGCCAGAGCCATCCCAGGGCTTTATCAGCGCCGCACACCTATTCAATGAGCTACCCAACTGCAGGGCCAACAAGGAATGGCTCGTGCGTAACCTCTCAATGACTTGGAGCACACGGGCCAAGGAGCCTGACCTACCCTTGCTATCCGTGGGCAGATCAGAACTGCCTGATGCCAGAAGTAGTAAGGTATACTGAGAAACAGTAAGAAGGATTTTCTAGAGACAAGTCACACCCCCCAGATACAGTGGGATGCAAATAGAAAAGTTTAGCATACATCGACAAGAATCATAATAATGCCTGGAAGTTTTTTGATGTATTAGTTTCATGCAGAGATGTATCCTCTACTCTAATCCAGTGTGATCATACTGTTTGTTACAATGGGTATTGGATTCATTTCTCCCCTTTTTTTCCTGTTGCTCAAATAATGCCAAGTATGTAATATTTAAGCGTTTAAAATGTATGTATGATGATCAATGAAAGGCCAGTATCAAACAAAATAAATAAAATAACCATTTTAAAACCCAGAAAAAGTTTGGTTTTACTAGATAAATTTCTGCTCCTTAGCATAATATAAAAATACAGTAATACAGGCAAATACTTCAAATTTATATAAAACAGTCTTTCAGAAAAGCTGTCCACAATCACAGAGTACACTCTTACAAATGCATTACTATGTACAAAGTAGAATAAAATGCTATGTAATAATTGGCTGTCTCTCATGCGTTGCTAGCCAGGCACTGAACACCACAAGATAACCTCTGAAGATTTTTTTTCACATAATAATCTTTGAAGTTGCATTTTTAATATTACTTTTTTTCCTTAAATTGTAACCAAGAGAGAGCTCTGCTTAGAACATTTAATGAGGAAAAATAAATTATTGCTAAATCTGACCTCTCCCTTTAAAACCCCATACTATGTACACCAAAAAAATCCCAACTCCAAAACCTATGTATGCCCAAGTCTCTCTCTCTTTTTTTTTTAAGTAAAAAAAAATTAAAAAAAAATCCCTTTATCTAGAAAGTCCTTTTGCTCTCTTATGGAAAATACTGCAAATACAGATCCTTTGTCAGTCCAGTCCTTTGTGTTGCTGGCAACACAACAGAAACAAGGCTAGAACTTTAGGCCAGGATTGCTTAGACATCATAGAAAAGGTAGAAGGCAGGTACTTGTTCTTCAGCTATCTGATTCACTGCAAGTCTTCTAAATGCTTGGGCCTGTACATTAGGGGCACAGCACGATGAGCAGGGAAGAGACAAATATAAGCAGCTGTAAAAGCAGTGTTGCCTGTCAATACCATCTCCCCAGAAAAGCTGGTCTAACTACACCAGTCTTCCTTTGAGATAAAATCCAGAGGCCAATAATTTGAACATTTCCACAGAAAATTTACTATGAAAATATCCTTTAGCTGTTCAACAGTCTTCACCACATTAGCTCAATTTATGCTTAAGTAAAATTTAGTATTTTATTCCTTTAGAAACTCTGAAAACAAATACTGAATTATTTTTACTTTGAAAAGCTTATTGCTGTAATAATCTCTAGTGTCTTGTGTTTCAGATTAATTATTTACAGAATGATGCCATGAAGTACACTGTAATTTATTTCTAGGAATTCCATTCCATTTCTTCCATTAAGAGATTTCCACTTCTACCTAACATTCAACCTTTGAATGAAAATAAATGACAATCACCTTTCACTTTCACACTTGTTGCTAAACATTTAAGCTTTATTTTCCATAAAGGAGAAGTCTTGATAAGTCAGAGGACGTGCATAGCTCACTAATATCTAAGCTGACAATTAAACAGGGAAAAATATTTGTTTTGTACTTTCAGGTTTCTTGATTCTCAATACCATATACATAAGGCATAAAGCTTCACAGGGGCACATACACCTAAAGATGCTTTCCTCGTGGTCCTAAACACGTGCTCCTCAAGTACCTGTAAACTCATGTGCTGGTAACCCATTTCTACTTTCTGAACTGCCAAGTACAGCTCAACGTCATATTAACTACGTGACTTACACAAATAAACAAAACATAGGAAGGATTGTATGACCCACACTGAAATATCAACTCTTCTAAAGCATTTGCCTGAAAATCCCACTGGTTGAAAAGATCCACTTGCATTTACAGCTCAGTATAAGTGATTATAGGACCTGTAGCTCAAAATTTAACTATCAGAAAAAGGCATGCCACATTCCAACTAATCACAAGGAAGGAGATGTCCTCACCTGAAGAACAGATAGAGACCGTTTCTCATCACAGGGACAAAAAGACTAGTGTCTCCAATTCGGTCATTCACTGTTGCCTTTTTCCTTTCTCCTAGGGTTGTACCAGACAACAAATAAGAGGCTTTCTGGGACGTGATCAGGAGCTTTATGTTACAATGGCCTATCTTGCAAATATATGCTTGGCCCAAATCCAGGAACAGGAATAACCATTAACAAGCCAGCGAGGTAACAGAAATCAAAAGCATGCCACAGCAGGTAAATCAAGAGCTGTAGAGCACTCTGCAAAGATTCCAGACAATGAGCACATTACCTGCGCTGCGTGTTATAGACCAACATGCTGAGCAACAACAGGAAGATGAGGTTCACAAGTTCAGAAGCTATGCAGTCTGCTGCCAGGAGTCAAGAGGGGTTTAAACCTCAGGTCTCTGGGCCAGGACACACCACCACACTACCTTCCAAATTCTTTTAGCTATCACCAGTGAACTGAGAAACAGTTCCACCAAGTACAGTGGGCGGAGTGGGCAATCAGGCTATATTGCTCCTTCTGCTCTAGCAGCTGAGTGTCTCCAAGACTGAGTCTCACCAGTGGAATGCTACTTTAGGGGGACAAAAGGGGATCTGACAGAGACATTAGTGCATATGCGAGGTTGACAGAAACAGACACTTGAGGGAAACTCCATTTTGTTCAGTAGAGCAAGGTCTTTCGATGTGTGGGATCCACTGCAGAACAGAGGGCATCCTACTATGGTTAGTAGAAATTCCATTTTTTTTTTTCTTATATGATTATCCTTCGATGTGGGGGGATTTTCCTCACCCCAACAATTTACAATGGAGCAAAGGAATTTGTACCAGTGATGAGTTAAGACATGCCAGAGAAGATAACTGTACCCAGGTTTCCAAGAAAAAGAGAGAAGAAATAAGGGCAGACATAACTTACAAATATTTATCAAAATACAATATTAAAAATAATATTAAAAAAAGGAGCCCTTAGATCTAGCTTTTCCTTTCCAGAAAACAAGGCAGTAATTATGGAAGGCACTTTGAAGGAAGGGAAAAAAAGGACGAAAAATTACTTGTCAATATGCAATTTTGATTGTCATTTTGGGAAACAGGTGAAGTTGTTCTTCCTGTTAAGACAAGGAGAAGACAGAAGAGGAGAAAAAGGGAGAATAAATAATAAGATACAACATTCATTAGATACAACATCGAGGCCCTCTGTCTTGAAAACTATTCTTATTTGGTTTTCAGGATTTTCATAGCAAAGTTACTTAGAAAACAAACAAACAACTTGAACACTGATGAAATACAAGTTCATTTTATAAAGGTTTTTAAAAGAATCATGGCCTGGCTAAGGCATGACAGACAGATACAATGCAACCTTCAGAATATCTTCAGTTGAGGCAAAATCTTGGGTGCAAAGCAAGCAGATGTGAAGTCACACAAACAAGAAATACAGATTAAATGGGAAGAGCTAATTGAAGAGAATAGCATAAGATTATGAGACATGGGTTGAATATTCAGTTGAACATTAGCCGCTGACTAGAAGTGATGTCTAAGATGCCCGTTAAAGAATGCTGCAGATGGACAGCCTACTGGCCAGATTCAATGCATCTAATTGTCAGGAGTAAAACACCCCAGAATTATCTGCACAGTTTTGAACCAAAACAGTGTTTACAGGAGGAAAAAGCAGACCTACAGACCTTGACAGAAAGATGAGAAGCAGCTGGATACAGGTAAAGTGTACCTCTACCATAAGCAAAATTACACAGGGCTACTTCCCCAGCTACAGGGGAGACATCACCACTATGGCTTTGTATGACCTGGCACGCAATCCCCCGCTTGGCTACTACATGACAGCTGTTTCTGAGAGAAACGCTCAGCTGCTCCACACTTGCATTGCTGGCTCTAATGGGGTTACATAAGTTTACAGGGCTCAGCAATCCAATTTCGTACATTGATATTACACCGTGCTCAACTACAGCTATTTTTAAGCAGTATATTACCCATGTGATTAAGAGACACTTAGATTTTTTAACTGTGTATAAATTTGCTTTCAGTGCCAAAGTGTAAAACCAACTTGCAGAGTAAGTTAAAATAGAGTTTAATGTAAGTTTAAATCTGATTATGACATCAGAAAAATTTTCATGATGACAGATTTCAATACAACCCAAGAACACATTGCAGAAAGACTGTTATGAATGAGGAAAAAAAAAGTTACAGAAAACCTTCAAAAGTTAAGTCAGAATGGAAGCAAATACCAGTAGAAAGTAGTTTAAGTGTTTTACAATATCTCCTTGGAAATCAGCATTTATTTTTCAACTTGGCCAATACCTGTAAATCAAGCTAAGAAGTCCTAAACCACTTACTTGCTTAATAGATAAGGGGAGCTCTGCTATACAAACGTTATCGAAATACAGTAGTTCTTTACAAAGCTTCTCAAACTACTTCTACGCTAAGACTTAAAAATTATTTGATTCATCCTAAGTCATCATCATTGTTTCAGAACTACATTACCAAAAAAAAAGAAAAAAAAATACAGATGCAGTATTTCCATCTGCTTTAGTTACCTACTAGCCATAAGTTGCTCCTTTCCTTTTTTCAATTACTGTCTTTTGTACCATCAAATTAATGGTAATTCAAGACACAGTTAAGCTGGATTTTTTTTTCCATACTTCAGCTCGTTCAGAAATTTCCCTCCCTCTCTAAAGGATAACTAAAGGATGACTGATGAGAGTAAAGGATGAATAGAAGTTGAAATTTTCTGCAAAAATATTTCAACAAATCCATCGCACGTACAGATTAACTTAGAGTGAAAAAAAAATCATATAAAAGGAGTAAGATTAATCAGCTGATTCCATTTATTCTCTGAAAGCAAAGCTTAAGTTCCTCTGCTTTGCTGTAAAATCAATCTTTTTTTTGAAAGGGCCACTATAAAAATGTCTAACATAGTATCATTTATGTCAATATAATTGCTGTTTCAAATTTCCTATATTTTTGGGAAGACTTGGCTAAATTATTCTTCATACAATCACATCTGTACTTTCACCAACATTATTTTAATCAGAAATAAATAGTTAAGTCAGGTAGTTATTTGTACTAGATAGAAAAATATGTCACAAGACTCAAAATAATCCAGAGTCTAAAAAACTACTGTCATGTTTCCTTCAAAATCTATTTCCCTGCTTTATTATTCAAGCTGACTTTCATTACAATTCAAGACTAAAAACTTATTCTGAAGTCTTACTCTGTTCCACTTTCAAACCTAAACCCCTATTAACTTTTACCATCTCAAGTGTTATGTTTTTAACCATTCATTTTTCACTTGATGGTTGCCATGAAAAGCTGTCTGATCATTGACTGTTTTGGGATTTCTCCATACACGGACTAGCTAAAACCACATAGTTTTTAAATAACTAAGACTATGTAAGACAAGTTATCTTGCTTTTTAAGAACAAATAGTTTTGTGGAAGTACTCATTAATATTGAGTACATTAATAAAACTGAAGGTAGAATTAAAAATTGTAACTGTTTCGAATGAAAGGGATTTGGATTTTCTTTTATTTGGCAAGTGGGGAGCAGGGAAAGCAGGGGTGGTAGAGACAGAACAACAACTGTGGATATGTAAAGTAAAATGAAGCATCTCCATTTCTAAATCTGCTCTAGAGGATATCCAAAGTCATATTTCCGAGTGCGATCACCTGAAAACATCACAAGTATTTTTGGAAGAAATTGTAAATGAAGTTGATGCTAAAGAAAGGTGATTTCTTCTCTTCATTTGTTTATAAACCTGAAAGCAAGGCATAATCAGCATTATTGTCACTTATACATATTAATATTCATTCTTACTGAGGAGTCCTCAAGTGTTGAGCTGATGAAAACATTAGCAACAGGTTTCTTGTGTTCCATCTCCCCAAAGAAACGTCAGCACTGTATGACAAGCCAGAGCAAAGGTCTTCCCAGTTTCTCTTCCCCATCAAAAGAAAGTTCATTTCCACACTCTCTCTGCCTGTGGGTCTTATCCTCTCAATGCTTGATCTATTTCAATTCCTTTTTCCTCAAGAACTTCTTCAGATTCTACACAATTCCAGTATCTAGTGGTTTCTTGCAGCAGAAGAGACCAGTCAGAGGCTGCATGGTATAGTCTTGTCTATATAGCAAAAAAAAATTCCTCCCAGTGGTTTGAATGGCACACTGGAAAACAAGTCCATTTCTTGCTCATAATTGTCTCTCTAATTTCCAGGCTTGTTTAACAGAAGGAAAGGCACGGAGCCTTTCAAACAAATATGCAGCTATGCAGGAAAGAAACATTAGTGAAAAGCATATACTGCAAGACTCCCAATTCAGTATTTTTATCTACAGTGTTTTTTACTTTATGGAAGATGTTAACTACGAATCTTCTCTAGAAGTTTAATGGTAAATGCCAATTTTCCACAACGAAAAACGGAAACTCCATCCAGAAATCTGCATATTCAAGGAATTTTTAATAACTGTTGAAGAATTTGAGGCACTTCCTCAGAAGTATCATACTACCTTGAAGTAATTTCTCTTCCCTTTCTCTAGAAAAAACGACCCCGATTTAAAGAGAAGTAATGTTCAAACTAAGGATTGATCACTATGTTTCCACCTTTTTTTTTTTTTTGAGTTTATAGGGACAAAACCATAATGCAAGCAAAAGAAGGTGGCGCAGTTGCTTTTGTTGAAATCACACCACTTGACAGTCCAAGTTTATACTCAAAGCTCAGCCTGAGATGAATCTAGGACAACTTTGCAGTGGTCCACTAGGATACTTTCCAGTAACCTACAAGTATCTATCATACAATGAAAAACATAATTCCTAGCTACCTCTCAGTATTTACACAATACTGGCTGTTAGTTCTCTCCCTTCACACCAACTTCAATATTCGACACACTGTTATAGAAACAACACGTATACAGAACCATAGCAGGGTTGAGCGTGGAAGGTGCCTCTGGAGGTCATCTAGTCTAATTTCCCTGCTCAAAGTAGAGTCAGCTAGAACAGACCTTGCTCAAGTGGGTTTTGAATATCTCCAAAGAAGCAAACACTTGAACCTCTCTGGGTAACCTGTTACAGTGTTTGACCATCCTCACAGCAAAAGAAGTGTTTTCTTATGGTTAAATGGAATTTCTTACAGTTTACCTGGTGCCCATTGCCTTGTCTTTCCATGAAGCACCACTAATAATATGCCCGCGTAGACTTCTTTACTCCCTACCATCTGGTATACACACACATAAGATGCCCTTGAGCCTTCTCTTCTCCAGGCTAAACAGTTCCAGCTCTCTGCCTCTCTTAGTATGACAGATGGTCCAGTGCTTTAATCATCTCAGTGGTCTTTTGCTAGACTGCTCCAGTACATCCATGTCTCTCTTGTACTGGGGAGCCCAGAAGTGGACCCAGCACTCGAGGTGAGTCTCACCAATGCCAAGTAAAGAGGAAGGATTGCCTCCCTGGAGTTGCTGGCAATGCTCTTTCTAACACAGTCCCGTACACCGTTGGCCACCTTTGCCACAAAGGCACTTTGCTGGCTCATGTTCAACTTGTCGTCCATCAGGATTCCAAGGCCTTTTCTGAAAAGCTGCTTTCCAGCCAGTCAATCCCAATCATGTATTTGTTATTCTAGCCCAGATGCAGGACTTTGCATGAGGTTCCTGTCAGTGCATTTCTCTAGACTGTTCAGCTGTGAATAGCAGCATACCCATCTGTTTAATCAACAACTTGTCCCAGTTTTGTATTGTCTACAAACTTGCTGAGTGTGCATTCTGTCTCATCATCCAGGTCACTAACAAAGATGTTAAACAGTACTGTCCTCAATATCAGCCTCTAGGAGACCAGTCACTAATGGTGTACCCAACTGTGCTGCATGCTGCTGACCACAACACTAAGTCCAGCAGTTCAGCCAGTTTTCAGTCTACCTTAATGTCTACTTGTCTATGATACACCTTGAGAAAACATACAGGTATAAAACAAACAGCACTGAAGATGAGTCTCTAGCCTATCTATCAAGATATTT
>Ga0181612_179152_pt1 | contig 10793 bp, 7 predicted proteins | sample HoacroProtozoa21_FD_119630 | JGI IMG/M metagenome (GOLD analysis project Ga0181612, IMG submission 119630) | Hoatzin crop microbial communities from Cojedes, Venezuel. Combined Assembly of Gp0051906, Gp0051904, Gp0051908 | reverse complement strand
TTCCTTTGAATCACAGTATCTTACTCATTAACATCCTTCCAACAAGTTTCCACGATGTCCACTAAATAAAAGTCAACAAGTAAAAGCAGATATTCTAATTCATCTATTTTAATTTCTATAGTTTCTATAGTTCACGCTTTAGTAATGAAATGTGTTCATTGATTGCCTGGCATATCTTGTTTTCTGTGACACAGAATTGACTGCTAGAGTTATCACTATGAAATTGAGGATATCTTTAAAGAAGTAAAATGATATGCACCTATATATCATATGTACACATCACAGTCTTTTGGCTTTCATTTGTGTGTAGCTTCTCAGTTTGAGGGGTTTCTGCCCTCTTGTTTTCAACAATTCATGTAATCCAGGAGTACTAACCAGACTACATATCATTTCTGGCTTTATACAATGATTAAGAATTTGATTTAAACTGACCAGTATTGCTGTGTTTGGCGCTTCTGAAATAATACCTTCATGCCTTTGTCTTGGTATACTACAAGAAGAGCTGCTCAGAATGGTTTTTGTTGCATTCTGCTACTAGAGAGAAGCTTAACCGAGTTTGCAGAGCGAGGAGTATCTGCTGTAGGTCACAGCAAAAGATATGCAGCAACATTTTTATATTGATTACACAGAAGATAACGGCTATTTCTCTTAATGTCAACAGCAGGCAAAAATAAGAAATAATTGTCCACAAAACCCATGTCAAAACCACTCTTTGTAGTTTATATGAAGTCTTAAGTATCTCGAATTTCTTCCATAACGGTAGTAGCTACTCATTAAAAAGATTCCTTTGCTATCTAGACACTTTGGGAAGTAACTTTATTTTTCTGTGTACAAAGACTGTGGGAACGGCAAAAGCTGGTAGACTGGAGGCAGATTTTGTCTTTATTTGTCCATGCTACTAAAGCAGAATCTCAAAGAATTTGAGTTTTTCTGTCAACACTGAAGCACAACAGTAATAGGAGTAGAAAAATTTACTGTGCACATAAACTACAGCCAGACTGAAATATGGCAACAGACCAGTTCCAGCTGCCAGACTTCTCCTCCGTCTTTTCATAATATTTGTTATTGCCATGCCCATCTGTTATTACCATTACCAGTTTTCCCCCATCAGTCCTGATCAAGGATTAACAAAAGAAATGGATACATTATGCAGAGAAGAAAACAAATTAAATAGAAAATTATTAATTCCATCCCAATTGTATTCATTATATCCCAACTGTTTTGCCGAGCAAAACTATCTGTTCTCCAACCACTGTTTCTAGACTTTTTCAGATTTTAAGTAATATGGGACTGGAGTACGTCTTCCCTGTATATTTGTACAACATCCAAGACAGTGAGGTTGCTTATTTGGTTGAATCATCTGCACATAACTCCATGCTAAAAACATTGATAATTAATAATAAATATTACCCTCCCTAGTGAAAATAGGGCTATATATAAAGATTTTTTTTGAAGGAAAAGCACTTAGAAATATATAAGGTTTTGGCAAATCTAGTTCAGGCTCTTGATACATCTGTAAGTTTGTCCTATATTCTACCTTTTCCTTTTATGCTGGATGAAATAATTTATAACTAAATCACAATAAAATAATTTATCAGCATATGCACATATATCCCATTCTAGCTGACGAGGTTATTCTGGTAACAGAATGCTTAAACAGCATCAGTAGCACATGCAGCAGAGCTGTAACAAATGAAAATAAATGTGCTACAGAAATTAAATGGATAGTTTTTTATCTGAAAGATGAAAGCATAATATGAAATCCCATTTTGACAGTGGCTTTGCCTTTAACAGAATATAAGAATTATTGTTATTGATGCTGTTATATGTATTACTCTTCCACACATGGATTTTTACTGCAGAACCTTTAACATAAACAAGAAAAACAAACATATGTATATATGGCTAAAAGCTAAATCCTTATTTGAATTTTTATCAATATGGATAGTAAGAACATGGTTTAGGGACTTTTAAAGACACTTAAATATTTCAGTTTTAAAACTTCCCTTATGGTACCACTCATAGAGGTTAAAGTTATGGTGTTTAATACTTTTGTCTGAGGTCATTATGCAGAATGCATCTCTGCATATCTTGGAGAGACGTTTTGTGCTTACATGTGCATGCCTGTGTAGTAGATGTTTTTGCAACTTCTTTGGCGATATTACAGTATTACAGGAAGGTCTGTTTTATAAAATGGAGGTACAATAATATTTCACTGTTCCTTTTGGTAGATGACCAAGCTTGGGGCAAATAGACAATTCCGCAAATGCAGGTAAGATGTGAGAACAGAGCATGGAATAATATAGAGAAAGAAATGCATGACCAAAGGAACGACAGCAAAAAAGAAGGAAAGAGGTGGAGAAAGAAGAAAAAGAGGAGAACCCAATCAATACTTACTGTATGGTAAGGGGAAAGAATCAGAACAGGGTACTGCATGTGTTACTCAGTCAAATGTGTTGTTTCCCTATTTATTTGAAACGTTGCCTGTTGACAATCTCTTTATTTTCTGTTGAGTTTGCCCATACAGCTTGCTATTCACAGCCACATAGTCCCTACCAAATAATGAAAAAAAAAAAAGAAAGTTTCCAATCCCACTGAGAAATACATCCAAGAAACAAATGGTGGCTTGGTAATATCACCCAGTTGCAACAAGTTTCTGAAATGCAAAAAAAATAACAAATGCAAACCCCTAGAAGATAACCATGAAATCCCTGAAGTCTGTTTAAATATTGATTAAAGGAGTTGAACTCTGATTTGTAATATCATTATGTACAGCATAATTTTCCAGGTGAAATCAAGTTAAAACTACATACTTCAAGAAATTATAATTATTTATACTATACAGATTAATGTTTTTTTTACCACCAGATGTTGCTGGTCTTATCTGGATTATATCATCTTTAAACAATCTTAGTTTAAAAGAGAAAATGACCTCAATGGATTACAAATTACCTCACTATTTTGCAAGTGAAGGTCAAATTGCTTGTGGAGAGGCTGCATTGGAAAACACTTTTGTGGAAGAGTTCTGTTGCAATAATGGCTGTGTATCAATTATTTAAGAAACAGAGAAAAATGAGGTTTAGTCCTGTACAGTACAGAGATATACAGTTCATAAAGTAAAAAGTAATGGCTGGTTCAGACACTGAAAAAGAGACTGACCTTATATTTATGACAGTGCTAGGCCCAGGAGTAAATCAAAGAGCACAATCCTTTAGATATGTGCTTACTTACATGCTAAAGTTCATATTTGATCTATATGGTCATTGAAGTAATCATTCCTTATCCCTTTTTGGCCTTTCTCTCAAGTATAAAACAGAAGTATTACAATGAAAGGACAATTTATTTCTGCTACATGAAGACAGTTATATTAGTGCTTAATTGTGCTTGAGCTCATGTAGTTTCCACTCAAACTTTTGCTGAAGGTCAAAAATATTAAGCGATCTGCTCCTTGTTTCACAGGAACTTAGAATAGAAGGGCTGAAGGGAATACTGAGGCTAAAGGACTTCATCCTGCTGAGCAATTCTGCAAAGGTGTTATCATGAACCTGCCAAATTTACATGTGGATTGTTTACACTGCAGAAGAGGAAAGTGAAATTAATTAGACAGAGAACTTTCTGAAAAAAAATCCATTAAGAAGGATTGTTTAAACAAAGGTATCACAAAACATCTACAGCTTCAGGAAGAACATTTTTTATTTAACTTCCCCTTTACTTATGGTTTCTGTGCTATATGTGTCAAAAGTGTTAATTTTGTTGTAAAAATAATTTCATCATTTCCTAGACTATGCAGTTAACAGGGAAATATTTTATTATAATGAACCAACTGCTCTTAATCTTAAAACAGAACTCACAGCTTTCGGTGACTTATTATGGAATTTAATTTGCCCTAATCTGCTACAGTGACAAATGCAATATAAATAAAAACATGAAGAAGAAAAATGTTCCATTAAGCCAACAGTAAAAGTCAGAATATACATGTTAAGATTTTTCAAAACTGGAACCTAAAGTTCAGCCCAGAACTCTTTAATTACACACCTAAAAAATGGCCTGGGCACTAAATGGTTCTGTGCCTTCGTTAAATTCCTGTTAACTCAAGGAAAACCACTGTGTGTACTAGTTGGCCAAAGTCAAGTTACTTCCGTAGGCACCTGAGTATGGATGTAAAAGCTCACCTTTAGAACCTAACCAAGAAAAAAATTAAGAAAATCTTTTTTTTTTCAGTTCTGCTGCAGTGGAATCTTGGGGGTGTTTTGTTTGCATTTTTGTTTCATCTGAAATTATTTGTTGCTCTGCTTGAAGACTAAGCCCCTGGGGATGAGAATTTTTACGTGAGAATTTTATATATCTCTTTCTCTCACTAGTTTAAGAAAAAAAAGTCTCTAGACTCTGTGGTTGTAGAGAGGAACCTTTAAAAAGAACTATCAGAAAAACAACTGAAGGCCAAAATCCAGAGGAGTGAAAGCAAATAAAAAATAGCATTAAGAAATACAAACCACATGCTTTTAAACCCACCTCATAATTCTAGGCATGGGAATTACTCCCAATTTCTTAATATTTACCCTTATTCACGCTGTGCTAGGCAAGTTATTTAACCTTTCCATACCTAACTTCTCTTCTGTATGTTGTAGCTGAAATAATAGTATTTACTCATCTCTCAGGGTATTAGGAGATTGAATTTAATAATGCCTATGAAACACTTCATTAATCATAGAGGAAAAGTAATATGAAAGCATGGATTATTATCATTATTAATTAATTAAAAGAATCTCCCAAGACAAGAATGGAATTATTATGGTCAGGTGATTTACTTCTAAAGAGTATACTGTGCTGTGACTTCTAAAAGAATTTTTGGGCAGCCTTGGAAGAAAACACATAAAATACATTATTAGTAGTCTTGGATTTATAACCTCACTGAAATTTTCAGGTTTTTAAAAGACTCCTTATTTCTCCTCTTCTGTTGAATTGATGAGTAATTTTTATTCAAATCTTCTTGTATTTCTTTATGGGTAACCTTTGGACTGGCATTCTCACTAAATATTATGTAAGATTACTGATAAACCACAATAGAATAGTAACAGAAGCAGTGACAGCAGTTATTGCACATGTAGAACACTCTCTGGAGTAGGAATGTTTTTAAATATGTCAGGTTGGATACTTTGACAACAAAAATATTCAGTGATGCCTTCCCTTGTTCTCAAATACACCATTAGATTAAAAGTGCTCAAACAGTTTCCAAGCTGACCACATTTTTTAAATTAGAAGTGAATGTGCTATTCTATGACTAATTGCAGTGGTATCTAAATAATGTATTCCCTAAATAATATGAAAAAGACCTGCTTTTTAAAGCCATTTTATCATCATCATCATCACTATACAGGAAAATACAGTATGCAGAGTGATCACAATATCTTCTAATCTGTGAAATATCCTGTTTCTCACTTCATAATTGCAAATCAAGGAGAAATCACTTCTGACCCTGCTGCAGTAAACAATTGGGTTTTTTCTGCTAGATTCAGTACAGTCAACTTTTACATCTCTTCAGTATTCTAAAGCAGCTCGCTAGATGCTGTTGCGCTCAGAAGAAGTTTCATGAAATATAGAAGAGTTAGAGTAAAACTCTGCAGAGCCTCATCCTCTGAGTTTTGCCTGGATCTGCTGAACTTATCTCCTGAACAGAGGAAAAGAGGGAAGCTAAATACTGGACCAGGAAGATCTGGGATGAGGTGGGGGATGCTTTGAAGATCCATAGATTTTGGACAGCCTTCTTTCCTAAAATTCCAACAGAACCTCAAACCTATCTGCCTGTAAGAGGTATTTAGCAAGAAGCTACTAGTCTTCACATCACTGAATTGGTGCTCAGCAAGTCCCTACATTCTTGAAAATATTTTACTTCTCATGGCAGTCAAAATTATAGGAAAAATCAGATCTTTTCATTTACCATCTGTTTTGAAAGCAGTTTCTATTTTTTATCCCTCTTGGTGCTATTTACAAGCTTGTTTTAGTGTTTATAAGAACTTCAGAGCTTATTTTACCATAAAAAATAAAGTTTAAAAACAGAGACTTTTATGACAGCATGATTCCAGCACTTAAGCATTTATGAAACTTGTCAAATACAGGAAAATTAGAAATAAAATGCCCGGTCTGACAACATGGCCCAGTTGTTTTGGTTCTCAGCATGCCTTTTCACCTTGTAATAATTTATTGATCTTTTTTATGACAGTTGATGTGTTCAGTTTGCTTGTTTTTAAAGGAAGATAAAGATATTACACTTTACATCTTACTCCTTGTACTACAGATAAATAATATGTTTTCTGTTTTCTCTGAAACAGTTCACTGCTGAAAAATTTGAGCTGCTGTTTCTGAGTTTATGAAGCCTAAGAGCACTTCAAGCCTTGAAGGCATTGTCATACAACTTTCATCATGTAATGTGGGATGTGAGGTCTGTTCTTGCTGACATGTCAACAAGAACATTAAATAATGAAAGACATTTAAAAAGGGTGAAATGGTATTAGACTAGTTAACTTTCTAAAACAAGGTCTTTTTGATACTTCCTGGGAAACTATTCAGGAACAGCTTCTATAGTAGCCTTAGCTGGAGATATTTACAAGTCAGCCTATCCTCTCAGTTGTTTAATTCGTTGATCGTATGGATATCATAATAGAATTACATGGCATTACTTTTGAAATCATTATGAGGAAATGTTTCAATATATCTGATATACAGCTAAAATGTAGAATCCAGTGTGATCAGCAATTTCAAAAAAGACTACGGCTTTTCAAGAGAGACCTAATTCCTGAGAGCAAGCATACTTGATCACAGAAAAATCATGTATTGCCAGCTCTCAGGTAGATGAACAGATAGGCTTCATGATTCTTGACATTTCTTAATTTTTTCCACTTTCCTGTCAAAATCTCTGAAACAGTTGACTCTTTGAAACAGACTAGATTCTGCCTTCAGATAAATTTTTTTAAGCAACAGAGAAAGAGAAATAAATAAGATTACAAGAAGAGAGAGTTTAAGACTTTCACAGCAAATATAGTGGGTGAAATGGAACTGCAAACTGATATTCTGATTTTTGCTTGTGGTACTCCATTAGCACAGTTTCATTATGTCCCTCAACAATTTGATTTAAGAAGAAACAGATTAGTAATATGTGGAGTAAAACCAGCAGTTCCACATCTCTTGCTCATCATTACACACATTATTTGGAAGACAAAATTGGTGTTTTAGAAGGATGTTGTTATTCTCAGAACACTTCATAGATCACTTTTATCAAAAGAAGTGTCTTTTCGTTTTCATTCTTACATACTCCTGCTCTTTGAAATAATAAAATTTCTTTTTTATTTATCTTTTTTTTTTCTCAGGTTCCTTCACTTTACTTGATTTTAAATCTGAATTTCTTAGTACTTGCTGGAACATGAAGAATAACGGGCACAAAACCAAACCTCTATTGCCGATCCCTGATGTCATATGTACTGTCCGTTAAAATTATCATTCCCTCCATGTGTAAAAGCAACACATCCATCACAATAATCTTGCACTGGGCTCAGTGTGAAAAAAATGCCAGAATAAAGCCTCTTTGAAAAGAGAAAATGAATGGAAGGTGGTAAACCTAAACCGCAACAACTATGTGGTTAATAGCTAAATTCCCTTTTAGTTTCTGAAAATTTGGAAATTTTAGATTAAACTTACCATACGTATGCCTCACAGACATACATCTGTCTATCTCTGAAGCGCTTTCAGTTTTCTTTTCAGTTGTTGACGTGCTTGCTTGCCTCCACCCTGCAAAGGCAGAGAGGTACCAGCATGCTGTTTAAGCAGGTCACTCATCTTGGTTCTATTCTTTTCTTCCTTACGGGTTTGTTTATTTGGGTTTCATGGAGGCTTATAATATGCAGTAATAGGTTGAGGAAGTACAATATGTTGAGGAATTAACATATTCATGAAATAAGTGTGTCAGTTTACACTTTGCAGAATTGTTGAGTTGTGACTTTCTATAGACATAGCTGAACATTAGTCATACAAATTATTTTAAGCGGTTAAAATTAAATTATAATTTTTTAGAAATTTCACAAATATTTTAATTGTTTATATTTTTATTATTAAAACCAAATAAGACTATTTCTTCTAACCCCCAAAAAATGTTTAAAGGCTATTTTGGGTCTGTAAAAATTCCTTTTTTACAGTTTAGAGTCTTAATTTTTTTTAAAGTTGGAACCAAATACTTTGGTCTCATTAAAACTGTTGTCTTCCAGGTGAAATGATCTGTTTAGATGGAATACATTCTCTAGGGTGGAAAAAAAAATGTTCAAGCTCAGGTCTGCAAGCATCCTTCCTTTTTCTTTTGAAGAAAACTGAATATCTGATGCAAATATGACTCAAGAAATATAGAGGCAGTGTATTTATGCTTTATCTGTCCAAGGTTAAAAGACTGCCAGCAACTGCAAGACCATGAATAGCATGGTCTATATTTTTTCTGTCTTGGCCTCAATTGGGAAAAACAGGAGAGACCTTCCCATCAACTGTGTTCTCTGAAATAAGTAACCTTGCTAGAATAAATTAAAGTTAGTTGAAAATAAAGAAAATAGCAATTTTGAAATGTGGGCTAGATAAAGGACAAAGTGTATTTTCAGTTCTTTATTTTCCTTGACTTCATGTTAATTGGGTGAAAGAACCAAACAATTTAAGTTTTTACAGGGAAAATATCTACTTTGTATTACTGTAAATGTTAAAACCATTTATTGAATGAACTTCTCAAACCCAGTGATTTTTGTTGTATAGAGCTGTCAGAGTGATATTTAAAATGAGTGAATATGGTCAGTGTATTAAAAAAAAAATCAGGCATTTTAAGTAGCAGTGTAGCAACATTAAAGGCCAATCTTTTAGATATAATTGCACTTGAAAGACTGCCAATTAAGTTAAGAATTGCAACTACAATGCTTACTGCACCATCCCAAATCTGAAACTACAAGTAGATGGTGGGGGGCGGGGAAACTGTATTCTTTAAGACAATGAACCCAGTGAGTGAAATTTGCAGATGCTATACCTTAGAACAGGCTAGTGATGCTAACATCCTTTTGAGATTTCTTGCCAGAAATGTATGTGGGTGGAACACAAAGGTGCTTTTACACAGATTTTGTCCTTCCTGGATTATGTCAAGAGTTGAGGGATGTTACAGCTTTGCATCCATCTTCTCCATAACTCCACTCCTGTCATTTGTAGGTGCTTTCCTGGATGGATGGAGTGACCGAGACATTGCAGTGCCCTTACTGTGCAGCTGCCTTAGCTCAGGCAGTCTCCAGTTTTTTTGCTTCTCAGTACCCTGTTGGAGCTCAAGTGTCCTCTTATGTAGAAATATGCAACCAAACAACCAAAGATAAATACTGGTGATTACAATAAAAGTAATGCTTGTTTATAAAGAGGAAACTGGTGTGTCATATTGATACATAGGCATAAACAGCTATGCAGCCCTGTCAAAAGCCGGCACTAGTGCGGAGGATAAACATCTCCCTTTCCCACAGACATATTCCTTGTCCCAGTAAATCTGGCTGTAACACAGACAACACCTAATAGTCTACCAGAGATTTCAACATTAGCATTTCAGAATAATTAATCTTGTTGATAATCCACAATTCTTTCCACTGAAATGGTGAGAATTTAATTTATAGCTTGGGGTTTCCATGCTCTGTATTCCATAACGTAATTCATCTATATTCTCTTGGCCCCTTGGAACACATTCTCCTAGCTGGCATTCTTATTAGGAATGACTAAATATCACCACTGCTTACACCCATTTATGCTACTATCAGGCGACCTGCTTAATGCAGTTGTAAATAAGAAAAGCTAGCAGCTATAAAACTACAGGGTAAATCCTCAAGGACGACATTACCTTTGAAAAACTGGCAAAATACTTAAAAAGCTTGAAAAACCATAGCTGGAAATCCATAAAAATGAAGTTTTCTGCTTTAGTGTTATTCTAAAAATATATTTTCCTTTTGTATTGCATAAATTCTTTTCCCTTTGTATTCCTCTGTGCTCTTTAAAGTGACATTTAGCTAATGTAGCAAGAAGACACAGCTGTTTGGGAGGGCTGGGAGACCACAGACCACAACATTTTAAACATACGAAAACTGAAGACTGAGAATGAGGAGTGATCTGCTGGGTCACCAGGTATTGTTCTTGGAATGTTCCAGAGAATCACCTCCTTGATGACTAGAGAATTTTTTCCCTTATTTCTAGCATAAATTTATTCTTAGTTAGTGCTTACACATTTGTTTTCATGCCAACAATATGCTTTGTCTTCTATAGCTATTTTTCCTCCTAAGTGGTTACCCAATGATGTATTTAAAAAAGCAGTCCTAGCCCCTCTCACTCTGAATTTTGTTAAAAAAAAAAAAAAAAGAAACACAGACTCTTCAGGCCTCATAAGATTTTCCACTCCTTTGATGGAGAATGCTAATTATCTTCATTTCTGTCTGTTATACTTACTATTTTTCTTAAATATATGCAAATTAATTGCCCTCTTTAAAAGCAGTTGGAAGATAAATATACAGAGAAACAGTTGTCAGTTTTCATAAGCTTTTCCTCACTGATGTACATATAAAATATGCTATTGGTATAAAGACTGTAACATGACGATGAAGATTTTAATGGGCAGTTATCAGTACACACACATCTACTGTACATGACAAACAACTGCCACAGAATTGGAATTTTAAAATTTTCTAAAATGACTTCAGCAAGGCTTTTGACATGGTCTCCCATAACATCCTCCTAGCGAAGCTCAGGAAGTG
>Ga0181612_177549_pt1 | contig 10793 bp, 9 predicted proteins | sample HoacroProtozoa21_FD_119630 | JGI IMG/M metagenome (GOLD analysis project Ga0181612, IMG submission 119630) | Hoatzin crop microbial communities from Cojedes, Venezuel. Combined Assembly of Gp0051906, Gp0051904, Gp0051908 | reverse complement strand
GCTGCGCAGGGAGGCTGTGGAGTCTCCTTCTCTAGAGATATTCAAGACCTGCCTGGACAAGGTCCTCTACAGCCTACTGTAGGTGATCCTGCTTCGGCAGGAGGGTTGGACTAGATGACCCACAGAGGTCCCTTCCAACCCCTACCATTCTGTGATTCTGTGATCAGTGTGGAAACCAACAGGCAGCTTAGTGCAGAACCAGCCTGGACGTGGAAAAGGCATTATGGACGACAAATTAACCAGCCCTGCTGCATCTCTGCAGTCCTGCTTAGGTCTTTCTGCAGTATCATCTTTGCAGAGAACCTCAGACTTCTTCCAGTGTCCAGGTAACCCAAATCCTGTCCCCATGGCATCAGATAATGATGAATTGTCTACATACGGACAATGGCAACATACTTTGAACTTTCACTTTGAATGCAGTATGTGTTTGGACTCTTAAAGTAACTGGTCCTGTTACTTAGATACAATATTTAGGTGAATGCTGCTGTGCAAAAAACTTCAGATCGTTAATAGCTTCTGATATCCTGTGCCACTTAAAATTTTATAAGAGAATCTGAGATATCTTGTTCTTTTTAGTTAAAAAAGAAATAAGACTTGAAAAATCAAAAAGTTGCTTTCTACCAAGCAAAAGGGTTAGCTTTTGGTCAATGAAAATTGGCATTAAGAAATCAAAAAAGATGAAGAATGAAATGAATGTAGAAGTGAATGAACAATGGAGAATGCTTTAAAAAACTATAAAACCCCAAATCTTTTCAGTTACCAGCATGATGTGTTTCACCAAGAGGCTCAAGTTTTCGAAGTCTATTAAGTTTGGGAGTTCCCCAGCCAACTATAGGAAAACAAAGACAGTCAAAATGCGCCACGACTGCACTTGATTCTGATGAAATCTATAGAAGCCAGTTCTTTTTGGAAGAAATTACAGCATTTAGAAATGCCAAAAGTATGTAATATATTGTATGTATGGTGAATAATGATGAAGTACTTTGAAAATAAACTGATTTATCCTTTAAAATATTGATATTTTTAATCACTTTTTCATCAGCAAGTAGTCAATTTCTGACTCTCTTTTTATGAAAATAATAACATCTTCCCCCGCGGAATAGATCAATACTGCTGAAAGTTCATATCATGGAGTGGGAAACCGAATCAAAGATTTCCTAGAGCGTAAGGTGTAGTAGCTTATCTCTGTAAGAAGACCATACCAGTTTCATAATTCACAAACGAATATTTTAAAGGATTAATAACCACAAATTGAGATATCAATCATTGTTTGTTAGTACACTTACCTGGTGGAAGAGCTGGTGGTGGTGTAGGATTTTTGGGAACAGTATCCTCTGCATTAACAGGTTCTACTCTGTGGCCCCTTTTTAATTTTGTTTTTCTATTTTTTTTCTTATTGTTATCTACACCAAACAAATAAAACATTACATATCATACAGTTATATTCAGATAATATCTTAGATCATCTTCTAATGCAGTTGTTGGGGTGAGATACACCAGTATTTTCAGTCCAAACTTATACACAAAATAATGTGAAATGCAAAATTTACACCACATTTTGCTGTAGAAAATAAACTGTAAGCATAAAATATATGCAAGCTCTATGTTTTAATAAAGAAATTAAAGTTAGCTTGGTACTGATGGAAAGTGAACCACATACTTGATTGTGATAAAAATTAATCTAGTTTTCAGCTACAGTATCGTCATATCAACAAAGACGCACTTTTTTGAAGCAGATTTTCCAGTACAATAACTAATGATGCATTTCTATGTTTTCAATAAATTAAACTGACATGTGGTATCATGAAAAATAATATAGACAGAGGGAAGAACTATGTGAAAAATAACATTAAATGACACAGTAAAAGGAAGCAGTTTTACCTGAGTCAAGGCATTCTGAGGCTTGCTGTTCATTCTCTTCTTCATGCTGCAAAAGCTGTGCAGTTGTAGAATTGCACATGTCCAGTCTACTATCGCTTGTGTTTTGGCTACTGCTGCTTGATAAGTGCTGGGCATCCATTTGTTCCTGCTCTGTTTGCGATTTCACGACAATCGTAGCCTTTTCAGTCTCCAACCTTTGCCGCTTCTTTTGCTTTTCAATCTGTTTTTCATTCTAACAAAAAGTATAAGAATTTTTTTAACAACTTCTAATGCTGTAAACTGACTAATAAGACAGGAATATTATTTTAAAATTCAAAATGTTCCTAAAATATTTTTCTGCCCCACATCTAGCATAGAAAGTATTTTCAAACAGGTGAAGAAATTAAATATCCATTATCTTGTCCAGAGGAAGGGGGGAAAAAAAAAAAGTATTAACAGCAAAATAAGTGATCTTTAGGTTTACAGCCTGTTTTCTTGCTTTCTTTTTGGTCATATGACAAAAAAAAAAATGCTAGCTATATAAACAACATGAATGGTCCGAGCAAAAGGTTAGAAAACTCCTAGTTTCTCCCTCTTAAACTACTTTTTAAAATGTTTTAGTTACAATATGCATGCACAGAGCTTAAGCATCCAGAAAGTGCTACCACGATTAGAACAAAAAACAGTTGTGTCATACAGCCTCAATGATAGGCTGTTTCACAAGTTCTGTAGCGCTAAATCATCATCTCTGCATTATTCGCAGCTATACTTTTCCCTTCATACTCTGTATGTTATTATAAAGCGTATTATTGTGCATGTAGCTGACTTCACAACATATGTGGATTTGGGTGCTTTTGTCCAGGAGAGAAGCCAATGTTTTAATTACTTACTGGAAAAGTCTCTGAGAGTTTACATGTTTCTTGAGATTATGTTATCTCAAGGCAACTGAATAAAAAAAATATGGTACAATAAATAAGAACTACCTGAACTCAGAAACAGAGGTTAAGGAAACTTTATATATTAATATGCTTTTCATATTTCAAAGCTAAGAAAACTTCTCAATTGTCTCAGTTTTCAATAGAAGACAGGTTATGCTCAGAAATCTAAATAGTTGAAGTAGTCAGGGAGATTTTATGTGACTCCCTACATCACTGAAACACTTTACAAGAAACTAATAGACCTTGAATACTTTCCACTCCTGAATATGTAATAGTTTCATTAGGAAATGTGTTGTCATCTGTTTAAAATACCTTTATTTTACTGTGGCCACAAAACTTGTTGTCCCCAAATCAATAACAGGAGTTTTTGTTAACATGAAAGCATTGATTCAATGCACACAAAACAAAACTGCCAAGATTAAAATAAACAAATAAAATAATGCTGTGCATACAGATTTAGAACAATTCTTTTAAATGAACCATTTTTCTCATTACCTCTCAGACAATTGTTAGTGGTAGGTCTAAAACGATCCAGATTTCCACATATTCTCATACCTCAGAGATTACAGCAGATATAGGCTGGAAGGGGTTTTCACAGTTGCCAGGCTCAGTGTCTTCCTCATCAGGTGCACTTCTTCCTTCTTCTCTTTCCCTGTGTTGTTGGGTTGATGTTGTTGTTGTTGTAGTGGTTTGGGGTGTGGTTGGGTTTTTTTAGTGGTTTTTTTTGGGGAGCGGGGGGCGCAAAGAGCAGGGATGAACAAAGAATTATGAAGAAGCCAAGCCATAAATTTTACATAATACAGAACACTTATTAGGTCATCTAAGTCATCCTCCAATTCATGCCAGCTGATTTTTACAATATGCTTCTGTATTTTGAAAAAAATTCTACAGAAATCACAATGACAGGCTAGCACAAATAAAGCACAAATATACGTTATGGCAGAGGTAGAAACACATGCTACTATGTGCCAGAATGTTCAATCAGCACTTCAGGAAGTAAAAGCAGTTTCTGAGGACAGGTTATGTGACAGAATACATATGTAACTGGAAGGTTTTGATTGTTCAACAGTATGCTGAAATTTTCATGCTGAAATTTTCACACTGGTAATCTTCTATAACAATTGTTTCAAGGTGTTCAATTGCTTTAGAAAAAAAAGAATCTATGTGGTGGGAAACCAGACTATCTAAAACCTATTCTTCTATTTTTAATATACCTCCGTTTCTTATAATTCTAGATTCTTTTTAATATACATAAGTGCGAACAGGTACCAGACTGTTCAGTTTATGTAGTAACAGTTACGGAATCATAGTTGCTCCAACTAGACTCAGAAAAATTCAGAAAGACACATAATGCTCTGTATACGGTTGTTGCACCAGCACTAGTTATTTTCTATGTACCAGATCTCTATGTAAGAAATATTACATTACTTCATATTAAATAATATATATTAATAAAGTATACGCTCATCAAATACTTGTCATCAATGGATCTGATGGTACTTGTGCATAGGAAGTCACTGTTGCACCTACTTTACAGCTGCAGGGAAAGAGGAAGTAACCCCGTTGTTCAGAGGCACAGAGGGGAGTGAAAAGGAGGTCACTGATCTACCCATTAAACCACACCACTCGGAAGGAACGGCCAGCGCCACGTTAAAACTTACTGGCACTACCTCTCTCTCTGGTTTTCCATTTGGAATGAGGCAACTGCTACTAACATATCGTGGAGGAAACGCACTTTTAGAAAACATTCAGGGAAGCAAATCTGAACAAAAAGCAGTCTGGGGAATTATCAAAACACAGAATGATATAGAATTACACTGGAATCAACATTAACCTGTTTCTTACAGTAAGAAATCGATTTGATGCAAAACACCAAAATGCCACCTTTTATATTTGAGACAAGCCCTCAGCTACAGGCAAAACCAGCAGAAGTTGCTAGTTAGCTTTCCTCTAAGACACAAGAAGTTTAGCAAAATGTTTTAGCCTTTAATCCAATTTAGACCCAACCAGTTCTTCCACTGAACAATACAATCAAGATCACTGAGCGGGAACAGAATATATGGAAAATGCCCATATCATCAGACAATCTCTTTGAGACATGTTTCAAAGTCAGTCCTCCTCGCTACACCTCTCAGCATGGCACAAACCCAACACAGTCCAACATGGTCATAGGGCTTTGTCCGTGCAGAGATATCTAGCAGACTAACAGCATATGAATTTTTTTATAAGTTTGTGAAATATGTATGAAGACCATGTGAAATTCCAGGTGTTCAAAATGTGTTTAAGTAATTTACTTGCTGAAGTAATTACTTGCTGAAGTAAATCAAATCAGCAAGAATACAAGCCAAGACACTTACAGTAGCTTCACAGCTACTTCTCAGTAACTGAGCCTCAGAAATCTCTGCATATATAGGGCAGACAGGGGGACAGGGGTACTTTTTAAGAACGTTTCAGTAAAATGATTCACATCAGTCTCTAATAGAAACCATGGAGGGCTGCTGATGACCACAAAGGGCTTTGAAGGGAAGTAATAAATCACTTGTCCTGCTTCCCTCCCTGCATCATCTTAAGCCTCTCCATGCCTCACCTGCTGCATATCCTGAATGTAATTAAGCATAGTGTTGAACAGTTTTACATCTAGTCTTTGCTGTTCACATACGGGTTACAAAGTCTAACTTAAGTTAATAAAAGTTTATTTTAGAACACACTTGAAGGTAACTTAAAATTAAATGATAGGATTTATTTTTTCGGTTAGCCTCCTATAAAGTTATATTAGCAAGGGCAAATGTATTCCACATCTACATTGTGACTCTCATTCATGGCACATTTCCAGCATAGAGCAAATAAAATAAAGGGGATGAACCAGGCAAAAACTTGTAGGTCTTGAAGAAAGGCTCTAGCATTCCGGTCCATACTTCTAATTTGGAAGCTCTTGGCTTGTAAGCTTTAAATCCTTTATAACTTGGTTCCCATAAGGTGTATGTACAGGAATTAATCAAGTATCTTAGAGAAAGGGAGGAAGGGGAAGCAGGAGAAATTACAGAGAGAATACCTTTCTTCTCGTATCCTTCTCACTCGCTCAGCTCTTTCTAGTTTCTTTTGTTCTTCATATGCTTTTTGTTCTGTAGTGTCTCTTTGGATGCGCTCATTTAATGTATCAAAGTCTTTTGCTATGATATGTAGAAGCCAATACAAACCCTTTTTTATTGATTTATCAATTTTTTTCCCACAGCCCATAATAGCTGAGCAAGGTTCCTGTAAATATAAGAAGAAGGGTAAAACTATTTGCAGTTCAGACCACGTTTCTAGACTGAAAACACGAAATCATCCACATAATTGTTTACTGTGAAGCTTGCAAAACCATTGAGAAGTACGGGAAATAAATTTACATTTAGGTATTCTATAAATTTAGGTGCTTTTTTTGCCAAGATACAAATCACATTAGTTCTACCAAATTCCATTATTTCCATTCCCATTTCAAAAATACAAGAATACTGCACAGAAAACAGTTTTGCTGCTGGTTTATAAATAGTCCTTGTTATCTTTATCTAGTAAAATGGGAAAAAATGAGATGCAAGAGAATCAGCTTAGCTTCATTTCATGAAAGAAATGTTTGACTTGTTCATAAGCACCTATGGGATAAACAAAATCCAGTGTGAATTTGTCAATAAAACTGGCAAACCAATTCAATTTTTTACATCAGAACAGGTATTGTGGATAGGGATGAAGCAAAATATTATGCATCTTGATCGGAGTGAAACTTTTGTCATTATATTCTCCTCAGCAACCAAGAGAATCATGATCTAGACAAATCTACTGGAAGATGGGTGCAAAGCCCATTGCTAAATTAGTTTGGAATACTTTATCTAGCTTACATGCAACAATTCAAGGAAGTGGATTGACTGGAAGGAATGAAGAGGAGCACAGAGAGAAAAATCAGACAAAATCGATTATGAAAACACATCTGGTAAGAAAACATTGAAGGAACAGGAGTGGATTTCTTGAGATGAAAAAGCTTCAAGGAGATGTGATAATAGCTTTCAAAAACATAAGGTATAACTGCAGTTAGGAAAAGAGTAATTTGCTCTTCATGTTCACTGTCAGGAGAACAACTATAATGGGCTTTAATTGGAACAAAAGAGATATGACTTCATGCTAGCTTAGAACATGGAAAAGGACTAGATGACCTCTCAAGATCTCTTCAGAACTATTTTCCAGAATGTTTTGGAGCACTGTATGGGTCTTTTGAACTGTACTCTGAATAATAATTGAATAGATCCAGCTATGTATTTGACATGAAGAAATGCTGTTTCACACTCATTGTGTTCAGGATTTGTGTTCATGAATGAAGGAAGATTATAAAAGACTAACTCTCCAGTGTCAACACCTAAAAATTCTCTGAGTTATCTCTTCATTTGACAAGCATTTAAATCTCACTATAGGCAGATATGGTATATATGATTTACAACAGAAACAAATAATTCTGCCCTGTTTTGTCCCCCCCAGGTGCCAAACCTAGTTTGCATTTTAACACATTACTCCTTTGTCTAAACTGAGGTTCAGATATGAGTGTTGTTCACTATGGAACACTACAGTACTCTCTAGCAGAACCTCATCAGGTAGAATATGTATAGGCAATAATACCTTGTTTCTCTGAGAAAACGAAGATAAAACAATAGACAGCACTGGGGCATTTTTCTTCTCGGTTTGCCCCAAGATTATTGTTGCTGTAGTTCAGTTATAAAGTACAGACATTTAGAAATACAGAATATACAGACATATTAAAAAAAGAAAAAGACGAAGGTCATTCTCACTGACACTTTCATTTCCTGCTTCTTTTCAAAAAGGTGAAATACTAAACTTGCTGTCCAATTAAACGAGTTTTAAACCACATCAGTAACTAATTATTCTTACATCATTTCAGAATGGACCAGCAGGTACACTTTGAGGAACCTTGTTATAAAGATTTGTTCAACAGATCCAGCAGCAGAATGCCAAGGTGAGCAACTAAATTATGTGCAGAAGTTATATATACTGTGTCTTTGCTGGGACTGCAGGGTTTTAGTTTCATTTTTATGCTATGCAGCACAATCTCCTACCTTACTGCAAGCTTTAAATACGTATTAGAAAATTAAGCATCTTAAAATATACTTACAATTTGACATAAACACTTGTGTTCATTGACAAGCTTTTCCAGAGATAAGGACTCGATTACATCTGCTTCTGACAGAGCTCCTTCTCTGTCCTGCTTATTTGCCAGCCTTAAGAATAGATCAAAAGAAACACTTAGCACCCTGACACAAGAGAGATTCTCAGATCTCCAAAAGCTAAGTTTTTGACAAAAATAGGAAGAAGGGTAAGGAGGAAGTAAAAAGAAAATGCCTTGTTTCAGCTTTAATTCTTAACTGTTCTTAGTCCATGCACTATTTTCAGCAGATACTAACATTAAACAACTGCTAAGGTGCTTAGTAGTTTTTTAGTAATTATTAATACACAAAGCAATTATATTTTACAAATAAGAAGATGGATGCAAAAGACTGTACTGTTCTATATCTAGAGACACACAGTGCTTACTGTCTATGGATCAAAGTTCAGAACTTTTCAACTTCCCAAACCGTGTGCATTTCCTCGAATAATACTGCTTCATGATCATCTTGGGTATGACTACTGTCCAGAACTTCTCTCTGACATCGAACAAGTTGATATGTAATGTTTTGAACTCGCTCTTTGTAAGTAAAACTTTAAGCTCACAGGGAGGCACTTGCATGAATAACTCTAAAAAACATACTTTATTATTAAATAGAGGGAAGCAAAAAAAAAAAAAAAAGGGGTACAAATACATAGCTTACAAAATAAGTATTCTGTAAGATGAAGTGCCACCATTGTCTTATTTCCTAAAGAAATGGTAGCAAAGAGGACTCCAGAAGATAAATTTAACTTTTTGGGGGACTGTTGTTCTTGATCAGATTTGGCTTCCATATACTCTGTAACTGCATCCAACACTACAGCCAATAATGTGTGTTTTTTAAAAGGCACAAAACAGATCTGATTTATCACCCAAATAATGTTACTCATTATTTCACACTTTAATATGGACACACACCCTGAAGCAGAGGCTGTTGTGCTCCTCTCTGCACTGCTATCAATAACTACTACAAAGGTAAGAGGGCTGTCCAGAATTATAAACATTCCAAATGACTCGGTTCACCTCAGCAAACTCCTGGTGCTACCACGTTTAAACCACAGAAACTTCCTCTTATCAAGAGTAACTTTTCAATGTTTCACTGAAAACTCCTCTATCTATGTAATGAAACTGGAAAAGCTTCCAATCTAAAGCCCCAAAAGGTGTACCACAGACTACATGTAAGAAAAAGCAATGGTAACTGCCGAAACCCGCATGGAACCACCTCTCACAGAAAGGCCAAAGCCCCTTACGGGGATTTCTCTCAGCTACCCAAGTAGTAATTTTCACAAAACTCACAGGACTTGACTATCCTCGAGATCTTAATTTCATGATTAAAACGGATTTAAATTGGTCAGCATCCAAGCAGGTAGGATGGATTAACAAGGTAAGTTTACCTAAGTACTTAGGAATGCGTCAGCCAAGCAGATGTATTCCCGAAGAAGAAACTTTAAAAAGTAAACTTGCAGTCGTGTTGGTCAATGACTTTCTCAGTTCACTTACAAGAAAATTTTAATAACAAATGGAGAAATTAAGATGTCCAAAATACATATTTTAAACAGACAAAAATGACAACAAGAAACACATAGGAAATCATTCATGTTTCTTGCAGGTCTGAGAGTTTTATATGAAATAAATAAAACTTCACAAAAGAGGTCAAGTCAAAAAAGAGTTGTTCCCATCTTCCATAAAAACTCTGTGTGACAACATGGTGTAAGTCTTTTGTCTCTCATTACCTGCTTTTAATTAAAAGCTAGTATGGTAAAACTCTAGGAATTATGAAAAGATATTAAATAATATTTTATGAGCTATGTTCAAACTTACTATTTTTCAGCATGAAAACAGGTACTCTTTGCTTTGAACCAGCGCAGACCATTTTGGAATATAAGCATACAATGCAATCTTATTTTGCACTTTCGACAACAGTAATAATCCAAGCTAAGTGCAAAAGCTGCAAAGAGGAGTACTGCATAGCATTAAGGAATCCAAAAATTGCACTTGCCTCTCTCTACTAAAGGAATTCCACTACAAGAATGTTGTTCTGAAACTTAGCAACCTTTCCATTACACAAGATCTCTGATTGAACTTTCTGGATAAAAATCACAAATATTTGTCTTCCACGAACACAATGGCAGGTGGTTTTGGGACCAGACATCAATGCCTTTCTTCCGAAATCTCAAGTCATCATCATTAACTCAAATGGCTTTTAAGGAATGTTAGGCCAAAGCTTGTACTTTGGATTTATATTACTCCTTTCTGGGAAGGACCAGTGGTAAGAATTCACTCCATAGTTAGCAGAACTTGTCAGCACTTCAATTTGATCTAAGGCCTTATTCCTTCATATTTTCCAGAATCGCAGTATGAGAACCTCAGTTCTTTATTTTACTCACAAGAGAGTTTTTAGCTTCAAAGAGACATTAAAAAACAAGCTATGTTACATCTACAGCTCAAAAAAACATTCCTCGTCACCATTAACCTCATGCACTATGATTCATTATCTAATCTTTCTTTCCAATATGAGTTTATGAACGAGACCATAGAAAGACAGCTTCTCACATGTCCATTCTCTCTCAGTCTTCATCAATCTTAACTATTTGTGGTCCAAAAGGTTCACTTATTTATCATCATCTTGGGGATAAAAACCCCTACGTCCTACTGATAATCAAAGCTTTGCTGACTTGCCTGCAGAGCTAGAAAGAGCATAAGGCTCTCCTCCCCACCCCTCCTTTGATAATCCATCTCCACTTCCCAACAAAAAGAGTACTTCTACAGTACTTCGTAACATTTAGTGCAGAGATTCCCTAACTGTTGTT
>Ga0181612_164377_pt1 | contig 10793 bp, 10 predicted proteins | sample HoacroProtozoa21_FD_119630 | JGI IMG/M metagenome (GOLD analysis project Ga0181612, IMG submission 119630) | Hoatzin crop microbial communities from Cojedes, Venezuel. Combined Assembly of Gp0051906, Gp0051904, Gp0051908 | reverse complement strand
GTGGAGTCTCCTTCTCCGGAGATATTCAAGACACGGCTGGACGCGGTCCTGTGCAGCCTGCTGTAGGCGACCCTGCTTCGGCACGGGGGGTTGGACTAGATGACCCACAGAGGTCCCTTCCAACCCTGAACATTCTGTGATTCTGTGAGTATCAGGCCAAGGCTTACGTTATGTACAGTAGCTTGGTGTTCCTCAGCAGAGAAGGCAGATGTAAGATTAAGTCAACTCAGATCCTGCACACTCATCTCTTAACCATGCTGTGCTCATATGAAAGGTCATCTCAGTCCCATAAACTTTCATGCTTGTATTTCCCAAGCTAACAAACTCCCCATTTGGTTTTTAGAGCTGGCTGGAGTCCGTCCATGCTGGAATTGCTTAACTCTGGAGCCAGTGGTGAACATTAATGAAATGTATTCCCCACCATTTCCATGCCATCAGCTAACTTGGCTTCGGAGTTCAGTGTATAATACATTACTTCTGGGTAAAAACAGAGATAGCCGTCTCCATTTCATAATACTAGGTTGGACCCACAAACTTCTGAAAAGCTAGAATTGGAAAGAGTAAGAACAGAAAATAGATTAGTAGCCATATACTAAGCATGTATTAATGTTCATTAATGCCTACTCAAAACCTCTACTTTGAGAACTAACATAAGACACTGAAAAATTAGTCTTTTGTATGGTCTGTAAAGAAAGCTGCATTTTCCTCTTCGTAACAGATCAAAAATTTGTATTCATGGTTCCTGCCGAAGCCCTGGTTCTACAGGTATTAGATCTATGGTTGATCAGAGAATGCCATTAAGCAGAACTGATTTATTTTGTAGTTCACAGCATTACTTCTGAGTGGAGAGGGCAGGTGAGAGGCTGGACTAGTGGGAGCCGTTATCTAAGGAATGCTGCCCTCAATTTCCATGGAGATGGGATTTCACCCGGTGCTGTTCCCCTTCCTGGCACCTAGCTTTTAACTTCTCTGGAGCAGTTATACCATGAATCGACAAGCCGTGAATGTAGAGGTATGAACATAAAGCTATTCAGAATTGTCTGTCTGCACTATCTGACACAGGGATGTCCAGTGAGATGGTATATTAAGACACATTTATTTCTGCAGCCCATGAAAGGAGAACCTACAGGATACAAACATATACTTCCCTAACTAAGAAAACAAAAACCTGTTTCGGTGGCTCAAACTCCTGTCTGTGGATCCTCAGCAAGATATTTCAGCTATTTTAATACCATTCACTCATTTCAATGTCACCAATGGCAAAAAATGGTGTGGTACTATGGTTTATTCCCATTTCTTTGCTGCCTCTGTGGTGACACTGAGAGCACTGCCTTTACAGCATTTATTAAACATCGATGGAAACACATACAGCATGTGTTGAGTGGGATAATTCCCCACAGTCCTTTGCTCTCATTACCCTAACCCAGCATCCAGACCATTTCAAACAAAAGCTTTCCTCCAATGGGAAGAGCGGCATTTTCCAGCATTTCCATTAAAAGATTCCTCTTCTACATTGCTGTATAATAAACTTGTAAGAGGGATCTTCTTCAGATAGGCATCTGCGTTTATGCTACAGAACTATTTGTTATATATAGACAAGATTATGTGTTCTCCCTCACTGAGCTAGATCGTATCTGAAGGACACACCCCAAGAGAGAAGAGGGAGGAAGCTATTCCATCCCAGGGCAGCACATGAACAATTCCTCCCTATTTCTGTTTTGCTCCAATACCAACAGCAGATACTCACACGCCCCCTTTCCTATATGGGCTAAGTTGTGCTGGGGTGGTGCAATAGTTGGTCTTTGTCTTTCTCCACCCACAAGTTTATGAGTGCAAACCCAATCTCACAGCAACCACAGGAGTGTCTGGCTGCCCCTCATGCCTTTACAGAAGCTCACTTCCCACAGTTCAGCTCAGGTGCTTGTGTTTCTGGGTATGGATTCAGGGGAGTTATGAACATGAATCTGCATGGCAAGATGACAGAATACACAAAGAGAAAGTGTTTTTAAAAACCCCAACAACAATGAACATTCAGAATAAATTGCAAAAAGAGGTGTATAATTTGTGGTTAGAGAGACTCAGTGCTAGTCATTATTCAGTATCACTCCTTTTTTTCCTCCAAATATACGTATGAAAGCCAGGAACAAATAATATTTTTATAAACAGGGAGGAGGTTTTCTTCTTTAAATTAGATTAAGTTAAAAAATAATCTAGGATGACTTGAGTGAGACTGTACCTATACAGAGAAATTACTATATAGCCAAGTGAATCATTAATCCAAATATAATGTATAACTTTACAGCAAACAAAAGCCAGACATATGAAGAGTGAATTGTTTACAATAGAGAGTTATATATTAAAATGTATAATTGTAACCTTCTGTTAACACCCCCTTGAAGAGAAGAAACACCAGTTCCAGGCTTTAAAATTCTGTGTCTTAGCTATGCTCAGTTTAGAGCTTTCTGTGTAACGAAAGCAGCACACATAGCAGGGATTTTGTGCAGATAAAAAAAGTGAAAAAACAACTCCTATGAAAGTGTTTAGCAGAAGTTTCTCCATCTTCATTTGTCTCTATCAAAGGAATTCATTGTCATCTCCAGAGACAAATTTGAAGGAAAGAAAATATGCTTTATTGAAAATAAGACACATGATTTAATCTGATCTCACCAGAATTTCATTCTAGCCCTAGGAAGGTTGCCCTGGTGACATCACACTTTGCATCATGTCCTCAGCCCACAGGCATCCATTGTGAGCTCTAGAAGAGACTTGGCATTAGTTGGGGATGGGAAAATGCACACATTTTGGAGGACTGATGAGGGAGAACAAAGCACATCTTCCATCTCTGCTCCTAAAAGAAGCCCAGAGCCCTGGCCTGGGTTTGCACAATTGCCTGCACCTCCTCCAGAAAATCATTAAAGACAGAGAAACAGAGGCTCTGGTTTGCACCAAGCTCCTTTCCCAAACCTTTGCGAAGTCCTTGACAGAGGAGAATAACTGTTAGGCCTTCTACCATTTGACCAATTCAACCGCCATAAACAGCTTCTCAAAGCAGTATAGAAAGCAAAGAAATCAGGTTTCTATCTCTCTGCCCATTAACAAATTGATTAGCAAAGCCTTCTCTTCACCCATTAAACCAGAGGGAAACAAGAACAGAGGAAGAACAAAGAACTCCTTGAATGATACGTGCTCATTTCACTAGCAGGCTGGTTTTGAACCCTACAAGCCCACAGCAATAAGCACCATTACTCTGCTCCACCAAGACTCCCCTGAACAGCCTTCTCTGCGTGTTTGTCGCTCCTTATATGCTCACATAAATTTGTCCATACAGCCAAAACCCAACTGCTTTCCTTGTCCTATAAAGTTCCCTGGTTCACTCACAGAGAAACCACTTCTGAAAAACAACCTCCCTGAACCCCATCCTCTTTGCTCCCCCAGAGCTGGAGCCCTGTTGCAGCCTGTCTTGGGTGTGACCTGGGCCCTTGGGCTGATCCCCAGCACCATGCATTGTTTTGGTTCACCGGGAGCCAGCTGCTCTTCCAAGAGCAGCAGCCCACTTACAGGCACCAGAGAAAAAGCCAAGCTACGTTCACACAGCTCCGGTGCACTTCACACACCAACACGCTGCAGTGCATGCACAAGAGGCATATGCTGTCTAAGCTCTGGAAGCTTAACAACAGTCTTTACAGCACTTTTTGGATATTACAGAAGTAGTTCAGAAGATAAAAAGAGACATGGAGAGATCTTATTCAGAGATGAAATTCCAGCATAGACCCCATTGCATCTGCAAAACCTACCAGGAAAATCACAGAAGCCACAGTCAACACAGCACTTGGGTGTATCACGTGTAGGCACATTCCAATATTTTCCATCTCTCTGAATAAATAGGTGGGACTCAAAATCCCTCAGACAACACAGAGTATTAGTTTCCCAGGATAGAAGAAAACCCCAGTCTCTCTTACCACTTTCCTAGAGCCAAATGCAGGAAAGCTTCTCTGCCAAGTCCTCTGGGCAGGCAATAAACTCATTTGTCGATTGAACTAAGACAATGAGAAAGTGAAGATAGACTTGCTCGTTATCACAAGGTTCCCAGCTGCCTTGTGCACACATTGGGAGGATAATTTCAGAGGAGCTCTGTTGCAGGTGCCCCTCTTTTCCAATCAGTAGGCATCATCACACCCTGATAGGAAGCTAACACAGATACTAACATTTGAGTCATTACAGCGACATGTAATACTATGATTTTTGGGGCGACTGATTACTGCTGTTCTGGCATTGCAGCCCAAAACACTGGAGCAAGTCAAGTGGAGAATGAGCAGAGGTGGATTTAGCATGCTGGCGAGCTACTTAGAATACCTTTGCTGAAAAAAGCTGCTTTGTCAAAATCACAACTTTTGGCTAAAAGGTATGAATTTTGAGACAAAGGTTTTGCAGGTATTTTGGGGATTTTTGTCTGGGTCTCCAACCTGCCAAGTTAGTTCCCTAGTCACCCAGCTATCAATTATGCTTTCTCAGGTTATGCTTTGTTTTATTTTAGTGAAGTTCCATTTTGAGCTGCACCACAACCAAATTTTTGAAACGTCTGAAAAAGAAGCATGATTTTCTGTCCCCGACCCCTCCTTAGCGTTCAGACAGAGGTAAATAATTCTATCATAAACTCTATGGGGAGTTTATTGATAACACAAAATGGTACAGTTTGCTTTCCAGACATTTCTTATTCCAGTCAGGAGAGAGAGGATGTGAGTCAGAAGCTTTCTCCTCAGTTTTACTCGGTTCATTTATTCACTGGGTTTACTGAAACCTAAGTAGCTGTTAGAGCTAGAAGTCCTGAGGCACATGTGTTCTTTAACACATAGCTTAATTTCCAAAACAAATAATTACAACTCCATTTCTAAGTGTCACCCTTCCTGGGAGCATCTGATGCATATGCAAAAATGTAAAAACTTGAAAGCTGACGCTCCGCTGCAGCTAACTGCTCTCTCTGTTTCAGGGAGATTTACCCTCTACCCACCATTTCTTCCACTCAGGCAGTTATTTCTACACCTGGACTACTTGCGGGTAGTTTACTCCAAGCAAGCAGACGATGGCAGATCCCTGTTTTGTTATCTACAGATCCCTCCAGAAACAAACTCACACTTTGAACAGATCTCCTGTAACATCAGGTGGGGGTAAATCTTAGTAACCCCACAGAGAAAGATTCATAATTTAAAGGTTCAGTATTTTCCATCGTTAGGAACTGGCTCCTCCTCCCTTTAGCTAGAACACTGACCTAATTAAACAGAGCCTCAATGCTACAGTGTGTAGCAGTTTTGAGTTCGCTTGCTATGTGATGCCTGCAACAATATTTATTCACAATCTATTTCAAACAAAACGTGTTGGTTTACTGCGTTAACATCAAAGCCGAGCGTGTAGATTGTACGGGTTTCATTTCTATGATATGCATACCTATACACATATGTATTTATATACATGTGTACAGACGCAGATACACACACGCACTCTTGCCCAAGAGAAAAAGCAGTGCAGGGCTGCTTATAATAACAGCAAACAATAACTGATGCTTGTGATTTTGGATCTTGCAGCATGCACCCGTCTGCGTGCCTTTCATATTGAAATCCACGTGTGGAGCGGACAGGCAGCTGCCTGCACAGTGCCTCGCCCAGCCAGCCCCACCGCTGCACTGAGCACTGCTGCCTGCAGAGATGCCATCGCTCCTGCCCCGCAGGGATCCCATTTTCTCCTGCTCAGGTTAGCAGCAGTCTAAGGCAGAAGTCCATCTCTTCCAACATCTCTGTAGGTCAGTACAGATTTTTATTGCACCTTCTTGCCCACGTAATGACTTGAGGTGGTGGAGGGCTGTATGCTGATCATAAGTATCTTCCAAGATGGCAATCAATTGCATCAAGATGGCAATCGATAACAATCATGTGTTAGATAATTCAAGATGCTTGCCAGAAGCTTTTTGGTGAATTCTCATCTGCAAGACACAATTTCTGGTAGGCTAAAAGCAAGCTGTAGAGGTTTTCTCCACACCCAGTGTACCACTTGGGGTACTTGTGTACAGTATACCATGAGTTCCCAAACCCAACCAAACCAGTCCACTTGTACACCTGGCCTGTCTGTCTGTTCATAAAAACACACAGCTTTTCCTTGTGTCCAACAGTGGTTGAATTAAAAAAAAATCTCAAGGTATACTAATGAATGATTTCAATAATCTTAGACATGACTAGGTCAGTGTATCAATAAGTAAAGCAGTAAAAGTGTCTGTAACCCTTTATCTAATTTCCCTATTCTCCATCTCAACACCTTTCTTCCTTTAAAAGTTGAAACTGAACTTTTAAAGAGAAGAGGAGATGAAAATCAATATCAATAGTGAGCTATAACATGGAACTTTGTGCCAAGACACAGTGAATAATATTGATTTGTCTAAAATATATGCTCAAGAAACCAAGCCCTTGCATTTTGAGGTATTTTTACTTTTGGACTCTAAAATCTTTGCATTCTCTGAAGTCCTCATACTCTTCCCCCCCCCCCCCCTTCTCTTTTTCCTTTTTGTTTTTTTTTGTCTCTGAGGGTCTGCATAAACCTTCCTACAACTAGCCAAAGAAGAGGTATGGTCCAGAAACAACGTAGGACCCTTAGTTCCGTTCTTCAATTAAGTTGTGGAAATATAAACAATTTGGTGACAAACGTTCAGTCGTTTGGGAAGATGGAGCTCAAATTCTCCTACTCCTCACTCCTCAGCATGGGAAAGGAAAACCTTAGCTGAGAGAGCTGAAGGACTTCTCTGTCTCAATTTGGCCAGTGCAAAGTAGTTAAGCCCATACTGTCTTGAGGGGCACAGTTCAGCACGAGCCAGCAGAGAAAATGTAAGAAGGCGGAGCCAAGGACCTGAACAGGAATAATAGCATAAATACTGTAATCACATGTACATGGGACAAACAGCCATCCTTCAGATGTTTGCATGCAGACTCACCATTTCTCTTTGCCAAATCTGAACCCTTCTTGCACAACATAAAGCCTTCCCAGCAGAGGTGGCCTGGGCAGCATCTTGTTTTTTCATTGCCAGCAAGTGTTTCTGAGAAAGGCTAGAACAGAGCGTGCCAGAGTCTGGAATTAGATACAAATTAATTGCATGTAATTACTCAAAAGCATCAAGTATCTTTTTGGGATTTTATACTTATTGTTATTGTAATTATGTTCAATTTGCAAATACAATTATTGTAAATTACTCTATTGATAACTTCAGCCTTCCTATTGTGTGTGATCACCTCGCCAGATTTCTTGTGGTCTTTTGAAACAAGAGGGTTTTTAGCCATGATGAAGACATAAGTAGAGCTAAGAACTGACTGCTGTTCTCACAATGGCTTTCTGTTACTCAGAATGGGGAATTGGTAAATTATTAGCTTATGATTGAATTACAATGTCACTGCAACATCTAAGAGGTCAAAGTCATAAACAAACTTTATTTTTGTCTTTCACCAGAAGCCTACTGATAATAAACTAACACATATATTTCTACCAGTGTTTCCTCTTTGATTTTATTTTATTTCTTGTTTTTTCATTTTATATCCACTTGGGTTGCTCTTATCATTTCACATAAAGTAGGACTGCCAATGCTCCAGGGAGCTGTTGGGAGGGCTAATAAACCAATGCTTAAAAGCGTTTCAAAAAACATTTTTTATGTAAAATATGTAAGATTGGTTAAACATTTTCCTTCTTCAGCTTCCTCACAATGTGTAAGTAATTTCTAATACGCACAAATAGAGAAAGAGGTCTGAATATTTTCTATACTGGAGTATGCATTCAACTACGGTCACTGATGCTCATTGCTTGCCTGTTTGGCCTCAGAAATTCCCTAGGCGTGCTTTACTCTGACAATTTAGTACATAGTTTGGTCAATATAACCTACAGAAGAAAACACTCTATAACTATGAGGAAAAAACTACAGCACAGTTAGAAGGGGGAATGCTGAGCAGCATGGAGAGGTGCAAGAGAAAGAAATAATAAAGATGATAAAATGGGAAAGGGAAAACCATTGAAATGAAAAGTTTTACTCTCAGAGACTGTTTTCCTTCCCTCCCGAAAATGTTTTCTTACAGCTTCTTCCTTGTGCAGGGAACTACATGTCCTCTTCTGTATAGCCTTTCCTCTTTATACTCACTTCCTTTGAAGTCAATTTTCCAGTTAAAGATTTTTCTTCTCTTCGTCCAGCTCCCCCTTTTCAACAGAAATCCCTTGATTCCCACCATTTTATTCCTTGCCCAGTTTGGTTATTTTTCTGTATGGTTTAAACTGGATGAAGGAAAATTCAGGTTAAATATTGGGAAAATCCTCTTTGATGGTTCTGATGACAGTAGAAGCACTGAAACAGATCGCCTGAGGAGGTGGTGGAGGTTCCATCACAAGGTGGTTTTAGGGAATGAATTCACCAAAGATGTGCTGGGGCTTTCCTAAGTCTGGCTGGTCTTGCCTTGGGGCAAGAGGACTGACCAGATGACCCCTCCACATCTCTTCCAGCCTTACGTTTCTGTGATTCCTTTCACCTCTCCAGGGTCTGAGGGTATTTAAATGGCTCCGGGTATGTCAATGCTTAATTACAACTCTACAGCACAGGGCAAGTGTATAAACCTGGAGAGACTATTTTTCCAGGGTCACTGTGCTGACATACAGAAAGGTGCTGACACAGGCACACACAAACACACATGGTGTTGTAAGAGGTGTGCTCATTATTTATTTATGAAGTTTATAATCTGACACTTAAAAAAAAAATGATCCTAACAGGCTCCAGCATTCCCCAGTTGTTGAAATGTCATCTCTCAGATACAGATATTGATTTACAGTTTCAGACCAAGTACATTGTATTCTGTGCTAACAAGACAGTACAGCTCTACTCAATATTTGTCAGTGAAGGAGAGGGCTAAGTTATGCTTGGTGGCACTTGTTAGAAAGCACTGAGTTTTGTGGGTGCATTTTAACATTAGGCTATGAACTGGGGAGCTTGTAGACACTGGTCGGTTCTGCCTGGGCAACCAGGCAAAGGTTAAATGAGAAGAGAGTGTCAGGGTTTTATTTAGAGTCCACAGGGTTTCTGAAGGAGCTTGATATGGGGAGACCCATAAAAAACAAGGTCTAAATGAAAGCTAGTCACTTGGATGCTTCTTTGGCATGTGAAGAAACAACTTTAATCTCCTCTCCTTCACAGCTTTATTGAGATGTCCAGGCACCTGATTCAGCCACTGGCTGATAGTCACTCCAAAAAATTTTGCGTGCTCAAGTATGTTGACCTATTTTGAACAATCACTTAAAGTGAGATAACCCAGCTAGGACCCATGTTGTCTGAAATGCTAAAAGTAGGAGTCGCAGATCCTGGAGAACGTGTAAGCTGGCACACAGGGAATAAGCCCACGGTGTTGGTGGTGGACAGCTGACCACCAGGGAGGCAGTGAGAACAATGTGATAGCTATATGAAACACAAGATCGCGAAAAAGTCATTTTGCTTCATTAGCATGGAGCTGATTTCCACATCAGAAGACAAACATCTCAGTTCCAGCAAAGGCATTAGCAAAGTTCCTGCTGGCACCACTGGGACAGCAAAGAAGTTTTCAAGACTTAACTTGAACATAAACTTCCAAAAATTAAATCCCTAGTGAAGAAGTCTGTATATTTTTCATCACGTTTCCATTGGTATTGAGCCAGGTACAACACATGATTGCTTTTGCTGCTACTTTTTAAGCAATTTTGTAACTCCAGAATCCATCTCGGACATTGACCATTGTGTACACCACGCCAGGCACACAATGAATACACCATCCTTAATGCCCCCATCCTTTAACTGCAGCATAAAGTCAGGGATGGATTCCCCTTTCCGAGAGTCTTGGCCATGATCTTCTGCTTACTATAATTTTAACTGCTGTTTTCTAGAACATTTAGACCTGGGTATTTCACTTGGAAAGAACTGTACACTGAATTGATCATGCCCACAGCTTCCGCATAATATAATTACTTACTTTTGCTGTCTGTGTGTTTGTTGATAGACAGACCACGTTGTGAAGAACAGGGGAATTTCTGGTACCCAGGAGTATCAACACACTGTCTTAACATCTCCCTCTCTCTTTCTAAGCTTCTAACTTGGCTACATGCTTTACCTAAAAATAATAGATTTCCTTCAGATGCCTGGTCCAAAATTTCTCCTACTTATTTACAGAAATGATTGCTGGCTGCCCAGATTTTATTTTGCCAAAAGATAAGCTGTAAATTCTCCTGAATCCTTATCACATTTCTATTTCAAAGCATTCTAATGACATTAACCTTGCTAATATTATACTGAAGAACTTCCATTCAGCCTTTATTTTTCAAAAGAGCTTTTAAGCTTTTGCTTTCTGGTGCCACTCTTTATTTATTTATTTACTGTGGTGCTTTGTGGTGATGGGTGCTCAATTGCACCAGTGGAAGGATGTGCAATCAAACTTGCAACGAGACAGTAGTCTCTGATTGTCATCAGCTGCAGCTCATTATTCTCTCAAGGATTCCTTATGCCAATCGATGATAAACAATGTGTAATCACTTGCAATTGATTGCAAATCAGATTGCATAGACTGGCATGTGGAGTCCTTGACAGAATAATGAGTGATGCCTTTTGCCCACTCCTGGTCTGTAAGGCCCACATGCCATTTTCTGATAGCTCTTCTCCTCTCTTTGACTCAAATGCTAAGCAGATCACGCAGGACATATCAGGTCAAGGTTGCACTTATATTTGGCATGTGATATTTTGGCTATTTGTTTCATACTGGTCT
>Ga0181612_138663_pt1 | contig 10793 bp, 15 predicted proteins | sample HoacroProtozoa21_FD_119630 | JGI IMG/M metagenome (GOLD analysis project Ga0181612, IMG submission 119630) | Hoatzin crop microbial communities from Cojedes, Venezuel. Combined Assembly of Gp0051906, Gp0051904, Gp0051908 | reverse complement strand
GCTGCAGATCCCAGGCCACCGAGGGAGGAGGCTGTGGGTCTGGCAGCGGCAGGGCTGAACATCATCTTCTCCCTAAACTAGCCCTCAGGGACAGCTGGGCGCCAGCCAGGCCACGGGTGGTGGGAGAGCTGCTGGGACAGACCGTCTTCATCCTCTAGGGCAGGGTAATTCTGTGCTTTGTCCCGGGCTCTACAGGGGAACAACCTGACAGTACCAGCCCTGCATCAATCTGCACGCCTGCCTCCACCCAGCACTCGCCTCCAGGACAAGCAGCAGCGCAAAACGTAGCAAGGATTCAGCTGACAACTTTTAAAAAAATAAAATTCTTTCTGTTTTGTAGCAAAATTAGGGCCAAGCACCATGGCCTTCCTGGGTCCGCTGTAGAGCACCTCATGGAGTAGAGTGACCAGGGGAGCTGGGCACTCTCCGAAGACTCGGCCGCTGGTGGAAGTCTTCAAGCCTCGAAGCAACGGGCACTGCCTTCTTAGAGGCCAAAGCGGGCTGGGGTGTGTCGTGGTGTCAGGCGCTCCCCCTGCTCCTTGCGCCCAGGGGTGTAGATTTTAGTAGATCTGCCAGGAAAGGACAAGGGTGATGCCTGGAATACGCAACCTTTCCCTGCACCAGAACACCCGCGGGGAAGCTGGGATCCTCCCCGCAGCTCCCTGCGCCTGCTCTCAAGCAGACAACCCCTGGGCAGGCGGGGCCAGCACCTACCTCGCGCTGCCCAGCGGGTTACGGCGCTCCTGCTCTTCCCGGCGAGCACGCAGCTGCTCCTCAGCCAAAGCCATCTCTTCCTCCATGGCAGACACCTCCTCCTTGGCACGGCGGCGGTTCTCCTGGAGCAAGGCAGCAGCAGGTCAGGGACAGGCAGAGGGCTGGCCAGCAGCAGACTCTCTGCAGGCCCTCCACGTGAAAACACAAACACGCGCTACACTAGAACACACGTGCAGTGAGCCCGCTGTCTGCCAGCTCGGCCTGGACAGGAGACTGACCTGGCGTGACTTGCCAGCGTGTTTGATGCTGTAGAACATGGGGCCCAGCTCTGCCAGCCACTCTCCATCCACAGCAGTGACACACTGCATGTATTCCTGCAGGGACAGAAGGAAAAACCAGGGGAGCAGGATGGCTTTCTCAGCACCTGGGCACCATTTTCAGAGCCACGGCAGCTCCCTCCCTCCCCCACTTGCTGATGGCACTTCTCGGCCTGGGACTATGCCCCTTCCAGACAATTCCTCCTGCCCTCAGAAGCTGCCACGGGCTGGGCTTGGGGAGACCACAAAAAAGTTCAAGTACGTCTCACCTAGGCCAGGAAAAAGTATTGGGAAAGGGACAAACAAAGACTCTGCAGATGACACAGACATGCCTAGCTGGTACAGAAGAGAAAGGCTGAGAACTGCTCTTCTGACAGATCCTGGCGTCACAGCAACGCCCTTCCACCTCCCTCAGAGCGCTCCTCACCCCTCCTGCCAGCCCTCAGCTCACGCTCACCTTGGTGGTCATGACCAGCTCGTGATACACGATGTAGTCTGGTGTGTAGCCCATGCCAAACAGAGAGCTCGTGGGGTGCAGGTGGCAGGGCATGCCTGTGCGGATGTTCACGTACTCCCCGATGCCCTGCCAAGAGAAGCGTGCTTAGCCCACCTGTTCCTAGACAGGGCCTCGCAGCCCCCAGGCCAGCACAGACGCCTCTCACCTTCAGCTTTGCAGCTTGATGGAAATACGCAGCACAGATGCACTTCCTGACAACATCCCAGTCCGTACCACAGGATGCCAGGCTCATCCGCTGCTGCACCATAATGTCCTTGAGCTGGGCACGCACCTCCCGCACCTGCAAAGACCCGTGGCAGTCGGATCCGTCCCCGCCATCAGGCTCCCTCCCCCAGCCTCGCCGCCACAGCCTCACCTTCCGCATGGCCTTGGCATGGATGAAGTGCTGGTTGCACCACAGCGTAGAATAGCTGTTGTTCTTCCACTGCAGGTAAACATTCAGGTAACTCAAGTGATCGCTCTCTGGAACAGCAAATTTCTCCCGCACTTGGTCGCTCTCCTCCTCTCGGCCCTGAAGGGCGAGCAAAGAACACAGGTTAGTCAAAGGGCAGGGCAGGGGAAGGCCCCAAACTGCTGAAAGAGCAAACCGGTACCTTAGGCCGATAAAAGATGGCAGGCACAGACAACATGGAGACAATCAGCAAGATCTCAGAGCTGCAACCCATGTCGCAGGAGACAATGAGCATTTTGGAGAGCGCGGGATCCAGTGGGAACTCCACCATGAGGCGTCCTGTTGCGGTCAGACCACCTGCAGAACAGCACAGGGATCAGCAGCTGGGCAGGTCCCAGTTCCACGGGCTGACACCTCGCCCCCGCAGCAGATACCTGTGTTATCCAGGGCCCCCAGGATCCACAGCTGGTACATGGAGTTCAGCATGTTGTCCTCGGGGGGCGGATCCATGAAGTGGAACTGCAGCAGGTCCTGCACACCCAGGGACTTGAGCAAAAGCACCACGTTGGCAAGGTTGGTGCGCTGGATCTCGGGCACCGTGGTTGTCAGCAGCTCGTTCTTGTAGGCGCTCTGGGTGTAGAGCCTGGGGAACAGATGCCAAGAGCGTGCTCCTCCTCCCGTTCCGAGCACTGCTCCTGGCTGACTCACCAGCCGTTCGTTGCCCAACGCAGCCAAGCACGGCACGGGGCAGCAACTGCACACGCAGCCAGCCCAGTCCGCAGGAGCCCGGGGAGGAACCTCTGCCCTGGCCGAAGCGTGGCCTCCCCAGCACGTCAGGGTGCCATACAGCCTCTCCAGCACGGCCCTTCCCTGGGCGCAGACCAGTCTCAAAGCAAAGCCTTGAGAAAGCTGCCTTTGGCTTGGCTGTTGTCCTGACAGCGTCAAGGGTGCAACGGCCACGAGTGAAGACAGGCAAGGGAAGAAACTGCAGCGTATCCTTTCCTCCGCAGAGGCACTGGGTCCAAACGAGAAGGCCTCAAGGCCTGCGTACTGCCCTCACCACCCCAAGAAGTTCAAGACAACAAACAGCTCCAGTGAGGAAAAAGATAAATATAACCTGATGCCAAGGTGCAGACACCACAGAAACGGGAACACCGGTGACGTGCCTACCTGAAGCAGTGGCCTGGGCCCGTTCGGCCAGCTCGGCCCGCCCTCTGATTGGCATTGGCTTGGCTGATGGGGTAGATCTGCAGTGCATCCATGCCGATACGGGGGTTGAAAACCTGCAGGGCACAAGAAGAGCAGACTGAAGGAAGAGGAAGGCTGGGTCGCTACAACAGAACTCCCTCAACCCAACCCCAGAGATCACAGACATAAACAGCAGAGGGAATCCTGGCTTACCTTCAACTTGCAGTAGCCAGAGTCAATCACAAACATGATGCCGTCCACCGTCAGTGAGGTCTCTGCAATGTTGGTGGCAACAATGCACTTCCTGACCCCATCCGGAGCCTGCAAGCACACCGCACATCAGTCAGATCCCCGGGCAAGGGCCTCTGCACTGCTGAGGAAGAGCGCAGAGCAGCAACAGAGACCCCAGAGAGACAGGGGTGACTCCTGAGAAGCTGAGGGGACACACGCTTTCCCTCGCCCTCCACATGCAATACAAAAGGCACGCCTGCACCTCTCACTCCTGCTCAGTCGTCTTCCCTGCACTAGTTTCCCTTGTCCCCACTCCCACCACAGAGCACACGTCAGCACCTTCTGGAAGATCTTGGCCTGCAGGTCCGACGGTAGCTGAGAATAGATAGGCAGCACAGCAAGAGCAGGCGCCTTCTCCAGCTCCTCAAGGTGCTCCACAATTTGCTCTGAGGTCACCTAGACACAAGGAGGGGTATAAATGTAACACTAAAACAACAAGGGGTAAGACAGTGCCTGCCCTTCCAGCTCACCTCTATGTCCTCCTGGCCAGGCATGAAGACGAGGATGTCTCCGGGAGCACCAGACAAATGGACCTGCAGGGCTTGTTTCACCGCAGCCTCCACGTAGTCCTCCTGGGGGGTCTGAAAGGCACAGCCCGGGTTACAGATGCCAGCAATCTCACCTGCCCTGTCCTGTGCACAAGAGTGCAGCACAGCACAGCTGCTCCTCCTCTGTCCTTTCTCTCCACCGCAGACTACAGTACACCCAGGTCACAACAGAACTTCCCTCTGCAACGTTAACCGTACCTTGCTGAAAAGAATATCGACGGGGAAAGTGCGCCCGGGAATGTGGAAAACAGGAACGTTCCCGAAGAAGGAGGCAAATTTCTCGGCATCCATGGTGGCCGAGGTGACAATCAGCTTCAGGTCCGAGCGTCGGGCCACCACCTAGAAAGCAGACAAAAGGAACAATAAGGAAGGGGCATCTGCGCAGGGCTGCAGACTGCTTCTGTTACTACTGAGACAACAGCACAGGACAGAGCTCCTGCTGTACTCTAGAGGCACTGGCCACCAGTGCCAGGGAACGCAGACGCTGTACGAGCTGTGCAGTTCAGCAGACCAGCCGACCTCAGTCCAGGAAGCCTCAAGCCAGCAAAGCTCTCTGTACCTAGAGTTTCTGACAGTCAGCCAGCAAGCCTCAGGCAGAACTTAGGCACCAGGGAAGATTCAGTTCCCCAGAACCAGGGACCAGGAGGCTGGAGCAGCAAGCGCAGAGACATGGCACCTCTCCTTCCCTCTCCCAGGCCTGGGAGGGAAGCGTTGTCCCTGCCAATCCTCTGCTTTAAGCCCAGCTCGTGTTCCCTGCGCTGCTGCCCTCTCGTCCAGGCTCACACGCACCTCCCGAAGCAGGCCAAAGAGCACGTCCGTATTGAGCGAGCGCTCGTGGGCCTCATCCATGATGATAGCACTGTAGTTGTCCAGGTCAGCCTCTCGCAGCGACTCGCGAAGCAGGATCCCGTCTGTCATGTACTTGATCACTGTGCTCTCAGACGTGCAGTCCTCAAAGCGGATGGCATAGCCCACCTGGGAGGGCACAGAGATTCCAGCCGGTATTCCCACAGCCCCAGGCACTCACCGCCATCAGGCAACACCCCTGCACCCGCTGCCAGGCTCACCTCCTCTCCCAGGCGCACCCCCATCTCTTCACTGACCCGCTTGGCAACCGACATGGCCGCCACTCTGCGGGGCTGGGTGCAGCCGATCATGCCATAGTCTGTGTAGCCATCCTCGTGGAGGTACTGCGTCAGCTGCGTCGTCTTCCCGCTCCCCGTCTCCCCCACCACAATCACAATGCTGTTGTCTCTGCAGAAAGGCAAAAAATCATTTCTTCATACACCACGAAGAAGGGCTTTTGCGTTCACAGCCCCGGCTGGCCACCCAAGCGTTGTCCTGCTGGGGCAGGAGAGCTGCCACCGACCGCACAAAGCGACGGGCTTTGTTTCCTGAGGGTACAGCTTCTGAAGGGGCCGGGTATCTCGGAGAATTTCTCAGTCAGGTTCCTGAGATGTAGGCCAGTGCCCTGGGGATGCTCTACGGCTGGCTCCCTAGCAGCCATACCTGAGGATGGAGAGCAGCTCCTGCCGCACAGCAAAGATGGGCAGATACTGTCTCTGCTCCAGGATGGATTTCTTCTTGGCGAACTCGCTGCTGGCTTCGCTTTTTTCTTTCACGTGTTCGGCAAACTTCTGCTCAGCCCTAAGGAAACAGCAGAAGTCCTGAAACCGCCTCTCCACACACCTTGCTACGCCTACAACCCCCGTCACTGCCTGAGCAGGACCAATTCAAAGGAAGTTCCTACTTGTAATCCACTTTGCCATCTTCTGCCACCATCTCGTCCTTTTCCTCCTCTTTCTTGATCCCCATAATGTCTCCCAGCTTCGTGCCTGCCAGCTCCCAGTGCTTATGCTGAGCCTGGAAGGACAGAGAGCAGTGTAACTTTGCCACAGCAAGCCAAGCACCGACAAATCTTTCTTCTCCAGTCTTTAGTGCATTAGCCCCACAATTCCCCAGTGCTACGACGCAGAACGCACTACCAACCCCGTTCCTACATCAAGTCCCCCACTTCCAAGTGAACCGGAGCAGAGCTTTGAGACACTGGTCTGGATACAGAGACTACAGGCACAGGACGACCAACCGCCTCTGAAAAAAACGGTTCCAGCTGCCGATCCTTCCACTAAATTTGAACTTAGATCTACACGAATCTGAACCAGAGGTGATCTTCCTGCCCTTGGCAGGTGGTCACAGGCCTCTCTCCCACCTTCCTGTTTGATCTCGCCTCTGACAGCAGTTTAGCTTCTGCCTTCATTCCGCTCGTAGCATACGTAGCTCAAATCCACTCAGTTTCAATTTACAAGGAACACATCTGTGCTTTCCCCACAGCTACCACAGAAGCTTTAGAGAAAGTCCCTAGAAAACACCCCCAAAAACTACAAAAACCTCTTTTGCTGAGACACAACAAGATACGTTCTGCCACCGCACTGACTGCTGACTGTCCTAAGCTACCTTGCGCTCTTCCACCTGCTCTCCCCTCCCATGGTCCCAAAGTCCTTTGCATCAGAGTCCTCTGCACAAGCGCACAGTGATTCATGTCCCAGGCAGTGCCCAAGGAAATCACATCACAGCAGCTGCTTACGAGACCACGCAACGAGCTCGGCTGCCAGGATTTCCCCGCTCACAACAATAGGAATGCCTTAGCCTGATCACCGCCACAGCCTCTGTTCTGCAACGTCCAGACAAATGCTGTGGGGCACTACGCAGCACGTACAGTGGGGTAGTAAGCCAAAAGGTCGCAGCATACCCTCTTACGCTCCTTTTGCTCCCTGTGCTTGCGCACCAGTTGGCTGCCTTTCCGGGCTATGATGGCCAAATCCGAGGTGGCATCCTTGACAGGGATGACTGGCTCTGGCTAGAGGAAAGAAGCACTGCGTCAGCACAGGGAGCTCGCACTCGCAGGGCTCCCTGCCGTCAGTCCCGCCAGCCACAGCCTCTACCTGCTTGGTGAAGACAATCCTTCCATCTAGGAAAGGGGGCACCAGGTTGTGCACCAACAGATGCACTTTGGCTGAGTTGTCCTCCTCAAAATCTTCGCCCACTTCAATCCGATGAACCACGCCACTGGTCAGCATGCGATTTGTCTCCCAGCGCTCGTTATCCTGCAGGAAACAACCTATCAGAAAATACATAGAAGCCCCACGGAAAGCCCAAAAGATGACACCAGGAGACTGAGCTCAGGTCTGGGCCGGGCACTGACAACAGGATGAAACGGAGGGCTCTAGCCTCCAGTAACCGGAAGCAACAGGGTGTCTCGAGGGGCAGCAAAACGAGCAGCGCCCGCACGTTCGGAGCAGCCGACCCCGCACCTCGCCCCCACCTCATTGATCTGCCGCCGCTGTGCCGAGATGCGCTTCTGCCTCTGCTTGTGCAAGTGCTGCTCCCGCTTCTTCACGTACTCCTCGGAGGAGGAGGCCAAGGGGTTGTGAAACTCGTCGTAGCCCTCGTCCATCATGTACCAGTCCCGGTCAGCTTGCTAGGGGGGGAGAGGGCTGCCCTGAGCTCCGCCAGCCCTCATCCCGCTGGGGCCAGGACCTCCCGCTGCCCCCCATCCCGCTGACTAGTGGTGGCCCCGCGGCCTGCCCAGCCCAGCCCGGCAGCCCCCAGCCCGCCACCTAACCCGCTCCTTGCCCGCCTTCGAGCTCTCACCCGCTGGTCATCCTCCCACTGCTGTCGCTCCTCCTCCGTCTCAAAGGCAATGCCCTCCTCCCCGTCCGCACGCTGCCCTGGGGGCGGGGGGTGAGCCGCTCAGTCCGGACACCGGCCTGGCTGCCGGTCCAGAGGAAACCCCGCAGAGCCTGACCCTGCGCGGCGCAGGGGAGGGGGATTCCGCCACTGCCCAGCCTGGGCAGCTCAGCCCGAGCTCCTCACCTCTCCCTCTGGACAGCCGTGGCGTGGCCCCCAGGTGTCTGCGGTCATCAGCCCACTCGTTGTATTTGTACGACGGGGTGGGCAACGGCGTCTTGTCCGCGTACCTGCTCCTCACAGACCTGAAGAAACAGCGCGAGGGAGGAACCGGTGGGCACAGTCAGGCGCTGCTCTTACACACACCCTCCCCTTTCTGCAGCAAAAACGCTCACAGGCGCAGCCCCCGGCACTGATACCTGTCCCGGTCTCTCCGGTCCGTGTCCCGCAGCGACGATGCCCGGTGGCTGCGCTCTGAGTCCCGGTAGGAAGGCGTGGGCGAGGGAGATTCCCACTGTGAGCGGCGGGCACTGCTGGAGCCACCATCATCTTCCTCCCAGCCGGAGCGAGACGGAGTAGCTGCATCTAGCAGAGCAGAGGAGGTTTGACACCCAGTGTTCAAACAGTGACCGCCAGCACCTGGAGCCGCCGTACACCTTCCAGCAAGGAGCATGGAGAGAGGGTACCACCCATCTGCCCTCCCTCAAAGAGAGGGTGCCGACCCAGCGATTCCAGGGAAAACTGCCAAAGGACCCCATCTCTGTCACACTGACCCAGAACAGATCCCGCTACGCAGAGACCAGCCAGACTTTCACACACAGGGCTGGCAAAGTGCTCCCAGACCCCGCTCAAACTAGGAGTTTGACACTTGCCCTAACCACAAACCCTCAAAGCTACAGGCTTTTCTACCCACATGCATCCTGAAAAAAAAACAGGAAGAAACAAAGAAAAAAAAAAAAGACCAAGCCCCTTTCTGTCAGCTCTCACACGAGAACTCCGCAGGTCCCACTCCTACCTTTGGGCCGATGCCTGGGGCTCTCCGGTTCGCTCCTCCTGCTGCTCCGCTCTGAAGAACCATCTCTCTCTGATCTGCTGCTGTGACGACTCCGGTCCCGCTCCTCTGTGAAAAGAACATGAGGTCAGGCGCCCAGCGCACAAATGGGCTTCCCGAGTCTGCTGCACAAAACACCACGAGCATCAGCTAAGGACTGCAAACAGGCTGAGGGACCAGCCCCAAGCCTACGCAGGAAGAGTCACAAAGGGCTCTGAGCAGTTACCTCGGTCCCGTTTACGACCGTGGTCCCGATCACTACCGCGTTCCTTCTTTCGCTCCTTCTCCTCCTTGGAGGAGGCAAAGACACCGTGCTCCCGACGCTCCCTCTCCCGCTGCCGGCTGCGTTCCCAGAACTCCTCGCTGACACCCCCTGTGTAGGAAGGCGTTTCCACGTGGACAGAGCGGTAATGCCTGGAAAAGCAGAGCAGAGAGAAGAAAAGCTCAGCAGTGCTGAGGAACAGCTGGCCTTTGACTCGCCCCACACAAGCCTAGTTCCCCGCGCTGCCACAGCAGAAGCTCACGGTTACAGGCGCTCTCTCCACCCTTCGCTAACCGCCCACCAGCCCTGCCGATGCTCTCAGAGGCGCGCACCCCTGAGCTGGCCTCGGCCTCCAGGCACGCCGAAGCAGATGCCCTCACAAGGGGGTGGCTGCTGCCTGCAGGCCCGCCAGCACCCAAACGCGCTCCTGCCCGCACGCCTCAGGGAGGGCACCGGGGAACGAGCCCTTCTCAGACTCCGCAGCCCAACACCAGTGCCCCACAGCCCTTCCCTGAGGAGACCTCCAGGCCTCCCCACCACCCAGGAGGCCCCGGCCCTGGCTGTATCCCCACAGACGCGGCCCACACCCACGCTCCTTCCCCCGCGGCGGACGCAGCGGCTGCAAAGCCCTCGGTGCCAGCACCGGGAGCCCCCAGGCTGACCCCACCTGTCCCTGCGGCCGCTCCGGCTGCTCCGATCGCTCTCCTCCTCCTCCTCCTCCTCCTCCTCGGGGCTGCCCGCCTCGTCGCGGCCCTCCTCCCAGTCCTTGTAGGAGGAGACCCGGGACCGCTTCCCGCCGGCGGCCGCCTCGTCCTCCCGCTCCCGCCGCTTCCGAGCCGCCAACACGTCCAGGCCCAGCAAGGAGGCCCGCGGGGCCGGCGCCTTGAAGACGTGCTGCTCGGCGGCGGCGCTCCGGCCCCGCAGGACCAGGCCGCCGGCCTCCTCCTCCGGGCCCGTCCCCGCCAGCCGGTGCAGCCACTCCTCGCTCGCCTCCGCCGCCATCGCCGCCGGGCGCCCGGCCGTCAGCGGGAGGGTGGGCGCCGGAGCCCTGCCCCGGGCCCGCTCCCGCACCCCTCCTCCCCGCCCGCCAACCTCCCTGCCGTTGCCTCGGCAACCGTTAGCCCGCTAACTCAGCGGTGCGTCGGCGCCGCCACGCCCACCCCACAGTGCTCCGCGGGAGGAGCCGCTCTAGCCACGCGCACCATAGACGCGCCAGCCACAACCTATCGGCCTGGCGGCCACCATAGAGTACAGGGCGTGCTGCCGGGCTCTCGGCGGACTTCCGGCCTAGGGGAACGGGAGGGGGTCACGTGGCCACGGGAGGACTTCCGGCCGTGGAGGGCGCGGCTGGAGCAGAGCGGGGTTCCGGGAGGAGACGCGGGGACACCCCCGGGGACAGCCCGGACGGGGAGGAGGGGGAGAGCCGCCGGACCACCCCACGGACGGGGGAGCAGGGGGAGAGCCCCCCGCACCCCCCCGGAAGGGGAGGGCAGTACCCCCCCGCCAGGCCCTGCGGACCAGGCCCTGCAGAGACCCCACGGGCACCCCCGCCCAGGCCCGGCCGCTCGCACGCGCTCCCCCCAGCACGCCCGGACAGACAGACGAAGAGAGAACAGAGCCCTGCAGCAAAGCCTGTGCTGCAGGAGCGGGCAGCGAGCTGGGCTCAGCAGCAGGACAGAGGGCACGGACCGCGCTCTGCCAGGAACCGGCACCAGCACAGCCATGCAGCCCCCGCTAACGCAGCTCCTTCTCTGCAGATGCGGGCAGGGCAGGAGTGGAGCCAGGGCCTGCAGCACAGCCTGGCTCAGCTGCAGGAGGAGCTGGGAG
>Ga0181612_127935_pt1 | contig 10793 bp, 5 predicted proteins | sample HoacroProtozoa21_FD_119630 | JGI IMG/M metagenome (GOLD analysis project Ga0181612, IMG submission 119630) | Hoatzin crop microbial communities from Cojedes, Venezuel. Combined Assembly of Gp0051906, Gp0051904, Gp0051908 | reverse complement strand
TCAGAGATCCCTTCCCACCCCTAACATTCTGTGATTCTGTTTATCAGAGAGGATTTTTAGCTTGAGTTCCTGATGAATAGACGTGAATGATTATTCTGAAAGGAGGTCTTGGAAGTCCTCCCATTTGTAGATACAAAACAAGTCTGTTTACTTAGAGTCTCATGTTAGTTAGCACATTTTCTTCATCAGTGTCAGTTTGTGACCTAGCTAGTTGTCTTGTAAATTCTCAGTGCAACCTTTGCATTTAAACTGGGATCATAATGAGTTGCACAGATGCCATTAAAGGGATTATTCTGGCTTTCAGGTTTAACTAGCATGTTTCAGTTGGACAGGTGAGCACACCCTGTGTAAAATCCAGTGAGAGGTAATATCCTCTAGCTGGACTCCCTATTAGTACCTTTGTTTTTCCTGTCACAGTGTCTGTCTTTTTTCAGACAAGGTCTATATCGTAAATGAAAGAGAAACTCAGCCTTTGGTAGACTTTAAGCTATTCTCTTGTCCTCAGCTGTTTAATGTTTTTCCTGTATCAGAACAGTACTGTCATTAAAAGTATTACAAGCAAAACCAAATACAGTTAGTCAAGAAGTACTCCTTACATTTCTTGTAGGCAAATGCTGTGAACAGAACCATAACAAACAATGGCCTGTCTTACAATGACAAATATGGAAGGTACAGCAACTTCTACTGTCCACCAGAATGGTGACATCCATGGGAATACCAATGCACCCAAGCAGACAGAACCATTGCTTCAAGTGTACCTGTATCATTCTCCTGGGAAGACGGGAGGAGATTACCTTCAATTTCCAGCTGGAGAATACGTTGCAGAGGAGATTTGTGCTGCTGCCTGTAAAGCTTGTGGTAAGTATATACATAACAGTTTTCCTAATGAAGGAGTGAATTTCAACTTAATGCAAGAAAGTTTTCAATAATCCACAGTTCATCAAAAGGGGTGGCATTTTAACTGAAATGCTGATCTGTCTGTTCTTTCAGAAGTAATCAGTATCAGAAGTAATTAGCTCCAGGCTGCAAAACTGTTCGTGTTGGAATGGTTGTGAAACTGAGATCATAATTGGGTGATTGCCATCTTTTTTTGAATTTGGGGGTATACTGTACTTTACCTGGAAGTCGTCTTTCCTTTAGCTGAGATATAGTTTGTATAGTTAAATCACAGCAGGAGCTGGAAACAGCTTGAATTAATTTCTGATGCAGCTCTGCAAAACAGATTGGTCCTGGAAATTATGCGTATATTGTATATTATAAATGCTTAATCACTTGCAGATGGAAACTGTTCCATTAGATGTAACATGACTCCTCATGTGCACATGGTTAATGCTTTTCATAATAATTTAGGAAATAATGTAATGTGATATGGGAGCTTTAGGCAGGTAAGCACATACGCATTCAGCAGAAGCACTGCCCAGCATGCATTCCAGGAGACCGTGAGGAAGTAGTGTGGTATTTAGAGGTGTGCAGGGTTTTAGCTGTGTGAGATTCAGCTGCTCTAATGATCTTGTAGGTCTGAGTTTGACAAATGGGCCTGGGAGTGTTCTCAAAGTTAAGGTATCTTTTTGATGGTGACTCAAATCTAAGATCTTCCAGATGTCTTCCACTCTGTCCTCAAGGTTCTGTTGTCTCTTTTCCTCCCCCTGAAAAAAAAAACGTCTCCCCACTTCAGAAAATATGCCCATGCTTATTTTTATAATAAGGATAGATTTCTTCACACTGGTGCCCATGTTTTTTGGGCTTCAGTTCTGCCCCTGTTTGGTTTGTCAGCTTAGTTCAGACCCTCAGGTACAGCATCTAAAGGTGTGTAAGGCTACGGCGTGGGGGCACAAAGTGTCTTCTCTTCCTGAATATTGAATTTTTATGTTAGGTGAGAGTTATTTTTTTTTTAATGGAAATAAATACTGTTGTAGTCACTGAGGGTATTGCTGAGGGAGTGAAATAGAGAACAATTTTACTAGGTAGTAGTGGGAAGAAATGCTTCTTTGTCTAACTTATTCATGTATCAACCTGCCAGAATATTAAACTGACAAGGGTTTGTATCCATCCAATTCAGTATGTTCAAAATAATATGGTCTTGGAAATAATGTACTGTATCATCAACCATGACCTCAGGTGCTTTGCTTCCTATTTGACTAGATTTTTTTTTTTTGTGATAGAAGAACAGCAAGTCGTGTGAATACAAATTTTTCAGTTACCCTTCTAATGAATCAGTTAAAGCTCACATTTCAGAAAATCTCCCAACCTAGTCTGAATTAACTGGAATAGTAACTATGTTTGTTTGATCAGCTGATTTTGCTGGAATAGTAACTACCCAGTTTGATTAGCTGTTTCCACTGTTACTGCTGGTCTGTCCACTTTTATCCTTTTTCTCTGGTTTGAATTTTCCTTGCTTCAGTTTTCAGGTGTTTGCACAAGTTATGTTTTTCTTCTCCTTTCTCCATCACCCCCTAAGGAGATATTTATGTGCCATAATCAAATTATCTTTAGGTCTTTTTTTTGATAAAACTTAAACTGATTGATTTCTGTAGCTTGAATGTCGTCACTGTTTTAATTTTTTGGCTGTCTTCTGCACTGTATCCAGTTTCCAAGGAAAATGTGCAGAGCAGGCCGTGTGTGATATTCTTCTCACCCACATCACAAACATACAAAATCCAGTTCCTGCTAATCTACAAACCTAGTTAGTCTTGTTTCCCGTGACATCATCTGAAGACTTCATACTCTGTCGCTTGTTTTGTCAGGCCTCACCAATCCTTCCCAAGGCTTCTGGCTTTCTGGGGTACCAGTTTCTGCTTTGCTGGTATGGCTAGTACCTAGCTTCTAGGTGTATGCTTTTATACTTGACTGTTTTAAAAAAATAGAATAATTTTGTAAGAGTAGTACTACTTGTCAAGTTGTTTTTATATTTGTTTCTATTGTTTCAGCATTCTTCACCAGACTTTCGAAAGTATATCAGTAGTGATTTACACTACCTGTATAAATAAAATGTTTTGTCATGTTGAGCCTTTATCATTTAGAGCTGAAGTAGACAGTCCTCTGAAGAGAGGTTTCTGCCTGGCAGCTACTATGGCAGCAACATTTTCCTCAAAGGAATTTGTAACTGCATTTCTTTCTGAATTGGTGGAAAAGGCTGAGATCGCTGCAGTTTTTTTGTTCTTTTCCATAACAGTTATTAGTGCTTAAATCACAAGGTACCACTTCTTACTAGTTTCTGGTTTTCCTAGGAGGTTTTGTGGTTGTATGGCAGAACATGTAGGTCTGCAAAGCCTGTACAGTCAAACAATGTTTATGTTGGCAAGACTTGTCTTTCAAGAGTTAGCTGTGCATCAGAAGACTTCATAAAGAAGAGAGTGGTGCAGGTACTAGGCATGTATGAAATAATAACAAGCTTGGTAATTGTTAATGAACTTTCTCTGTGATCTGAGCAATTGTGAGATCTCTTGGTAGGAGATCTGATTACGTCAACGTAAGACTGTTGTTGGTGGCAAGCAGGACTGGATCTAGGCTAAAAAAAACGAAGTGTAATTGAAAATAAGGTGAACTGAATTTTACTGTAGTGTAGGTAAATCAGATACAGACTACTGGGAACATCTGAAGTCTTTGAGTTTGAATCTTGGATGTATTTATTTGTATACGGAAAGAAGGATGTTTTATATGCTATGTTAGTGTCACTATGCTGTACCAATAATTTTTCAATAAGGTACTACTCAGTCTCTTGTCAGTGGATGTAAGAGGTTTTTATCATCAGATAATTTAAAAACAACTGAACAAACAAACAACCCCACAACTTGGACTGTACACTGTGAGTTACCAGAATAATACGTTATACACAAGACCAGTATTACATGGAAAAATAATTTTATTTTAATTTTTAAAATAACAATTTGTTGATTTATTCCATCAGCTGAATAATAAAGAGTAAAAAATATATGCATCACTTGTGTGTATAATCAAAATTATTACTCAGTTAAAGTTAACAAAGTGAAGATATTTTTATATTACATGAGGCAAGTGAGTTTGTAAGTCACAGTTAAAACAGTTACAGTTGTAAGCAAAGCATTGCTTTGGTGTTAGCCACGTAAATTTGTGCCATTTTCTTGAAAATGTTAATAAAGTAGTAGTAAGGTATGCAGAGCTAGTGACTTTAAATGTAACTATAACATTTAAATAGCACACTGAAAAATTTTTTGGCAAAGTCAATCGAGGACCATAGTCTTGTTTAGCGTCTTGGATTTCTGCCATGGCTTGTCCATCTGGTGTATATGAACCCTAAATTTCTGCAGGCTGTATCTGACATTTTACAGGCAGTTGTTCTGATTTCCCTCCTCCTTTCTGTTAGAATCGGTAAACCCTGAAATTTTAACTTTTTAATGGAACTAGAATCCCAGGAGCAGACTAGTTCGATGATCCTGACTGTGTTGCTGAGTTACAGACAGCTAGCAGCTAACAAAATACTTTGAATTTGTTGGCTTCTGCATTTGGGGCTTTTTTTGGGTTTGTGGTTTTTGTGGTGTGGGTTTTTTTGTTTGTGTCTTTTTTTTAATGTTGGTATCCTGAAACTCCATCTAGGAACCTCTTAATTCTCACCTATCTGATTTGCAGATAGATTGGAAGTTCCATAGTACATTACCTGAAAACTGCTGGTGCCTCCTGGAAATCTGTAAGATAGCAGAGAATTTTTGATAACACGGAAGTGAAAACACTGTTTCAAAACACTTAATGTGACTAAACACTGACAGTGTCTGCAGTCTATTAAACGTTTTCAAGGGAGTGACTGCGTTGCATAACATGATGATTGTGATGATCTGTAGTACCCCTTAGCTTGTGTGGTTCAGAGGAGATTCCTTGTTAGTAGCAAGAGAATTTTACACAGATTTATCCTTAACATGCTCAACGTCCAGAATTTGCATGGCTCAGAGTTACCACGGGTTTTAACTGCCCATTGTGGATTTTGGGGGGAAACTGGGTTTTTTGAGTTTGTTTTTTAGTTTTGTTTGTTTTTTTTCTTGAGTGATAGCCTTTCCTGAAAATACGTACACAACATCCTCCACCCTGCCCCAACGTGAGGAACGGATTAGTCAGAATTCTGGGCAATTCTGGTTTGCCAAGAAAGGAAGCAGGCTTTGATTAACAATTCAGAAAACATTTTGTTGACAGGATAGTGACATTGAATGTGATGTCAGAGTTTGGTAAGTTTCCGGTTTGTATGAAAGATCAGGGTAAGAGTTTATTTTGATGTAAGAAAAGCCAAGCATTTTTCCATCTGGTATGTTCAAGACTTTGTAAGTTTTCGATAGTGTACTTCACAGTTTTGTGTGTGAGAACTGACTAATGTTTATGTTGGACTTCGAAAATGTGAGATTTTTTAATTGTTTTTGATCATTAACTCCATGCAACTAATTGCTTTTATCTGTATATGTCTAGTGACTTATTAATATGCTTGAATTGACAGTTTCATAAGACATTATTTCTGCTATAGATGATACATGGCTTCCACATTTCATAGCCGTGTCATGGCTTTTTGCAATTTATGGTTTCTGGTTTTTATTTTTTCTTTACAGAGGAACGTTATCTAATGAACACATACCATATGGGTGAAAGGCTACCTAATGCCAACAACAGAAGAAATATAGAAAAACTGCATTTCCTTACGCTACTTCATTTACCCTGAAGTAGCTGACTTATCTCGATATACAGCTCTAAAATCAGAATGAGGAAAGGAAGAAAATACTATGCAGATCATTCTTTTTCTTTAGGTTTGAAGTAGAAGTTTGAGGAATAGACTTGTGCTGTGTTACAGCCATTCAAGATGTTACTTGACCGTCTGTATAGCATGATGAGGCTCCTTTATTTAGCCCTATGTGCTAAGTAAGATACCTGCCAAGAGACAGTCATGTTTTTGTGTTCGCACTAGTCGAGAAATTTATTGAATAGCCTTTGCTGGAGAAGCAAAGAGGAGAACGACTCTGCTTTATTACATCTGAGTCACTATCTCCTCTCCTAAGTAATCATTGATTGATTTGATAGCATGGTAAGTGCAGTGAAGAAATCCAGGGGAGATTTTTTAGTACCTGTTCTGAACAGCTTTTCTGATTTTACTTGTGTTGAAAATATATTTCTCAGAAGTTTTCACTATTGTTGACATATCTAGACTTCATCAGGAGACTTTGATTCCCCAACCTCCCATACCTCCACCCCCCAGTTATTTGTTTTTTGTTGTTTCTGGAGAAAACACTTAAATACTGCAGTTACCATTTGCTTGAAAATTCCCTACAATTAATAGTGCCAGTAAGAATTACATGACAAGATATGTTTCTGGCCTCTCTGCTTTCATCAGACGACTGTGGACAATTTTCAAGACGCTAATGAGGGGATTTACTCGTTCGATCGTTGAACTTTTTGAAGCGTAGCAATACTCTGGCACAAGTGCATAATTCTGAAAGGGAAGAAAAATGTGTTACACTTCTTGAAAAACGTGTACGATCTGTATGTCATTGAGCACTGACAGTAAAGGTACAAGTTACCATTCAGAATTGTAAATGCTGAAATATGAGAGATGGATGAGTGCACAATTTACTTTTGTACACAGGAAAACAGCAAAGAAGATTTTTTGGAATCTTTTTTTTGTTAATGCCAACATTTCTGACCTGTAGGGGAAATTCCAAAGTCATGTTCCTTGCTTAGTGAAAGAATGGCAATTATATGATCTGGATTGAAATGTCTGTGGGGTTTTTTGTTTTGGTTTGGTTTTTTTAAGAGGTGGGGACAGGGATAGGTGGTGTCTGTAATGTATTTGATGGAATACAGCAGCTTAACATTTGAATTTGAGAATATGACTTGGAGATTTTTTCTTGTTCAGTGAGCTTACATGGCATTGTTAATATATTGTTACAGGAAAAGTAGTAGTGAGACTAGGTAAATGTTCAGCATTGCCTTGAATGGTGTTTAGCATCTGGCTAGAATCCTGAAATAGGCTGGTGATTCACATGCATTACGCTGTGAATGATCTGAAATTATTTGGGATACAGGCACCACAGTCTTAAAGCTACAAAATCAATTGTTAGTGCTTTATAGACAACTGATCTGTAATACAATCTGGTTCATCCCACTTCACACATCAAATGAGAACCATGTTTGGTGGCGTGGTATGGATTTCTTTTTAACTCCATAAAGTGGAGTTAATTTAGTATTTCTCAGTTCTCTGATGGATCAAATATGTCTTACAGCACCATAAATTTGCAACATCTAGATTTACAGCGAATCCTTCAGTGACTAATCCCTTCAGGGTTATTCCTGTGGGGGTCTTGTTTAGTTTTGGTTTCTCTTTGGTTACTTTACGTAATTGTTTCCAGTTCTGTGGTTTCCTGTAAGTCTATGACTTCTTTTCATAGAAAATGATGTGTTAGGACCTGTAGTTCATGTATCTTTTGGTGATCTTTGGTTTAAACAAGTGTCAGATGGTTAGCCTGTAGATTTCACCTGTTTAATATGACATCTGCACAGTAGACCTTTTGTTCTTAGCCCTCTTACTGGCTCCCTACAGGGACAAACACCATTTTGTAACAGATTTAAGCTAGTTGTTATTTAAGACTGTTTGTTCCACAAGCTTATACATTTTCATATGTGGAGTTGATTAGTTGTTTCTAACTGATTGCCTTGCATGCACTACAGATGTGATGAAAGAAATTTGTGTCTGTCACCTTCAGTAGTTACCTAGGTGTTGTTCAGAACAGAAAGAAGGAGGGGATTTTTTTTTCTCCTCCTGGTTTCTGGTGAGAATTTCTATGATTTCATTCTAAGTCTTTGGGGAGGGTTGTGAGTACTTTGCCTTTTCCAAGAATTCTTCTGTCTCTTAATGTCATTTTAAGTTACTTTTGTTGTAACTTTGTTGCTTTTTCAGTATTTCTTGCCTACTTCCCCCCAAGGTGTCTTGCTTGATTGTAAACAGTTTTCTTTCATCATGACCTACTGTGACTTTCCCAATGTAATTTTCATCCTACTCCCTGACCTCTAGACCTGTATCTCTTCCTGTCTTCAAAATACGTTTGTCAGTGGTTGAAGTTCATCCTTTTGTGCTGTCAATTCTCAGGCATTTAACCTGTTTTCCAAATCATAGCACTGGCATCGTGTGGTTGCATAACACTGCAGCATAGCACAGCGCTGTGGCATCTGTCTTACCTTAGGCTGTACTTTCAGCTGGGAGCCCCAAAGCCAAGGTAAACTCTGGTACTGCTGAAGAATTGATGCTCAACTGATTTCTGTAGTTTTTGATTAAGCAGGAGTGCTTGTCAGTTCTCGTTAAAACAATCCTCAGTTGTTGAGGGGAAAAGAGTATTTTCCAGTTTTGTTCAATTAACAGTATATGTTTAGATTTGTTCTCAACTGAGCTACTGAAATGTAAATAGCAGGTGGTTGTCCTAGTCACGATGAACTTCTGTGTATTGCTTTATTTCTGATCTTTTTTTTTTATCAGTCTAAAATATTAAAATCAATGCCTAGGTCTGTTTTTGGAGAAGGTAAGGAAAAAGGTAATGCACTGTTGATAGCTGTTAGTAAGCTGAGAGGCTAAGAAGCCATTGTATTAAGTGCCATGCAGAGAAAATCTTGCAATCTAGCAGTGAAGTATAGAATAGCAGGTGAACACAGCCTGCAGTCAGAGAACATAAAAGAAGAATGAGAAAATAAACCAGCAAAAACAGTCTGCCGGTTTTGGGGGTGATGATTGCAGTGCTGTTGATGGTGATAGAGCAGTGCAATGAATAGTTGGAGAATATGTGCCAATACGCTACTTTTAACCCATGATATTTTTTTTTTCAGTTAGGTTGATTCTTTGTGAAAAAAATTTCCTATAAATGTTTGCTTCTGTGTTCTTTGTTTAGGCATCATGCCAGTGTATCACAACATGTTTGCACTCATGAGTGAAACAGAGAGAATGTGGTATCCCCCAAATCACATCTTCCATGTAGATGAAACAACCAGACTCACCCTACTTTACCGGATAAGGTAATCAAATGTTATGCACTTTTCGTGGTAAAACAAAATAACATGAGAAACACAACCAATAAGATATTTAGTTTAATCATAGTTTCTGTAAGAAGTTATGAGTAGGTTGTTGGTGATATCTGAATAAGAGATAGAAAAAAGAATCAAAATTATTGGAGTAGGTTTGAATAACATATTTTATCGATTGTCTGTATGTCATATGTTTGCCATGTCAGACTGAGGAAACAATGCAAAATACAGCAGAAGTATAAATAATATTTTTCTTAATAATGAGATATCTCATCTCCTCTGTGCTTGCCTGTTTGAAATTAGTGGCAGTTCTGAAGAGCGGAGTAATTATGCTGTGTGGTCAGGCAGATGTCTATAATAAAACCATTTTGCTCTAACCTGATTTTTTTAATGTGGATGTCTAAAGCTAGAGTCACAGTTTTCCTTATGTGAAAGATGTTGTTTATTTACATTGTAGAATGTGGCCTGAGTGTTTCTTTAGGAACTGTCTCAAAAGAAACTGGAAGACAGTAACAGAAAATTCTCTATATTCTGATTAGTGTGGATAACTTTGCAGAGCTCCTTGTTCGTTCCGATACAGCTTATCGCCCTGCTGAAATGTTGTAGTACTTTAAGACACAAACAACTGGATCCAAAGCCTTCTGTTGACTAACTGGGGCTTCTTATGGATCCTCCAAACTAACTACATGTCTGTGAAAGCAATGTCTGGTGTTGGTGAGCAAAAGTACCCGTTTATTGATGTTTGCTTAAATATTTCCTAACAGATTTTATTTTACCCACTGGTATTGCAATGACAACAATAGAGCATATCGGTATGGCATTCTTCGAGGTGCAGAAAGCCCTGTTCTTGATGATCTTGTCATGTCTTACCTATTTGCACAGGTATGCTTTGCTTCTTTTTTTTTTTTTTTAATGGTAAAGGTTGTTAGTATTTATTCCCATTCAAGTCTACGGATAGTAACTGTGTAGGCTCTTTTAACAGCTGGTAGCCTACTCAAGATGCAAATGAAATCCCATGTCATATTGTGAATTTGGAGAAATGAAACTCAAGTGGCAGTTGTGGGGAGAGCAGTGAGAGTGTGTAGCTCCTTTCTTGTGCCACTGCCATCTGGAAGTCTTTCAGTGTGACTTTCGTTTTGGACTGACACAATGTAGAACAACATCCTCTCCATATGGACTTTTTCAAGATTTGAAGCAATATTTTTAGAAGAATTTTTTTTAAGCATGGTGGTAGCTGGTATCCATTATGAACATTTTTGTGGACTAAGGGGTTCATTCAGAAGAATGCAGTCTTGGGGAAAAAAAAATCAAAAAATCACAACAAAAAAAACCCCCAAAACACACAAACAAAAAAATACACCCCCAAAAACTTTTATTGGTGAGCAGCAGAGCTACAGTTTTAATTTGCTTTCTTGCATTCTTCTTTCTCAGTGGAGAGATGATTTTCTGGATGGATGGATACAGATGCCTGTTACTCATGAAACACAAGAAGAATGCCTTGGAATGGCTGTTCTGGATATGATGAGAGTGGCCAAAGAAAAGGACGAAACCCCATTGGCTATTTACAATTCAGTCAGGTGACTCCATACTTAATAACTGTATCACACCTATGAGATATCTAAGCACAGTATTTTTGCACTTTAGCATCTGGGAGGAGATATTCAGCTGTTGGCAAATGATTTATTCTAGCATAACAATTCCATAAACTTACCTACAGTGTAAACTAGAGATTAATAGAGAGCTTCTGTCATGATGGCAATTGAATTTTTTGGGTATGT
>Ga0181612_109507_pt1 | contig 10793 bp, 8 predicted proteins | sample HoacroProtozoa21_FD_119630 | JGI IMG/M metagenome (GOLD analysis project Ga0181612, IMG submission 119630) | Hoatzin crop microbial communities from Cojedes, Venezuel. Combined Assembly of Gp0051906, Gp0051904, Gp0051908 | reverse complement strand
CTTCAGTAGCATTGGTGGCATGAGCAATACTGAACATTCAGTTGCAATCAATACCATTACTATCCTCCTTTTTCTCTCTCCATCATCAATTTATTGCAGTCTTACCAGTTGTTTTCTCGAGAAGACTTTGAGATATAACAGATGTAGCACACCATCTGAAGGTCTGCCGTCTCATCTCTCTCTCTCCATGAACGGATGGGAATAGAGAGGGCTAAAATGATGTAAGAACAATGGGTCAGAGTAAGGCATTACTCAAAATTGTCCGAATATAAAGGATGTCATCTCACTTAGTCTTCGCTTTCTCATCACTATTTTTTCCTGAACGTTAAAGACATGCAATTGAGAAAAATACTACCTAACTCTACTTTTACCGTCCAATATCAGGATTATGAGCTAAGAATAATAAAATTTAATATTATTTAATATTAAAGTTTTCTCTTGTCCTCAGTTGTTATACTTAGCACTTTTGACAACATTTTGTTCCTTGTCAGTCAGTGTCTCATATTGCTAAGTGGCCTTGAAGTGGCAACAAAAGAGAGCACAAAATTTTTCACTTTCCTTTTCCTATTTTTAACGTACCACAACGAGCCGCAAAAGGAGGGAAGCAGAAGTGTCACTTTTTCTGAGCTAAATCAGAACTGGTAGAAGTCTGTGAACCATAAGGCATTAAAAAAAAAGCAGCAGAAATCCTATAAACTGATAAAGTGAAATGAGGACGTACAAAAAGCATACTCTTACCATTTTTCCAAAACACATTCTCATGGTGATGTTTTGTGAATAACCATAGAATCATAGAATCATAGAATGCTTTGAGTTGGAAGGACCTATAGAGGTCATCTAAGTAATGCAGTATAACCTCTTAAACAGATATTCACACGGAATGCAACTGTGATGTGAACAATTCATGTGAGTCAAGTTACTGGATGCAGAGGTTTTGTGGTGTCTGGAAACTTCTGAAACAGTGAATTCAACAGAACAGCAGAAAGGGGGTGTTTTTACAATGCTTCTGTCCTTATATCCCTCACTGTAAAAAAGATGTACTCTGCCTCTTTTCCTATCACATTTAATTTCAAATTACACCTTTCAGAGCATAGACCGTAGGTACGCCCACCACAGCATCCTAAACTTGGCTGGAGCTTCCAAACAGCCTGTACAATATAAACAATTAATTCGTGCTCTTCTTTCTGATCAAGTCATCGCTTTGTTTCAAGGGTCTTTCAGGGGTCACACATGTTGTATCAAATAAGACGAAACATAGTGAAAACCAAAAAATATCTCTCCACAATGGGGAGAAAAGCAAAGCCCCATATTTTGCGAAAGTCTCACCAGCAATGTGGGACTGATCAGCATGAGGCCGTGCAGCAACAGTCTGCCATAGAGCCAGGCATCCTAAAGAAGTGGTCTTCTCAGGCTGTCATTGATGAACTACGTACCTTATGGCTTATTTATCCATCTGACTCTTCCAGGAGAAAGAGATGGGGGGTGAGGAAGCAGAGAGAGGGAAGAAAGAACTAAAGTAAGAAAGAGAAAGGAAGAAAGGTTATTATCATAATTTCATTACTAAATTGGGAGAGAGCTTAAATGTTGTTTTGTGCGGTTGCTTTTGGCCGCTGCTTGACTTTTCTGAAATTTTACATCATACTTAAAGGTTAAGGACCACAAACAAATTTGCCTTATCATGACAAAAATGTCAAGGAAAAGAATTAATTAAATGAGGAGAGAAGTCCCTCTGTAGCCAAAGTCCTACCTCACTCTACCAAACAAGATCTTAGAGTCCTTAAATGTCAAATTCTGTTTTGTTTTTTTTTTCTGCCTAAAAAAATTGGAACAAGACAAGTCATGAAAGGGGCAGAATACACCAAAACAAAAGCTAATAATAAGGAGAACTATATTGCTATGCAATTGTTATCTTGAAAAGAAGTCAGTGAATATCAAAAGCCAGGTACCAGAGAGCATATTTACAAATTACAAAAGCTTAATGTGAAAAATATGAGTGTTAAATGTCAATGGCATTTTGTCTCTGCAGTATCATACTTCGAAACTGTAGAATTTGAAAATGACAATAAAAAGGTAGGGAAGGAGGAGGAAATAATTGCAACTAAGAAAGATCTTCAAAACCTTTTTAACTTTAAGAGGGAGATCACAAAAGCTCCTTGGGAAACTAAGAAGACACTGGTTCACTAGAAAATACAACATTTAAGAACAAATAAACTCGACTGATTCAAATAAATCATATTACATTTTCCCTGAAATATTTTAAAAGCTTGTCAGGAAGTGTAAAGTAGAAATTGCTTTCTTTTCTCTTCTAAAACTACATGAAATACTAGGAGAGATGTACAAGCATAATTGATTTCTTTGCTTCTGCAACCTGATTCATGTGTCTGGACATAATATGTATACTCCATGAGGACTTCAGTACACTGTTAAGAAGAAATGCTCAAAGGTACTAAGACTTTCTGTAAACATTCTATTGAAAATTAGTGTTGATTTAGTTTTAGTGTGAACCAGCTGAACCCCATGAACTGTGTCTCTCAAAGACACAGCCCATCGTTGCAGATCATTGCACAAACGCAAAAGTATCATGGCCTTAGGGTTAATTTTTGCAAAGTCTCGTCACTGAGCTTTAGGTGTAGTTAGCCTCAGAAGAAAAGAAATAGTTCTTCCACTCATCTATAATGGAGAGGATGTGTATTACAGTTCAGGGAAGTATTAAGCAAGACTGATATGCCACTAGTTTTTGAAAATTCACAGTGAGCATCAAGCAATACATTAAAAAGTGCCTATTACTGCTGCCAAAGGTAGTGCTTTTTTCTCTATTGATCTGAACAGATTATTCCTAAAAAGGTACACTCTTTAAGATGTATTTTAAATTCACTTTTATTTTTAAAGCAAAAAAACAGTCTGAAAAAGTTTGTGTATTACATTACCATGAGAAAATTACAGGTAGGTCTTCCTAAACGTGCTGTCCGGGACAGATACCATTCTATAGCTAGATGCCCAAAAATCCTGCCAGTTCCTCAGCTAAGAGGCAGAAGTTCTTTCTGTTTTTTTCCCATGAGAAAAAGTGTGAGGACAAGCAGTGTGCCTCCTGCAGAGAGTGGCTGGCAGCACGGTAGCAGCAACACTGTTCACTCCTGCTGCTGCCATTGACACCATGGCACAACACACATTCGCTCTGATGGTAACAATACCTGAGCAAACCAAGCTGCAGAAATATCTGTGGGAAAGGGGCTTAGAACAGGAATCCCTCTTAAAAACTGATTTCTTCTTTCTCTCACTTTTTTGCAGATGGTGATCCTGAGTAGGGTAAAGAAAAAAAAAATTAGTTACATTCTCCTTGATTATTCCAAACTGGACATTGGATAGAGAATGAGATCAGTAAACAGCAGAGAAAGAGGCAGGGTGATTAAAATCAAGAACAGAACCAGGAATTGCACAAACGGATCTAGCAGTGCAAACTGACTCAAGTAAACCTCAGTCTCAACCTTGAAGTTTGCTGAAATCACCTGGATTGTGAATGGTGTCTGAAAAATGATGTAAAATGCTTTCAATGGATGTGCTCACTGGGTAGGAACTACCTTCTCCTGAACAGTTCTTCCAGTTTCTTCCTTATCTGTTTTTGATTTAGAATTTCCATAAAATATTTTTTTGCTTCTCAGCATCTCTTTGTTTGATACATAAAGATAGCACTTTTTGTCTCTTCCTTGAGTCTGAGCATACATACCAGTTTTTATAAGCCAATCTCTTCAGGAAAATAAAATATCTAAAATTTTTCTTAAAGGGTTTGGGTGAGATTGAGGCACCATTTCTACAGACTTAACATGACAACTGTTTAACTAACTCCCTCTTTCAAAGAAATGTTTTGTTATTGTTTTCTCAAGCCCTTATGTGCCAAATGGTAGCAAGCTACCAGCCTGACCCTGGTCTAGAGCTGAATAATTCCACTAGCACTTCAAATTTTTATTACAGCTATAGAATCCATGGCTCAAGTTTGCAAAATTTGGTACTTACACTTAGCATCTTTCATCGGTATTTTATTTTTTTAATAAATGGTTAGTTATTGATTACTGTTAACCAGCCAGAATTTCTGCTTTATTCAAGATTCTAAGTAGTGAACATTACAAACCCACTCCAAGTATTAAAATGCATATGGTAATTTCAAGCTCACAGTGTTTCTTTTTCCTCCCTGTAAAAGAGAAAACAAATCCTGTTACAATTGCCTGAGATTGCAGCAGGACTCCTCTATCCTTACATTTCATGCTTGTGTATTTCACAAACTATTTACCCATATACAGTGCAAATGTGAATCATTCTCTCCTTAATCGCCAATATGTCACTGTTAAGCATACATATGCAGCTGACAGACTGGGCCACCATTTGCTGCAAGGGGAGAGTGTTGAGAAGGCAGCTGTCACAGCGATATCGCTGCTCTGGTCAGGAGGAGCAAGCAGACCAGGCATGCACAAATTCCATTATCTTAGCCTTATCCTTAATCCTGCTGCCCTACAGAGAAGGGTTGTTACAAGCTCAGCTCGTAAGGCCCCAGCTGCAGTCTCCTGTTATCTACCATCAGCTGCTGGCCTTAGTAGCCTCTCTGGGGAACAGCTAGTCCACCGCTTTCATCTACAGATGTTAAATCAAGTGTTTTCAAGTCTTTGGCGTGTATTGCCCAGAGACCCCCCAAGTTGGTTTTATCATGCTTTTAAAGATTTCTATTCAAAACATGGTTGACCGTATTTCTTTTCTACAGTTTGCTGAAATTCAGGGAAGTTCATAGGATCTATGTGGTCAGCATTGTAGGTATGGGTGGGGATATGGGTATTTAGTAGTATCTGTTGAATGTCTTTCATGAGGGAGCCTAGCAGCTTGAGGAACTGCAGGACAATTGGATCCACTAAACTACTGTGCTTTCTTGATTTGTTAAATAACCGTTTAGGCTCTAGAGTCAATGTATCTAAAGTACTGTTGCAGCCTTCTAGCAGGTATAGATGAAGGAGCTGTGTAGACTCATCTAATCTCATTACTTCTTCATACTTTTATCATCTCCATTACCTTAGGAGCTGTGATTGGATTTAACTTCCTGCACATTAAATTAGCGTCAGCTGTCATTCTTTGTATGTGTGTGTTAAATTTGATCTGGTCTATACAGGAATATGAGGCAGAGACACAGTTCAGTGTATTAAAATTTACCACAGAAAGACTGAAGGATTTCAGATCTCTAATTATTGTTCAGACAAAGACAACTAATTCCATGTTCTTACTACACTTCTTCTAGAGGCTGATATAACTGATGTCTATAGCCTGCCCCACTGTGCATTAGGAATAAAAAGCAATATAGGACTTCCTCATGCTGAACTGGTGTGGTTTGTTGTGTTTTATTCCCTCTCTGCTCACTCCCCCCAACATAACATCAGTGAGCTTGTGGGTAATGCTAGGTTAACATCTCTGGAAATTTATGTTCTTTATCTACAAAATAGACATAGCAAGGACAGACAGAGAAACTGCAGCTTAGACTCTGCCTTTTAGACCACCCTTTCCAGAGCAATTTTTTCTGCCAAAAGAAGCTGAGATCCATGTATCACTGGCTTCCCTGGTGGGATTTGGAATGCTAACAATGATTTCCACTCTGCTACTTGGCTCTTCAATGGATTTGTCTGCTAGTAGGTGACCAGAGCCCACAAACAATTTTTACTGTTTTACTTTTACTACATCTTCAATGACACAAAAACTGCTGTGCTCTTGAGGTAATAAATGAGTCAGATAAATCACTCATTCTGCACAGGTTTCCTGATATTTTTCTGATGCACACCCATCCTTCAACACAGTTTGTCACCCTTTTCTGCCATCTTACTAGTCTAACTTTCCTCCCCATCCTGTGCTTCTTGCTGAGCACCTACAAAGATCATCAGCCTAGTCACATCTGGTGGGCCTTGATGTGAGATAGGTGGTATGCAACACTTTCCAAGCAGAAATGTGGAAATCCCTTATCTGTTATATCAAATAAACAGAAATAGGACTTTGGTTAACTCTGTGCATGATTACTATTTAACACACTGATAATTAAAAAGCACACTTCCTAGCCTTTGGGAGCCATCTTAAGAGTGTAACAATCTAGAGCAACATTTTCACTATCAAGGTTTCTTAAGTTCTGAGATTCATGAACTACAATTCAGAGTTTATTGTAAAACTAAAGTCTGTCATTTGGATTCTCTGGCAAATCTGATTTGTTTTGATTTTAAAATGCAGATTTTTAAAGGACGAATTGTGGTTGAGAGAGGTTCCTGAAAAGTAAGATGGCAAAGTTTGCAGATGGCACAAAATTATGTAGGTCACAGGAAAACTTTACATGGCGTAACAAAGCCTGGCAGCCAGCTAGGACAATGGCAAATGAAGCACAATGCCAAGAAATATAGGGTAGTACATCTTAGAACGAGCAATTTATATCAGGCACACGGGACTGGCAGAACAAGGAAGCAGTGTTTGACCCCCCTTCTCTGCCTGCTCTGGTGTAACCCTTGTTGCAGGGAGTCTGCAGCGAGTCTGCAGAGACTACCATGATGTCTCTGCCCATCCAGCTCTCAAGTCCATGTCCAACAGTACAAGCACAGCAAACTATTGAAATATTGCTGTTTTAATTCAGGGTAGAAAGGAACAGTTTTCTAGTTATCTCCTTAGCTACTGCTATACCGATGAATAGGTTAGAGCTACTAATCTGAGAAAGGGACCCAGCAGAGACTGTGGTGAGATCCAAAGGGATCGTTTGTCAAGAAGAGTCATCGTTCCTGAACCTTGTTAAGAAGACTGAGTGAAGATGCAGAGGAAAAAAATCATTTTAGGTGGAAACCTGGAGCAAAGTCACTGTTTTCTAACACTGTTGGTGACATTTGCTATTGTTGCTGATTGCCAGATGTGGAATGCAACCTAAGACAGAGACAACAGTATGAGAAACGTACAAAAAATACCATACAAATAACTGAGGCAAGAGATAAAGAGGCTGAGAGGTCCAATGGAGATAACTCCTGCTCTTACCTCCATTCCTCTATTCGTCTTTTCTTACTACTGAGATTACTAGCTGTAAATAGTTCAGATTAGTCTTCCACTCCTCCCATCCTCACCCTGCAGGACACACTGTGAATTCTGTCTAGTAATACAGATATCTGCAGATGGAAGAGATATCTGCCAAAGGCTTTGCAATGTCCTGACCGCTGCCTGACTGCTACAAGACCTACAGAACATTAAAGGCCAGTTGATCTTGTGATAATCCTGAGCAGGCATAAGCAAAAGCAATAACACTCAGAGACTCTTCTGCCTGCCTTCCCATCTGTTTCTGCTGCAGGAAACGAGCAGCGGTGAATCCCACCCAAGCATTTCACTCAAGAGCAACACAATAGGTGTGCTGGCTGGAGAAAACAGTCATGCAGAAAAGGGTGGCATGTTCCCAGCTAAAAGCAAATGAAAAGTTGAACAAAAATGTGTCCGAGCAGCATTGATTAATTGCTTGCTGAACAGCATCTACAAAGACTGCTGCCCTGCATCTACAAAGACTCACTTTCTGACCTGTACTCCTTTTCTGGACCAGGATATCTTGTAGACTTTGAGCAGCTGTGTCTACACTGAAGGGCAGATGTGCTCCAACTGGAGAGCTTCCTGTAGTGGCTCTCTGTGTTACACCCTAGCTGCATCCCAAATCTCATCTGGTGAAGAAACCTAAGTACGCTCCTGAGGGGAAGCCAGGCTGTATAGGCTTTGCAAAGCCACCAGAGAGTTCCCTGGTCCTGAAGGTCTGGGAATTGGGCTGTGAGTTTTCTGCCACAGCACACATACTGCATAATGGCAATAGCAAAAGCTCTGGACAACAACATCTTTCACTTGAGTTGAACTAGAGGCAGGAAAAAATGCAAGGATTTAGGTGGTATGTAAGGTGTCTCTATTTAAGTTTCATTGCTTCTGTGTTTGACCCCAAAGTGACAACTTTTAAGGCTATAGAACATGTCCTACACACACAAACATGCAAAAAATATTCCCTTAAACAAAAAAAGTCACTTTTTCTGGGAATCTGGGAATATCAACAGTTCCATAAATTACTTGTTCTCCTCCCCATGATGTAACCTATGGTCCAGCTTTGAAAAAGCACAAGGGGTAGAAGGGCCACTTGCTCACACATTGCTTGTTGGTGTGAGGAGAGATATTCTATTGTTTGATTCTCTTTTGAACTTCACAGTCCTGTCCTCAGACAAAGTGGTGCCAAAATATATCATTTTTTAAATTTTTTTTTCAACCTACCACATTTTAACCTTTTGAAGATAAGGATTTTCTCATAAAGCGACCAGTGATATCTTTTCTAGAGAGAATGGAAGCTGGATCTCTCTAGTGTGTATTGTGAACCATTTTAGTTTAAACTGGTCTGTGGGCTTAAATAAATAGTTCTATTGATCCGCCTTCTTTCAAAACAAGTTGCAATGTTTCACAATGAGGCATGCCCCACTCTTGTTCTCTTATCTCCTGTCAAAGCTTAAAAATACAACTACTGAAAACAGAACACTCAAAATGAAGTAGAGAAAAAAATTGGTTATTGATGATATCCTAGGTTTGCTTTGTGGCATCAGATTAGAGAGGACCATGCTTGAAATTATAACCTTTTTGCAACTTTAGGTAGCATGAAAGAAATCTGTGCTTCAGGTACTTCAGAATAAGCATTAACCTTTGGACAGTCAGACAAGGTCAAACCAATCTGGAAGAAACAGCTAACAATAATAAGAAATATCTAAAGGTCAGCTACGTAACCTTTACTTTATTGGTTAAGGCTGTACAGATGTTGAAAGGATTTTATCTGTACCAGAATATAAAAGATTTCTCCTTTGGCTTACAGATGCCTGGGACGTTAAGGGCAAAAGGTATCACATAGATGAGATAGGTTAGGCTATAATTCTGAAAGCATTTCCCCAGGTATTGTCTATGAAAATATTTTAAAAAGATAAATTCAGTCACAAAAGACTGGCTTTATGAATCATACAGTTTTAGGAAAAACAAAAATGAAACAACATTTAAATTAGGCTCCTCACAGTCCTTTCACAGAGCTGTAAACTTTTCATCTTCTTATTTTCAAACATCTCAGATTTTCAAAAATCTTCACGTTTCATCTGTGCTATTTTCTTTAAATGATAATTGTGCATTTTGCTCCTTAGGAACTGTACAAAAATCAAGAAATAAGGAGAGTTTGCAACACAGTTGATTTCAGTTCCATTGCAGTTATTTGAAAGAAATTACCAAGTGGATCACATCACTCATGTAGTTTAAAGCAGCTGACAATGTGATCCAGGTGCAATTATTAGATGTAAAATATCAGCCATGTTTCTGAAGATTTACACTACTGGGACTTTGTCACTGTTGTTATTAAATCAGCTTCATGGTATTCAGATCAACATAAGAAGTTTTCTGGACAGTAAAGTATTTGCCTCTTTACGAGAAGAATGATATTGACAAGTCCACACTCAGTGTACGCGTTTATATGTTTGTACTATATTCTTTTCTATTGTTTCTCACTTAACCACAAGCGCAGCTGCATAGCAGAGGCGAGACACTATACAGCAGGTTATGGGCTAAGTATGGAATGGTGATAGAAGCCAGAGAAATAGGTCACTGGCTGGAGCGCTGTATGTTGGTCTTTATTTGGGAATTAGTAACTTGCTACTCAATGCCAAGCTGCTGCTTGTCAGAGATCCATGTGCTAAATATATGATACTGATTTCAATTTTTTTGCTAGCTAGCAATATTCTTCTTTCTGTATTTGTAACCTCAGGTAACCACGACCTTGGGAGAAGCAGCCTGTATGTAAATAGCTTAAAGGAGAAACAATAGCTTAGAGACAAAAAGAAAGGGAAAATACAATACTTCAAAATTCAATTACACTGTAACAAAATTATTTGCTTATGCAGGCTGGAGATGGGGAGGTAAATTGAAAGGCATGTTTTCTCATGGATTGTTCCTTGGCCATCCTCATGTGAAACAAGGCATGATGCTCCTGCTGTTTGTCCTAGATCTCTTTCAGCAGGCAATCCTGAAAGATGCAGGCACAGTGAGAGCCTGGGACTCAGTGCCTGGAAAGCTCCTGTGAACCTTGCCCTCAGGCTTCATGTTATCGGCAAGATTTCGTTCACCAGCAGGTTTGTCATTTTGTCGCAGCCATGGTAGTTTATGATTAGAGAGGTCAAGGAATATGCTCTAATAAATGTGTTGCACTGCTGGAGGTAGCAAGGCAATTTTTTCTCTTCCCCACAGGACTTCAAGTATTCCTGCTCTTTCGTGACACAGCATCGCAGGTCTTTCTACCTGCCTGGTGTCGCTCACCACTTGCCATTACAAAACAGCATCCAAATTTGCATGATTTTTTGACTTGTGATTGTAATAAAGTTAAAATAAACCCTCATGTCCAGTGCAATCCCAGTGATGTCTGAGCAGTGCAGACCACCCTGCAAGAGGTGATCAGCGTGAGTCCACATCTGATTGTTTCCAGAGCCTAACAGCAACAGCCCCGTGAGGATGAATACAGCTGCCTCACTGCAGCAGCAGGAGTTAGACTGAAGAATGAGAGGAACAAGGAAAAACATGTCTGGTGTCAGCAGCCAGGCTTCACTAGGACAAAAATAGGTTGCTTTAGTCTACTTTTATTTCTTCACAAACTCTTTAAGTCCACACTGCACTGTACCAGTTAGTCAAGTGTGAAAGCAAATGTAGAATTCAGTGGCTTTCTGAAGTTGGAGACAAGAAGGAAGAGATTTCTTCTGCACAGGCTT
>Ga0181612_163775_pt1 | contig 10794 bp, 7 predicted proteins | sample HoacroProtozoa21_FD_119630 | JGI IMG/M metagenome (GOLD analysis project Ga0181612, IMG submission 119630) | Hoatzin crop microbial communities from Cojedes, Venezuel. Combined Assembly of Gp0051906, Gp0051904, Gp0051908 | reverse complement strand
GGGAAGGGAAGGGAAGGGAAGGGAAAAGGGAGCACAGTCCAACCCTTGCTGTGAGTTCTGGCCTGTTCTCTGGGCAGGGGGTGGGTAGTAGAGCAGGGTAAGAAGGGCTGAAGAAGGTGCTGCCTGAACCTGTCATGGAAGCCACCTTGCTAGCTATTCACAGACTAGTTTCAGGGTAACAAACCGTGATCTGGAGGAGAAGACAGAGTGCATCTCATTGAGTGTGTGGATGACATAAAAATGAGAGGTACAGGGCCACGACACAGAGAGACAGAAACCTCAGTAAATGCAGCACCCCAGTACCACACTGGGGTGGAGTGGTCCTGCAGAAGGGTCATCTGGGACTGATGGTTGGGGAGCACTCTGCAGAAAAGGCCCTGGGGCTCCTGGTGAACAGTAGGATGAACAGCAGCCAGCCAGTGTGTCCTGGCAGAAACAGATGTCAAGAGCATTCTGGGCTGTGTAAGAGCGGCACAGTGAGGAGGCTAAGAGAAGTGATCATCCTCCTCCACTCTGCACTCCTTACATCATATCTTGATACAGAAAGCAGTATTGGGCCCCTAGTACAGGAAAGGCCATCAGCAAGGTGGAGACAGTTCAGCAGAGGCCACCAAGATGCCTGGGGCTGGAGCACTTGCAATGTAAGAAGTGACTAAGGGAACTGGACTTGTTCAACCTAAAGAAGAGATGGCTTTGGAGGACCTCATGGCAGCCTTCCAATATGTGTGAGGAGGTTACTGAGGGGGCAAAACCAGGCTTTTCACTATGACATATGGCAGGAGGACAAGAGACGGTGGGCATAAATCAGAACAAGATCAGTGTCTAATGTATAATAAAAAAATGTCACTCAGAATAATTAAGCATTGGCTCATGAATCCAGAGGAGCTGTGGGTTCTCTGTCCTTGGAGGTTTTCACAATCAAACTGAACAAAGTCCTGAGCATCCTGATCTGAATTCAGTGTTGGTCATACTTTCAGGAAGTTGGCCTGGAGATCTTGCAAGGTCTCTTCCTCCCTGAGTGATTCTCTGATACTACATCTGGAAGAAACTATGTGGAAGAGATGGAAAGTCTCAGTGATCAAAATAACCCCAAATCTTGAGCTCCTTGTGCAAAGACCTCTGAAGCACCTGAATTTTATACACAGCATTTTATAAGAGTATAGCAAACAAAGAAGGCATTCCCTTTCTTTAAATCGTGCCTGTGGATCCTGTGTCCACAGACTGTCACCAACCTACCCATCTGCTTTTTGTGTCTAAGTGGTAAATAAACCAAGCTTGCCTACAGGAGGGACTTCAGTGCCTAAGGGCTTGGCTGGAAATCTTTTGGGAGCTTCTGGGGCTAAAAAAATTACTCAAGACCTGTCAGCTACTGTGAAAGACGCAGTATCTCCCAAATGCTTAGCGTATACTTACATGGCCCACTCCAGCTTCTCATTCTTGATGGAGTTATATAGTGTCTGAAACAAGAACATAGTATTAGCTGTGTCTCTCATGGCAGACATGTCTGGGCTGTGGAGGCAATCTCCTCCACACACTGCCTTGGGGTGTTCTTGGAGAGATAGCTTCCTTGATGAACTGTCCTGGAGAAGTATTCACCCATGAGCAGGACAACTGCTGTCCTGCTAGACTCTTTTTTGTCTATATGCCATGCTAGGTATTGGACTAGCTGCACCAGCAGAAGAGGGTCTGGCAGCCACTGTTTTTCAGGAGCCTTTATATGACATTTTTGACTAATTCTTGGTGCTGTACCTAGTCCTCAGTGAATCCTGGCCCACACAAAGATGGTAGAAGACTCTGGGGTATGCCAAGACACGTCCAGTGTCTCAACTAGGGGAAAGGGACAGTGGAGGCTTGATCGCTGTGCTGAGAAGCATGGGAGGGATAGATGATCTCAGGGATCAGCTCTTCCATTTCCTCCTGTGCAAAATTCCAAGAGTTTCCCTGGGGCACTGGGAAACAAGCAGAATGAGGAGGTGGCCCTGACAATACTGAGTGGTGGGATAGGGTAAGGTCTTCTGGGAGGCAGGGATGTCATCTAAAGCACGATGTGACACCCCTGATATGTCGCTGGTCATTTCAACCTCCTTCCACACAGCAAAATCCAGGTCAAGTTGCTGGACCTGCAGCAGGTGCAGACAACAGTGGTAGTGTTAACCCATGTGGAAGGAGAAAATACTCACTTTGGGGTGTTTAACCAATATCCCATGGTACTGAACTAGCTGTGTTGGAGCACTACATCTGATTACATGGAAGTGAAGGCAGAGCGAAGTGTCAGCGTCAGATGGTCATATTTGGGGATGAGGGGGTACCTTGTTCTGTGCATTGTCTGGTGCATCACAGAGCTACTGTGGGGAGAGGGATGCCTGCTATGCTCTGAGGGCAGATATGCCACAAGTCTGGATAAAACACCACCAGGGAACAGATCTCTAGTGGCTCACTTCAGGTTAGCAGAAGCTATCCATATGGGTTACAATTCTCCAAATGAAAGAATTGTGCACTGGAAAATGCTGATTCAAGGACTTAGAGTGTCCCAGCAGGACTAGGTGGCACTACAGTAATAATGACTGTATCCCACTGTCTATTGATATCACATTACCTTCAGCAAATCCTTTGCAAAGTCCTTCCCATCGTTCAGCCCATCCAGGTTTGCTATGAACTGTTGACACGACATCTTTTTGCCAATATTCTGTAAAGGCAAAGCAGCAGCTCATTAAACTTCTGGAGAATTTTGATCTTAATCAGAGAGTCTTTTAAAGAACAATTTTATATGTAGTGGTGAAGCCTGGGTTTACCCCAAGAGCTCAAACATGCAAGGTCTTCTGCTTTGATCTTGTATTGGGCTGTTCGCTTTATTCGCTCATGCCAGCATCCAAACATTTCAAATGACCTCTTTTCTAATGGCGGAGATAAAACATCTGAAAAAAAACCTCTCCAGCTCTTGCTCCAAACTTTCTAAATTATCTCAGCTCCATTCTCCAGGTTGGTCCTGGTCTGTGTCTCAAAACTCAGGGTTCAGATTGCCTTGAAATTGTTCACTCAGACTGCCTTGAATTTGTAACATTTGGATGGGTCTCCAAGCCTGCCAAGTGTGAAACTGTGTGAGCATGCAGTGTCAGCATCTGAAGACAGTCAGTACTAAGCAATGACTCGTGCTTCACGGAAACTGTTATTTTTGACTGCTATTCTGAAGAGAGATGATCCAGCTACTGGTGCTGCATGAACTTGAGTGCTGCGGTGTGTGAGAGCAGTAGATGTACACTGTAAGAATCTTGCAACCTGGAACACACTCATCACCAACTAATGCCAAGACTATTTGGCGCTGCTGCTGCCAGGTCATCTGGCATCCCTGGTATCTGTCTGTGGCATCTATCTTCCCAAACCCTTTACTCTTCACCATAGCCAGGTGAGTCACCTTCTCAGTCTGCAAGGGTTGAGGGACACGAGTCAGGCAGCCTTTTTCCAAGCCTCCCCCTGCAGTCCTGCCTCTCCAAAGGATTGGAGTGGAGTTGTGGGGGAGTCAGTGGGAATGATAGTGTTCAGAAAAAGAAGTCTGATACCACAAAGAAAATATAGGTGTCTCTCGTGCCATGTAATATTGCAGCTTTCACACCCTGGGGTGAAGTCCCCAAGGACAGACATCATGGTGACATCACATGGAGTGGACAATGGAGGTAGCTAGAGCAGAGCATGAGCTTCCACCAGTCTTCCTAAGGATACCAACAGCATCCTGACATTGCATGGGCTTTGCATCAAGGTACTGATAGGGTGGCCATCCAGCAGGACCTGGGAGGATGGCCAAGAGGAGCAGAGCCAGGACTCTGCTTAGGGACTCAGTGAGGAAGAAGAAGGGCCTCAGCAGGTCACTGAGAGGGGATGAAGCTGCAGCAGATTATATAAGAGGTGCCCTGCAGGGAAAGATATGTCCTCTGTGCAAGAAAATAACCGCTTGAAAGAGACGGACACCAGAAACCCCTGCCCACCAACATGCACAACAGATGACCTAGAGGCTTCTCCTCAAGTGAAAGCATCAGCAAAGGATGAGGCCTTGGGATTAGCCCACAATGACCACCCCTCCCACACATACATTCCATCTGTGTGCAGACATACTCTTTGGCTATACAGGGAGCTAGCGCTGCCTTTGAGAAACTCTGTCTGATACTCTTAATAATGCCTCCTGTCGGTGCCAGCTCCAGATGAGCTGGCACCCGTGAGAGATCAAGAACAAGAGGAATAAAGCATTGTTACAAATCTGCAGGGCCTGGGGACACAGTGCGGCACAACACAAGGCTCAGCCATCTTTGCATTTTCACAGGGGACCCCCAGAGCTCATGCTTGTAACTGGACCCAGTAGCTAGAGGCTACTGCCAGCTAGCGCTCAGCAGCACTGCAGCACTCAGAAGAGCTGCAGGGAAACCTGCTGATGTGCTAGGCTTTTTCAGCAGAGGGAAGAGACATTAGTGTACTTGCTGGCCAGTGAATTACAGGAAAAAAAGAAAAGGCAGCAGCACAATGGTGTGTGGATGGAGAAAGGAAGGAGTGTAAGAGGGCACATAAAAAAATACAGTAACAAACTTCCATGCAGAAGGGAGTTTGGAGATGACATAGGTATGTTGCCTGAGACCTTGAGGCCCCAGATTACTTTGGACAGAGAGAAGGTGACTACTTCTACCTCTGCCTTGAGACAGGAAAGCAGAGTGTACAGCACAGGTCTTTCTGCCTGCAGAGATCTTATTGCAGTGGTCCAGCAACAAATGTGGAGGCCAGCACATTTTAGAAAGTGACTGGAAACAGTGAAGTGGCACAAGTTACCAGCCTTGAAGACCCTTCTTTGGGTTTCTCATGTATTGTGTCCATGTATTAATCCCAAAATATGGCTTCTTTTTTATTCTATGATCTGCCTCTTTCTTTTGCACAAGATCTCTGAGCTCAAACTGAGACAGAAGTCACAATGTGGAAAAAGAAGCTAATTGCTTAGCAATTGAGAAGGATGGAAACATGCCCTTTCTCTGACAACCATAAGAAGTGATAAGAAAACTCCAGCACTGTGAATCAGCTTGTTGGACAAGGTTGTTGAAGCACTGCATTCAGGGCCAGGATTCAGGCTGGCTGTCAGTAGGACTGAGCACAGGATGCTGGGGTGGCTTAGATGAGGTACAACCTCAAGTCAGCAATATCTTAATGCTTCTTCTTGCTGCTTTGAGAAATGAGCTGGAGCCAGCCACTCGAATACAAAGCCCTGCAAGTGCCTCCAAATCAACACCAGCTGAACAGAGAAAACAAAAAAACACTTAATCACACAGACTTTGCAGCTTCACTAAATCAACATTTGCAGAGAGACAGTTCCATGATCACAAGTTCTGTGTCATCTATGGCACCAGCACCAGGGACTGCCTGGCCTTTCGCACACTGCAAGAGTATTTAGCAAGTATGGGAAATCCCAGGAACAACTCTGGAAAAAGCCATGATGAGGGCACAGTGAGGTGCCTTCTCACACTGTATGCCATCTTGTTGATTCAGCAAGATCATCACATTTGGACATAACCTTCAAGGGAACGTATCTGCACACCTGAAAGTTCAGTGTTCAGATGTACTATGTCCCTTGCTGAACTGGGACCTCTGGGTAGGGAGATGCAATTTCATTTCTGGCCAGCCACGCAGATGAGGGCATTTTGTTGTTTTGTGGTGCATCAGTCACTTACCAGAAACAGAACTAACAGTGAGGCTTCTTCACAGCCACACGTATCTACTATTCCTGATATGTCCCTCTGACAGAACTTTATTCCATTCTTGCCTGCTCCAGGTCATGCAGCAAAGCATGAGAAATCACTGTCAGACAATCAGCTAGCACCATGGTGTGCCTGGATGGTGAGCAACTGAGTGATCAGTGGATTGAATAAATGAGCAGGGATGAATAGTTAGATGAATGGGTGGAGACAGTATGGGAATGGATGGACAGCGGTGGATAGGCATAAACAGTATATGAGAATGGAGAGATGCAGAGGCAAGATTCACAGAAGTGGTTAGAGTGCATAAGAATAAATTAGGAAGGATGAGATTGATCTGATGGCAGGTAGACAGGGCTGATCCTGGCATCCCACTGTTTTAACCCAGTGTAACTCCCCTGTTCACAGTTGGGTTCTTGCCTCCTCTGGGCCTCAGCCATTTGCTGCTGAGATGACTCAGCCAAGATGATCATAAACCATCGCCTTAAGTGTCCAGGATGGCTCTATGCATCTCCAGAAGACTCTAAGTTGTAGTATGGTACTCCTTGGTTGTTGCCAAGTCCCAGCATTAGGAGGTTGGGCAGGTGAGTATGGAGCTGGGTGTCCAGTGAGAAAAGCAGGTACCATGTGAAAGGGCAAGGAGGAGAAGCAGATTCCTGGGGGCCAGAGGCATTTGTTGGTGACTTCTGGCTTTTGAACACCAAATCCAGGTGAATCTATGAAAATGGAGTATCTCATTTTAAAGATAGTAAGTTTTCTGGACACTTTGAAAACAGGGTCTGAGTGCACCTGTGGTAGACAATCAAGAGTAGTAAGGCAAAACTCCAGTGTGGCCAGGTGCAAATCTCAAGTTTTGAAGCCAGTCTCATTACTTTTAATCCTGGGCTCAGTATATGTGATAGCCACTGCTGCGATGGTGAACTAGCCCATACTAGAGTCACTGCTGTAGGGAACTTCCCTGTTACAGAGACACATCAACCACACTTTCCTAAATAAAGGAATTTCCCACTCCACAGCAATGCACAGTAAAACACTGAAATACACACACATAATATTAAAAAAGGAAATAAAATAAAAAGTGATATGCAATATCATGACAGCATCTTTAACAAAAAGGGATGAGAGACCAAGTCACACAATCCCAGGTACACTGCAGTTTATGGAGGTTTCTTTACACAGACTGAATTTCATGTGATGCATATCAGCTGCTAACAGGTTGCTAAGTAGTGAAGGACACTGCACAACAACTTAGGAATCCAGACAAACAAAAATCTTTTTTTTTTTTTTTTTTTTAACACAGAAAAAAACAAGTCAAATGCCAGTGCTTTAAAGCAAAACACTAGAATGACTGCACTTACCACCTGGTAAAGGATTAAAGAGCAGAAAGAGAGGTTCCAGGAGCAGAAGGAATTAAAAAAAAGGAGGAGAAGGAGAAGAAGAAATTAATGTTACACATGCAGAAAAAATAAAGAGAAGATTTTTCAAAGAATAGCTGAGGCATTTCTACACCTCTTCAAAAGAAACTTATTTTTTCTTTGTCTAGATACCATGAGATCATTTCTTCTTACTAGGCATCTTAGCCAGCTTGTCAATGAAAAATAGAAATGGTAAGGTTTTGGAGGTTTTGGGTTTTTTGGGCCTTTTCAATAATTTCTGTCCTCCCAGAGACATACTTTGGATTTTTTTAAATTAAAAAACTAGACAAAATATGATAATTTTGGAGTCAAGTTGCATAGTTTGCCTTCTGCCACAACGTGGCTTTTGCTCTTGCAGGAAATGTTTTGACAAAAATATATCCTTGGCTCCAGCTATTTCAGCTGTGAGACCCTTCTAGAAGCTGTCCCGCCTGCTATCCCACTGTGTGCAAAGACATTTTGCCTAGACATGTTACTGGCCGTCATGTGGGTGGGAATGGACCCGGTGTAACACTGGTCATAGGCTATGTGTTCCCCAAAGGACGAGTCTGCGGCAGCTGCAAACAGCTTGTTGCAGTCCACAGTGCACATCTGGAAAGGATGCCCTTGCTGACACGAGTACTTCCCTTCACTGACTGCTGTCCTCAAACCTTGCCACTGTCATGAAGACAATATCCATGCTGTAATGATGGGGAGGGTCTCCCAGTTGGACTGTCAGAATGGCACAGATGAAGCTGGTGGCCTTTGCATCTTTGCCATCATAGGTGAAGAGCACCCATGTAGCGTCCTCTTCCCACCCTCACAGAAAAATGCTCCTGTCAAAGGTGATTATAAACCAGTATGCAAAAAAAGAGCTGGGTTATGGCCTGCTACTGTCACCTCATTGACAGGCTAATGAAGAGAAAATCAAGGCAAGTTTCTGCAGATGCACAACAAATTGTTGCCAGCTGGAGGCAGAAGAGGACTCTGATGACACAGCTTGGAAATCATGGGATTGTGGAACAGAAAAAGGATGTGTAGGTTTCATATGCACAGGTTGCTATAACAAGATGTTCCCTCATGCCCCCTCCATCTTCACACAAGTTATGGGGAGTCTGTGGCTCCAGGTCTGAGCTCGCAGAGGGACTATGAAAGAAGACACTTCAGTGACTCGAGACTTGAGGAACCCCTCTACCCCTGTAAAGGGGCACAGCCCTCTGAGGCTGACAGCCATGCTCCATGCCTGCACCATAAGGCTGGAGAGCAGGGAGGAGATCTGCGTCAACAGTGCCTATAGCCTTCCAAAGCACTCAGCAGGGTGCAGAGTTCATGCTTACTGCGAGATGTATGCTATGGCAGGGGTCTCCAAGGGTGCACAATGCTGTCCCCTATGCCCAATCCCATCTCCCGTTTGCAGTTATTTTTCCTCCCAGTCTGCTCTCCTCTTTACACTCAGGTTGACCTTTTATGAATAAATCCAACCTATGCCACCTGAAAGACCCTCTAAAAGGTAGTGAAAGATCTTCTTAACAGCCTTTGCAGTTTTCCAACCATGTGTTTGGACACTGAGCTCTGCTCACCCTACTCTTTGTCCAGAGGCCTCTCTGATATGACTGATATATGTGACATAACTGATATGACTCCAGCGGCTGTCTGTTACGTTCTGGGGAAAAGCAACAGCTGGGACTTACTTCATGTTTTGGGAAGGAAAAATCAAATCTATACCTGTACGAAACCACTGACACCCTTGCAGCAGTTGCTGGATGAGGGGAGCCTCAGGTGTCTGCACCACAAGAAATAGCAGCACAATTGGTGCTGCTGTTTGGCAGCTCCACAGAGACTGGTGGTGAAGACCTCTCCATGAGACCTCCTGGGGCAGGGCTAATGGATGAAACAGGTCCTGGGGAGAAAGCTGCATTGCCTGTGCCTGTATACAATAGCAGATGTCAGCAAAAGATATGCCTTTGGCTTAAGTGTGGAGTGACACTAAGAGATCTGTCCCCAGGTTTGGGCCTGACACCCAAAATTCCCCCTGGATCTGGTCAGAGTACTCTCTGCTAACTTATCTCAATTTTCCAGCCACACATCCTGCATAAGGGGACAGACCTCTATACAAGTAAGGAAAAAAGGAAGGATGCATCACCAACTACTACTTACATGGCCGTGAAGGTCTGTGTTTAGCAGCATCAGGGCACAGGTGAGCGTATGAATCCCATCTGAAACACACAACAGTCAGATGGCCATGATTACAACCCTTCCCATGCGGTTTCAATGTTTGCTGGCTTGGCAGCCCACCCATTGGAAAAAACAAGGCTAGTTGCTATGTCTGGGTCCTTCAAGAATAACTGTTTCTTTCAGCTATGAAGAGAGTTTAAAAAAATGCAAAGCCATCTTTTCCTTCAAACTTTACCTTTTCCTGAAATGATTACCTGGTTAAGTGGCTTTAAAGCAGTTTTCTGCCTTTCTAAAGACCAGAGTTTCCACCTAGTCTTCCTCCATATGCATTTTGTGGCAATGCAGCTCCAGTATGAGTCAGAGACCCTGGCAAACAGAACTAGTTTCCCCTCAGTTCATCACAGTCACCTCAGGGTTTTACCCTGAGGACTGTAGCCATCACCCTCAGGCAGCCTGTAAATTCTAGAGTTGTTGAACAAACATTGTTACTACAAACGAGTACAGCATTTATGGACCCCTGACTTCACGAAACTCATGTGAAGTTTTCCTTCCATTTGAGACAGCACAGCACCCTATTCTGTACCAGGTAACCTGGTGGCTTGCTGTTATTTCAAAACCATGCAGTGTGCTGAAGCTGTTCATAGTCAAGAGACTAGTCTCCACACACCACCTCACAATAGTGAGATGAAAATGCACTCTGGCACATGAATTAGTCTTTGCAAAGACCTCACAAAAGGCCTAGAGCACCAGGGAGGGGACAGGGGCAGAAATACTATGGCCTTGGACTTCAGCCCTGCTCTTGGCACGCGTTGTTGTGCTCACACAGATGGGCTGCTCCACAAACCAAGCCAGACATGACATGATGCTCCTGGCTTATTTACCTTGCGCAAGCTGCTCTGTGAATTGGTGCCTTAGGGTCAAGCTGTAGCTTACCCCCAGGTGTGGCTGGGGAGGTGACATTTGTCTCTTCTTGTTGGGGAAGACGTGCAGCCACAGAGAGCCAGCTGTGGCCCATCTCCATCCTGGTCAGTCACGACACAAGGCTGCCATTTGTGTGGAAGTGACAAGCCCTGAATACCCCATGTTCAAGGCCAAGCTCTAAACACTGCCAGCTACAGGCAGCCAAACACACAAGCCCAGGATGAAGACAATGAGCACAGGATGAAGGCAACTGGCCCCTTATAGCAGCCTTTCAGTACCTGAAGGGGGCCTACCAGAAAGCTGGAGAGGGACTTTTTACAAGGTCATGGAGTGACAGGACAAGGGGTAATGGCTTTAAACAGAAAAAGGGTAGATTTAGATTGGACATAAGGAAGAAATTCTTTACTATGAGGGTGGTAAGGCACTGGAATAGGTTGCCCAGAGAAGTTGTGGATGCCCCCTCCTTGGAAGTGTTCAAGGCCAGGTTGAATGGGGCTTTGAGCAATCTGGTCTAGTGGAAGGTGCCTCTGCCCATGGCAGAGGGGCTGGAACTACATGAGCTTTAAGGTCCCTTCCAACCT
>Ga0181612_159111_pt1 | contig 10794 bp, 9 predicted proteins | sample HoacroProtozoa21_FD_119630 | JGI IMG/M metagenome (GOLD analysis project Ga0181612, IMG submission 119630) | Hoatzin crop microbial communities from Cojedes, Venezuel. Combined Assembly of Gp0051906, Gp0051904, Gp0051908 | reverse complement strand
GTCACCAGCCTCCAACTAGACTCAGCGCCGCTGATGACAACCCTCTGAGTTCTGCCATTCAGCCAGTTCTCTATCCACTTCACCGACCACTCATCCAGCCCACACTTCCTCAGCTTCCCCAGGAGGATATCATGGGAGACTGTGACATCTTTAAAGCTCCTGGAGGACATCAAACTAGCAGAGATCAAAAGGAAAGTACTCATTAAACCATAACAGGTACTTAATCTAAGCATCTTTGCATTATCAGCTCAGACAGGTAATCCCTGTCTGACACAAGGTCAGTACTGTGGTGCAATGTGGTGCGTCTGTTGAGATGTGGTGCGAACACATGCACTGAGAATTGGACTGATATAAATGGGGCAACACAGTGCTCTGGCAAAATAACAACAGCAAGCACTCTGCTTCTGTTCAGAGCACAGGGTACAGGATTGCCAAATTGATTCCTATCTATTGCTGGCAACTAGATCGTATTTTTCAGGGTAAACAAATTCCATATAAAAGCGACCTTTTGCTCTGATTTTTTCTGACTGGAAGGCTGTTCCAACTTCTCATTTTTCCAGTAGTAGGAACTTTCTGCTCTCCAACATACACTTATTTCTTGCCAGTTCTTATGTCAAAATAAAAGTGCTTAATCTAGGGAATGAAGTAGTTTTAAAAGTGTTCTAGAAGTGAAAATTTTACTTTCAAAATATTACTTCCTAAGGCCCTGAACACTTTTGAGTGACAATTTCAATACTCTCCCCTGAAAAAAAAGAAGACTATTATAAATTTACATAATCTGTTTAGACTAGAAAGACAAGTCTTCAAAATTAGGAAAGGTTAGACTCACAGTTGTCAGCATTAATTGTCAATATTAATTTTGTTCTTTATGAACACTTAAAAGGACTTTTTTCTTATAACAAAAACACACAGAACCATGCAAGTAGACTTGGATAAAACATACGCAGATGGCTTGCAATTGCCTAAGCAATCACAAATCTATTGTTTACCAAGATCACAAAGATTGACTGTGTATTAACAGATTTTTAATAACTGATTTCTGAGGCTTTCAAGAGAAAAAGTCTAAAAGCTTGCCATTTGACGGACTTGACTGACTAGTCTTGTTATCTTAAAGTATAATGCTTTAGTTAAAACAACCTGAAACGCTGTTAAAAAAACCCAACCAACCTTTTAACACTATTTTTTCTCTGGCTTTCTCTGACCATTTCTTCTCTCTAAGCGCCCCCTCAAAAACTCTGGAAGATTTATTTCCATCAGCTTCTGTTTTGTTTTTTTTTTTTTTTTTAATGTCTGACTAGAAATTTGTCCTTTGCTTATCAGACTGATTGCCAACCCAACACACCAAGGTGTATGTTTCTCAAAGCACTACATACTACTTTTATAAAACATGACTTTCAGACAGATATGAAAGGAAGACAAAGATAAGTCTTTCACAAGCCTCAGATACAGCAATGACTCCATGTGTGACACCTGTGTAGCAGGCTTGTCAGAAGTTGGTTACTCCGTAGTGACAGCATTAGCAAGGTCTCAATATCTCAATTGCAAGTCTCAGCCTCAGGCTCAATGCTCCTCTCCGTTGGACATAAGCTTAACAGCATCGGCTGGCATCTTGCCCTCAATTGAGGATGAGTTGTTAGAACTGAGTACGGGCATTTCAAACATCCACTGCAGTTCTCTTTGGAGATGAAGTCTTGTGCCCAACACAGCATGTCATGTTTTCCATTCAGCCATAGCTTTTCATCTTTCCTCACCGCTCTGGAACTTGGAAAAGCTCCCTCACGCAGCAGCTGCTCCTCTTCTGCCACCGCTGTCCCAGCAGCTCCTAGGTACAGCCTCGCAGCGAGGGCAGCCTCAGGACATTGCTCCAGCAAAAAAGTCCATTTCAGCTTCTTTTAGCCATCCTATAGCAGAACACCAATTTCTACTCCAGAGAGGAATAAGTGGGATAAAACAGTTCTCTTTAACAAAGGGAGTGGAAGTGGTGTTATGACAACTATTTGGGTAAGATCAACAAATACAATTATTAATTTCTCTCACACCTAAACTAAAATAGCTCTACAATTGAAGTCACCAGGCTGAACACTGAAGGTCAAAGAAAAGGCAATTCTCTTCAGCAAAACCTGCGGCAGGCAGCTTTCAGAGCTTCAGAAACCACTGAAGGAGATGTTCACGAGCATTCAACAACCATCAGACATCCTAAATGTAGCTTTTGCTACCAAGGTCCATTTACCATAAACAAATCTTGAGATCTGAAGATAACTATCAAGCCTGTGACCTGAATCACTCCTTCAGCTACCAAAGCAACTACAAGCGAAGAGTCAAATTAGCTTTTTTTTTTTTAACTTGAAGATACCACACTCTTTGAGGATACTGCATCTTTATACACACACACATCTTTCCATGTATTTTGTGTTTCATTTCTTTGTTCTGAAGCCCTTTCAGTAAAAAGTCAGCTAAAAGCATTTGTTCTAAGTCACCTAAATGCCTAAGGTTTTGTATTAAGGCTGCATGGGAAATTATCTACCTGTTTTCGAAAGTGGGTTTGCTTGGGTGCCACCAGGTTCAAAATCTTTTTGAAACATGGAAGCCTACTCATCGCTTTTTTCTGAAACATGAAGACTACAGTTGGAGCGTGTTAGGTAGGAACAGTCCCAGCTTTCAGTCACTTTCCTGTCCCATTCAGATCAGAAATCTGAAAATTGTCTCCCATATCCCAAGATATCACACCTGAGACAGCTGTGGTTTAGCTGTCTCAGCCAAAATATATTTATTTCCTCATACAATGTGGAAGAGCACTTAGGGAAGACACTGGCAGAAAATTGAGCATCTTTACCCTAATATTAACAATGAATCAGAAAAAAGCCTAAAGATTCGTGTCTTCTGCCCATATGACTCCTTAAACCCTCAGACTCTTTCTTTGCTGTTCTAGGCTTAACTTTGATTAGAAATTCCATTTTGGACCAGAGAAAAAAGTTCCCATCAAGTCTGGTATGTACATTCCTAAAAAGGAGGACTGGTTTCAGCTAATTAACATTCTCGAATGGAACAGCTATTTTGTCGGAGGCTTCATGATCAGCTCTAACTTGACTTCTACGTAACTGTCAGAGCAGCATGACAGTAATTACATTAGCTGTGAACATAGCATTTCCCAAAAAGAGGGCAATAAATTAGAGATTGATATAGCAAAATCTGACAAGAGCTGGCAGGGCTTGAAAGCTGCTGCTTCGTGTTGCACTTCCCAGAAGAGACTGACTTGGAAGCAAGTGCTGTCCTGGTATCAGCCCCTCTCTCTGTTTCTTGTACAGCCCTCAAGTGGGACAAGAGGAAGAATTATTTTCAGACAACAGAATAAACAAGCATGATTTCAGGGACCTTTTCCTCACACTCTGTTTTAGGCTAAGACACCTTAGGAGACAATTTTTTCACATAAAAGCCATACTGCATTATCTGAAACAGTAAAGTTCGGAAGTTCACAGAGAATATGCACTACAGCTTGGTTGTTAAGACTGGAGACATTTCTTTCCTTTATATTCTGTATCGTGCAAGCAGTTATCCTCAAATCAAAGTCAATGCCCTACTTGAGTCAAGCATAAAAAATGTGGCAGGACTAAACATTGCGCTTATTAAGCAATTCTTTGGGCAACTGTCACACAAGAAGCTCCACAGCCTGTGTTTACTCTTTCCACTGCTGAAAAAGCCCAGGCTTGACCCACATCAGAGCCTGAATTAAGAACTGCAACAACAATCACAAGCCCTAAATGGTTAGGAATTTTCTTAACTCTAAATTAGCAGAATAATCAGTTTGCAAAATACTATTTTCCTATACAAAATCTGAATACAGTAGACTCTAAAACCAAGTTCTGGCCACTGCAGGAGAAACAGAGATTCTGCAAAATAATCTACTGCAATGCCACGTCTCTCTTCTGTTCCCACCACCTGCTAAATCAAACCAAAACCAAGAATCCTAACAGCTTCAAAACTTCTACCATTCACTTTGTAACAAGTGGCAGGTGTGTATTTAACAAGAACTGAGAAGGGAAGGACTCCCAGACCTGTATCATTCCCCACATTAGCACAGCTTGAGAAAGAAACTTCTGTTTTGTTTGACGGCCATCAACTTGAATCACCTCAGCTGCGCCTAGCTCTACATTTTAAGAACTTCATTCCAAAATAAACATTTTAACTTTATCTTAAAAAAAAAGGAACTGATAAAAGCAGTGGCATACCAGAGAGCAAGAAAAAAAAATTCAAGTCTGAAGTTTTGCCGTACCTAAAAAGTACAAAGATAAGTAGTTCTCCGAAGTCATTCCTTAATTTTTTTTGTTATTATGTGTCTTACAGGAATTCCAATTTTGAGTTATAAACAAGGATTCCTTAGAATTACAGACATTCTAATTGCAGTTTCACATTTTAAAAATTGCTTTCGTGGATCTTTTGTGGAAGAAATAGATCACGCACTCCACAAACGTGGCTTCAGACAGAACAACAGCATAAACATTCTGAGAACATGGTTTTTCCTGCAAAACTAGACATCTGTTCTTTTATGAAACAGGCTTGTTTTCTTTAAAATCAGATATAAAAATCTGACAGAAAAGCGAATGGACTGGGCGACTAGATCACATGCACATGATTACACCTTTTATCCCCACTTTGCCTTTATGAAACTGAGCACATTCTCTAGATGGATAATGCAGCTTCCAGAAAGAAATCAAAGAGGCTCAAGCTATAAATCAGTCAGCTGAGAAGGTAGCTACAATATAGCTTCATAGAAAAACGCAAACCAAGGTCAGCAGCTCAGAAGCTAAACTAAGAAATTTTACAAGGGAAAATACTATGGTTTTAATACTCAGGGCTACTTAACCTTTAAGAAAACAGTAGCAAGTGAAAATTACTTCAGACATTTACATGGCTTTAAAAACATCATGCTAGTTACATCACAAATTAAGCTGAAGAGCTATGGGCTCTTGTTATACTGGTGGTCAGGGAGTGGTCAAAAGATCATTTATTACCAGCATTTTACTCATATAGTGTGCAAGGGTGAAGACAGTAAGAAGGGATATGAGGAATTCCTTAGATGAAATACTGTTAAATGCTTTAAAGTTTTACTGAAAGATTTATCTTATACTTTGCTTTATAACCGGTAGGATTATTTTGGTCTCTTGCTGGTGGTGACCTCATATTTTGCACCATATTTTACTCAGTAAAGAGCCACAAAAACATTGGTATGACTGGATTTAAATGCCAAAGGTGATAAAACTAACAACTGGGGCCTGTTCCAAAGTATGAGTTTATAAGAGAGGCTTTATGACCTAAATGAATGAATTTATTTGAATCTTTGAAGCTAAGAGCACAGCAGTGTTTAGGATCAAGCTGATTTCATGATACTTTTTAAAGCTTTCTTCCTACCAAATGAAATAAACATTAAGAAGTCCTACAATGTGCATTTATTTTGAAAACTGAAAAAATGGAAGATAAATCATGCTAGTACTTCACAGGATTATGTTAAAACATAATCAGAAACTGAGACACTATTCAAAATTACTAAATACTTCATGGTGCAAGAGAATAATTTTCACATTGCATGCAGTTTTTAGTTCACATATGCTTAGCTCCGAAAAAAAGACATTTTCCCATGGCTCTAGCACTTAGTCATTTGATCTGCAGATAACATGCATCTTCTGCTTAAATGTGTACAAGCAAGCATCTTTGTCAATATGGACTTTCCAACTATTTAAAGTGCCTCTAAATGTAAAAGATACTAGCAACGCTGGAACTTTGCCGGGTCAAGCATCTGCAACTACTGAACACAGCCTACGCTCAATACCAGGCCCCTAAGCTGCTTCCTGAAACAGGATGCATTTGTCTACATAGTGATTGTATATTTATTTTGCTACAAAAAGACTTACAAAAAAAATCCCACCCTTCCATACTTTGGGCAGCTAGATGTGTATTTCTTTCAGAGACTCAATGCCATGAAAGCAATAGCTAAAAAAAGAAAAACACTCATAAACTGTAACATCAGTCCAGAATTTTAATTCTAAGTTTAAATAATTCAAAGAATCACTGTGAACATATTTTCTTACCAGATGTTTGCTGTTATACCTTAAAAAAACCCAAATAAGCCACAAAATGCCTACTTCTTTTCCTTGGTGATACAAGACCACAAGCACAAAACACAGACTTGCAGAATGGCCACTGCAATCTCCCTATACTACACAGCAAAAACTCTTCATAATTTCTTGTTTAAGACAGAATAATTGAAATCAATTTGGTCTAATAGAACAGTAAACCATTCCACAACTGAGGAGCAGTTTGATTTGTCTCTGTTTTCTGAGAATTAAACTAAAAATGTCCTGGTGTAGCACAATTTTGAATATAAGTATCATTTGTGTACCATTACTACAAATTATCATTCTAATCTACAAGTTTAAATAGATTAACGACTTTATTTAGACATTGTGAGCTTATTTAAAGCTGCAACTTGCTGCATGTAAGGAATATTTATTGAAGGTCAGATTCTTCCCCCTGTTTCATATGTTCTTTAACTCTGTATATAGCAGAAATTAGGGTGCCTTCTATTCTAGCGTATAATCCACTTAGGCAGATTTTTAAAAGAAAAAAAAAGAAATTTAAATTTAACCAGTCCTAACTGCTGAAGGAAGCCTACCTGAGCATTCCATGACTTATGGCACTCACCACCATTCAAGACAAAAATGTAAAGCTCAAATACGGTAGTTTATCTGTGCAAGCTGACTGTAAACAACTGTCTTAATGGGCTTGCTTGTCTTCAGTGAGAGAAGAATCAAAGTGTTGACAGAAGTACGGGTCTAATGTAAGTTTTATTCAATGCATTCCTTACACTGTATGGATGATGTGAAAAGGGGAGATGGCTTTTAACCCAGAAGTACTGGGTACCATGTTTTTCTTAAATGAAATGTATTTTTAGTAAGTTTCTCCTCCACCCCCCACCCTCCCGCCGCATTTACAAAAAAAGAAATGCTTATTTGCACACACAACCTACATCACCAAATACTGGTTTAAAGTCAACAATCCACTTGCAGGTATGTCAGAATCTGACAATGGTTTCTGCTTCCTCAACCTAAGATTTATTGCCCAGTGAAGAAACAAAACTCAAGAGTGGCTCTCAATACTTTGAGCAGATCACATAACTGGAAAACTAATTTTCATTTTTACAGTTGTCAATACCTTAAGCTGAAGTTCAATTTATCAATTTGTAATCCTTACTTCTGTATCACCAGGTATGTGTATTTTTAAAGAGGTACACAAATAGACAAATACTAGATTATGAACTCAATTATATTTTGTAAAAAGACTCCTCATGGAAACTAGGGTCCTGATTTTGTAAGCCTTTTCATATACGTTCTCAGAACTGGGTGCTAAACAGTCCCGATGCCAATTCATCACAACACAGTCAATGACAACATATATCATAGCTTGTCAGTCGTCAGGACAATCTCTCAAGACAATAGCATTCAAAAGGGTAACTGAAATGGGTGCACTGAGCTTCACAAATTGTTTTGCATCTACTATCACACTAGGGAGGAAATGGTTAGTTTAAAGGGTCTGGTTTCTGAAAAATTGCTTCAAGTGTTTCACAGAAATATTTAAGTGGTTAGACTCACACCACAAAAAAAATGCCCTAACAGATGATGTTGATCCTGTTCCTTTGCCACATCTTAGGAAGAACGGTGAGTTCCTAATAAAATCAAGCACAGTTTTGATAGGTCTTGCATGCAGTTTACATTTGTTTTGCAATACTGTTTTCAAGCATTTAAACAGAAATAGACAGTCTGACATAATTTTCTCCCACTTAGTTTATTATCTTTTCATATACATTCCAAAACACTAAGACGCCAGTCTGCCTTAGCATGCAGAACAAGCAACTTTGGGGAGTCAAATCAGTTTCTTGTATTGCTGGAGGTCCAGGGTGTAACTTGCAAAACCAGTCAGCTCTGATGCACAGTAAACCAATAATCATTACCATCAAACAGATGCGCATTACTGTGCTAAGCAGAGCTACAAAGTATACAAAATACTATCAAAAACTTAAATTACATGTCATGGCACATCTGCACACAGTATTTAGGAAGGTGGGGCCTTTAATGTAATTTCAACATGACTTGGAAAAGAAACCATGAATGAAGTCACTGTTATCAATCCTCTTCAGAGCTAGATTCGTCTTCCTGGTCAGACAGCTCTGCAACAGGAAAGCGCAGGATGGCTGCCACGCCTGTCAGCTGGCCAAGCTGCTCTCCAGACACATGCAGGCTGGAGAAAATGCGTACTGTGCCCATGTTCTCTCGTACGCTATCTACCAACTTAACATAGCGGGCACGTGTAGCCACATCCTGGTGCCGGAAGAGCTCATCGCTGATCAGCAAGGTATCAATGGCCATGGCTTCATTGGCCTTCTCCACATGTTTTAGCCCATAAAAAGCCCGGTCAGGCTCATGCTGCAGCATTTTATAGAAGTCATCTAAGGCTTTGACCTCACCAGCTGCCTTAGTGTCAGAGAGACGGCTAGTTACAGCTGGGTCGCAGAGGGCTTCCTTCAATGCGTACTTATGTCCTGAGGAAGAGTGGACCTGTAGTAAAAAAAGTCAAAGGTTTGGGTTTTTTTTAAATAAAAAAGATCATTTGCTTGATTAGCCAATCACAAACAGCTTCCACTATACACAATATTTATCTTGATAATTATTAAAGGAAGTTATCTCTTCCTTGAAACCACACGATTCTTTCCCTAAAGGATCTCTCCTGCAACCCAAAGCTTGTACCAAATCCCTTAAGCTGTATTTTAAGAAGTACAGGAAAGCTGTTTCTCTTGTTCAAAGACTGGGTTAAATACGCAAGCTGTTGCAGACAGTTCTCAGCACAAGGCCACTTGAAACTACCAAGAAATAAAGCACTGCAGAAGAGGAAGACCTCTTAAGACTGCAGACACACAGTACAAAAGCATTAAGTCTTGCACAACTGCTTAGCTACTATGTTTGCAAAGCTGTGAAGTACACTGAAACTTTTCACACTTACTACTACTACTTTGCTACAAAGGCTTCTTGGTGCAATTTGTCTCCTAAACTTTGTGACCACTAAGTATTGGCATACGCTTCTCTGCCCCCCTTCCCGGCTTTTTGCAAGCATACATTACAGGCCTATAATATTAAAAAATGACACAAGTATCCTTATGAAAGGGACAATTTATTTTAGGCTCTGAGTTTGCCTATTTCAGTGAAAGGTGGAAAAACCCACCGACTCAATCAATGAGATTACTAAAGAACAGGAAAAAATGCTATGGTCTGCATAACTTTTAACTATAGTACAAAACTAACAACACAACTAACTTCCATCACATCCAGGTACTTCTTTTTTTCTTCTTTAAACAGCTTTAGAAAGCTGTTATTAAACATGCATGCTATATAGCATGACAGATTAAACTATTTTTCAACATGTGCTTCCCTTTTAACTTAAGATGAAATATGTCATTATAGGGAGCTTAAAGTTCTTAATATTCTTTACTACACATTAAGGTATTGTATGAAAGAGCCATCCCTGTATCCTATGTAACTACCTTAAAGTTTGGGAGGTATGAGAATAATTTCCATGTGGTGCTCAGACAGAAATTTATTCTAATAAATGAATTATTTCCCATCACCCTTGTAATCATGTTCAGTTATGACAGACAGCTCTTAAGCCTCTTTTTACCCACTTCAGAGACTGCTTAGCTCCTTACCTGTAGGAACTTGGACCTGTTCTCCAGCAGAAGCTTGTTGTCAGTCTTGACCGCCTGCTGGAACATGTAGTCACAAAACTGCTCCCGTACAAAGCCTGGGCTAGCCACCAGCACACACTTCACCACGTCAAAGTTGATATGCCGCTGAATGGCTTGCACCACCTGCTCATAAAACCTCTCCAGGGCCCGGTCATGCTGACTGCAGTTCCCTTTCCGCTTGCGGGGGATGTTCACCTCCACCTTGGCACGGGTAAGCGTCATGCTTGGCGTGACCAGGCAGACGTGAGCCAACCCTTCCTGCATGACCACGGCTGCCACATCGGCGCTCCAGGCAGGGTCGCAGGCCTGCTCGATGCGCTCCAGCACCACGCTGTCCCACTGCTTCTTTGCCAGCGTGAACTGTCGGTTGGGCTCTAGCTCGATGGTGTGGTAGGCCCCCATCTTGACATACTCATTCTCTTGGATGTTGGTGCCCTTGACGCGCAGCTGGCAGGCCTGTGAGTCAAAATCGATGGCCTCCACACAGAGGGTGAGGGTGGTGCGGATGCGGTTGCTGCCCACGCTGCCCGTGGCCGACTCGGTCTGCACCTTCCGGATGGTGGAGGCCCGCAGGCTGTCACCCACCTGCAGCAGGTTGTAGGTGTGCCACATGTCCTCGGGCTCCTCGGGGATCAGAGTCACCTGCCCCGCGTTATCCTTCTCCAGGTCCTTCCTCACCAGCTTCATCCTGGCTGTTCCTTGGGCCGACGCGCCCACCACGGCGTCCCCCCCCCCGGCTTCCCCCTGCCCGAGGCGGCGGCGGCCAGCAGGCCCGCCCCGGAAGGCCCGGCGGCGGGAGGCGGAGGACGAACGGCCTACCCGGCGATAAGCGGCCTTTCCCGAACACCGGCGCGGCCCGGGCCCGCGGCAAAGCCTCGGCTGCACCTCAGGCGCGGTGAGGCCGAGCCTCCGATCGCTCGCCGCCCCGCTCAGCGCGCATGCGTAGCGCCCCGCGCCCCAAGGCGCATGCGCACAGCCCGGCCTAACAGGCGCCGGCCACACGCGTC
>Ga0181612_151644_pt1 | contig 10794 bp, 3 predicted proteins | sample HoacroProtozoa21_FD_119630 | JGI IMG/M metagenome (GOLD analysis project Ga0181612, IMG submission 119630) | Hoatzin crop microbial communities from Cojedes, Venezuel. Combined Assembly of Gp0051906, Gp0051904, Gp0051908 | reverse complement strand
TTGGACTAGATGACCCACAGAGGTCCCTTCCAACCCCTACTATTCTGTGATTCTGTGATTCTGTGATTCTGTGAAAGAAGCATAACATCAAAAAACCAGGTAAAAATATATGAGCTTTAATCATTATAGACTTATTTGTATTTACATTAAAATGCTCGAAAGTTTTAGATTTACAATTTTAAATTATTTTTAGGCAACTGTATAAAAACCCTATCTAAGTCACAGTAAAATTTAGCCACTTAACAAATCAAAGTATTAAAATGGCAACTTAACCTCCACCCATGTCTCTCCCAATCTTGCATAACATGGTCTTAAGCTTCATGTAAGTCCTGTCAGACAAATAGCTTCTGCAGCACGAGAATAGAAAGTCATAGATTAAGCCTATTTTACACAAACTCATGGTTTTTAGCCCTATATCTACTTATTGTTTTGACTGCCATACTTAAACCAGGATAACCTTTATGAAATTTTTTGAAAGAAATAATTTATGAAGGTGAAATGCTCAATGATATCTAAAGCCTTAAAGTTGTCAAAGTTACTACTAGCTGCATTGTGGAAAGTCTGCATACAAATAACTTTACTCGGATTGAGAGGTAATCTGAACACCTGAGTTTGGAGAAAATTTAACATTTGTGTTTAATTTGCAAATGGGATCACCTTTGATTGAAGTGTGTTTTTGATTTTGTTCAGAGCAGTCTTGTTACTTGAAGCTCAAGTGCACAAATCAGTGAGTGGTAAGGGACAAAGATATTTTGGTATCCAGTTATATACACATTGAAGAAAAGACAAGACCCCTGTTACTTCAGCTTCAGAAACAAACCTCAAAGTAAAGGAAATCTACCAAAGAGTAAGATGTAGCATGCAGTAAATAATAATAAATCCTTCTTTTTAATAAATTAAAGGCCATGCTTTTTCCTGGCAAGAGTTGCAGGTTTCTAACCCTCTCTGCAGGCACAGTTATTTTTAAATATTTCTCCAAGCAAGGCAGTATTAATTCTTTGCCTTTGCCCCATTTGGATCTGATAGCTGAGTATTAATCTGTAATTAATTGCTGTATTGTAGAAAGTTGACGTGATTATTTCCTAAATCATGGAGACAGAGCTAAAAAAGGCAACAGAACCCACAAGCTATCTCTTAGAGATTCAGAAGTAGAACGAAGTGATCCCTGTTCCCTGTGGACCAGCTGGGTGGATGCCAGTGCACACTGTTGGTCATGGATCTGTATTCTCCTCCTAGGTGAGAAGCCTGCTGTGGAAAAAGAAAAAAGTTTTATGAAAAAAAAAGGCAGCAAGCACTAATAAGGTTCCTGTGGGTGCTCACAGTCTGCATGTGACTGAGGATGGTATTGGTACTCAATATTACACCAATAATTCATGAAGAACAAGGAAGTTAATCCCCTTTCTGTGTCTGAATTAATCAGCCAAAATAGAAAACAAAACTGGCAGGACATTGGATGTTTGTGTGCCAGTTTATGGGGCCTCCATAAACCAACACCAAGAGAACACAGCTGACAATTTTGCTGATTAAAACAGTAACATATTTAACAACTGAAGCTACTAATGTGGTATCTGGCCTGCAAAACCAAATATGAAGTCAATTAAATATCTAACAAATGTTTGTGAAACTACAGAAAGAAAAGCTTTTGGTTTTCAATTTCTGTTATTATGTCCCCACCCCATGAATCCCCCCCAGGCCCATTTCCTTTTCTTATTCAAACTGAACAGCAACTTTCCCAAGGAACTTAACAGCTGGGTTTTTAAAGGAGCTTAAGAGAGTTGGTCGCTCAGTCGAAACTCAGTTTCAGTGAGATGTGAACACCTCATTCAACACATTTATTCTTAGCTAAATCAGGCACTGATAACAGATATGCAGTATCAGTAAACTAATAATTCGAACAATACATATGAACTACACATACAAAAAAAAAGAAAATAAGAATATATTTATCATCACACTGTTCTCTGCAGGGGATCTTTCTTTCCTTCTCATACCACAAAAGCCAAGAACTGATTGCAGGTTTTGTCCAAGCTCAGTCAGTCCTCCAAATGGAGACCAAGTTAGTGTTTCTCTTGCACTTGTCCCAAGGACACAGAGCAGCCTGTTTCCATTAATGAAGCTACTCTTGAGATACCCTGGGTAATCAAGTGAAGGTCTGGTTATAATTATAGTCTAGATGCTGGGATGCTTACTTTAATGCAGTTAACAAGGGTAGCAGTTGCAATGAAAACTTTGGTTGTGACAAGGGTTAGGAGTGAGGGTGCTTTTTTCAGGGTCTCCACTGGGTTAAAGCTGTCAGGGATCTGCCAGCCACAGCCTACACAACAAAATCATCTTCACTCGCTTCGGCTATGTAGCTCACAGTTTCATTTAGTATTAGCAACTGACACAGTAGAAACATGGAGAATGAACCTTTTATTGTACTTCTTAATGTTGTTCTTAAGGACAGTGAAGTAGACAAAAGTCACAGCCTTAAAGCATCATGGTACTATTACCATCTTCGAATCCAGTCTCATGAGCAATATGGGAATTCAAACTTTATTTTCTGGATCTGTTCTTTTAAAGCATACTCCTAAACTGGGTGCTTGTCTCTCTGCAGAAAAGTATTTTTCCATGTATAGTTTGCAGACATCTTATCTACTACAGAACTTTAAAGTAACAAGTACATGCATATTTTAAGCTCATTTTCCTTCATTTCTAAATTCACAAGATGTCTTATGGTACACCACCAGTTTTTTGCAAACCACAAGCCAACATTTTTTCAGAACAAATAAGGAGAATAAAAACTGGAGTAAAATTGTAGCATCAGGTAAGAATCAACAGAGCTGGTGTGAAAAGCAATTTGCAATTTTCAGACCTGAATTGCAGTGGCTGCAGTGTCACCATAAAATGCTCTGATTAAATGATTAAATTAAGTTCTATATCTTAAGGAGTTGTTTTCTTTTCTGTAGTCATTTGATAACCTAAATAATTTCGTTTCAGGTAACTAACTGAAAGGATCTGAGGCTCTGAGGAACCTGATCTAGTTTAAGATATCCCTGCTCATTGCAGGGGGGTTCAGCTAGATGACCTTTAAAGGTCCCTTCCAACCCAAAGTATTCTATGTTTCTATGATTTTTGCAAGTACTGAGTGCTGGTCTGAGTTCACTGTCTGGAAGTTAGTGAGCAATGCAGTTGGTGAATGCTTCAGGAAATCCCACCCTGTAATCCTAGCTTGCACTAGAGTGCATGTTAAAGAGAGAGGGAAAAGAAAACTCAATAGACAGAAGAATAAAGATCAAACTCAAAATGGGAGGATAGTTCATTAGTTAAGTTTAAATTTTGAAACCCAGGTTTTATAAATATATTGAACGGTGGCAGTTCTATGATCGAGATGTGTCACTACACAAACAGCTACAAAACACAGGAGGATAATGATCGTGAGATTTAAGGTTTAACTTTGATCATACACCATGAAATCTCCTGGAGAATTAGTCATCTCAGAATGTACGGCTTGCAAAAAACAGGATTTTAAACAGCCTTTTTTCTTCAAAATCAGTCAAAAAGCAGTAGATCATGTTAGAAAATCCTCCATTGTCTGAAGGTGGCTTGAGTGTCTGATTCAAAGCTGCAGGGACATGTTCATATGTATGTTGGTGTAGATATATGTATAGAAGGTAAACCATGTGCCTATGTTCCTTCCTTTCCTTAGCACACAATCCCCTCCCTTCCCAAAAAGTACTGTATCAGCTAGATCAAAAGCTAAACTGTAAAGAGGTAGTGCTGCTCTCTGTACTATGATTCCTTACTCCATGTTTAGATTAACACAAAAATCCAGAGGGGTCTATCTGATTTCTCTTCTACAGAGTCTTTTGCATAGTCAGTTCTTTAAGTGCAGAGGAACCCAGTGAACAGTAGAGTACTTCTAGGAAATGAAGATGAGACATGATATTTGCTTTCCCATATTTAACTACTGTTTGAAGAAAGACTCTGCATTCTGGCTGCACAAAGACAGTGAGGTTTTCCTGAGCTGCCTTGCAGCAGTTAATAAACACTTCTGTCAGAATCAGGACCCTTAGGCAGCAGGCCCTGTGCAGGCATGTTGTACGAGGCAGCAAAACCCAAACCCAAACCCAGAGGTCTTATATTCTAAATAGACTAGAAAATGTGTCTGAGGCCTCAAAAAGAGCAGCTCTGTGAACAAACCAGGTATAAAATATAGGTGTGTTGGCTCTCAGGAACCTCTCTGTTGCTACTAGCACGGAGTGAATTGCTTTGGTCTGTCCATTCCCATATGACTCTGTCATCTGAAAAAAGCGTGATGAAGGACAGAAAGAAAGTAGACTAGAAGCAGCTGTGGGATAAATTAGCTCTTTACGTAAAATGATTTCATTTACTATTTCATTGAAGTAGTAAGTTAGAGACCGTGTTGTGGTTCTGCAGTTGAACAGGGTGACATAAAGTAGAACACTTATTTAAAACAAACAGATTTCATATTCTTGCCTGCCATATGTCCTGAATATTCAGGGGTTGTCCCTTCTTAAATGAGGCACCAATGGCTTTCAGCAGAGCTCAGTGACGTACACCCTTCCATAGGGTTGGACACATGCCGTTCTGTTGGATGTACATTGTGTTCCGTGGACACACTAAATCTGTGTTCTCAGTACTTACATGTGACTCAGAAGGAAAGTATTGATAGTGGATATGGCAGCAGATTGCACATGGCATTAAATTTTACAGATTAGGCTTGCTAGGAGATATTGCCACCTATTGTTTTCTATCTTGATTGCATTGCTTTCTTAAGAAGTAATTGCATTGTCTGCATTTTAACAATGTTCCAGATAGAAACTTTAGGAGAAGAAAATCTGCATTTTGCTATTGCAGTTAAATAAACAGATGATTTTCAAGGAGTAACCGGTCTTTATCTTTTAGTGGTTTCTTTAACAAATGTCACTGTAATAGTAAAATTTTGCACAGACATGTAGAGTGAAGCCTATCTCAAATGTCATGGTATTTTCCCTCCTTAAGTTCTAGACAGCTTTGCATGTTTTGTCTTTCATACGAAAACCCTCCCAGTTAGTCAGAAAAGTGTATAAAAATGTACATTTCTGCTTCTTTTATAAATAATCAAACACCATCATACTAAACTGTTTTGTTTTCTCTAGAGAAAAAAAAAATTATAAAGATTTCTTTAGTAGGTAAGCATTTGTTTTTCTTTTGGGTAGTTGATTTACTGCAATACAGATCCCTGACAAGCAAAATTTTTCATGAGTTTGTGTGATTTTGCTGAAATTTTTTGGTTAGAAAAAAGCTGGTAAGACTTTTGAATATCCAATCTAATTAGTTTTAAAATTTACCTATATTAAATTAAAACCATTCAAAAAGGAAATGAACTAACAATTCCCTGGAAATTAAATGAAACTTTTGCTTGAAATCAAGTATCTATCTCTTTTTTTTTTTGTCTTTTTGATACAAGAAATCTAAAAATTTTGTTCTCAAACTCAGTCACTACTGTTCTTCACAGCATTTTTTTTCTGTTAATGAAAAATGCACTTATTTGCCTGATTTAATGACTTACTTCCTCTGGTCCTTGTATGACCATTTGTAAAATTATTCAACTACATCTGTCTTGGAGTGGCTTGAAGACTCAAACGCAAATACTGATATAGCATATATGGTTGAGTATGGAAAATCAAAATGAAAGCCCTGATACTTCCTGGAAGCTGCTGGATGAACAGGAGATTCCCCAGGGGAATTTCCCAGTTAGTTATTCAAACCATTGTCCCAGTCTCTATAAGTGTCATTTTGGTGTGACTGTAGAGTTCCTTTTTTTCAGGGATGTGATATCAGGACTTTTTTGTCAAGGCATTGAACACATGCTGTCAGAAGAAAATGTGGCAGCTAGCTTCAGACGCCTTTCCAGCAGAGCAGCCTGTTTTGTGTCACCATGAAGCCAAGCTGTAGCACATTGATACTGAGAAAGAACGGGAGTCCTGAGGGTCATAGCAGAACATAGGCTGTGTGAAATGGCACAGTGGGAAGAAATTAAAAAAAAAAACAAGTAACAACATCAACAAAACCTTATGCAGAGAAAGAGACAGAAAAAGAGCAAACAACTGTCCACTGTGTTCTTGATCAGAATGTCGAGTGCGGTTGTAGCCATAGCCAAGTACAACAACAAAACTAGGACACAAGTTCAGAAATTACACCGTGCTTTGTCAGAGATGACTGGACAAATTAGTTCTGAACATTAGACAGAAAACAAATGGTATTTATTATCTCTACATTTAATTTTATCTTGAGGCTAGTCAAAATCCTGCTCAAGTTCCTTTCTTCTTGTTACTGGCATTGTAGTGCATCCTCTAATTTATTCATTATTTCATCCTGTAGTTACACAGTAATTCTCTTTTTAAGGGCAGTTGTGCCTGAGCCCTATTCATTACCAGATTCAAGAAGACTGCCACATGATTTCAGAATTACTTGCAGATGAATGTGAGAAACCTACATGAAATTAATAGGGAAGTCAAAATGTGTAAGCTTTATGTAGAAGAAAGATGTTAAACAAAGGAATTGTACTGCTTGTGGAAAATAACGGAGAAAGAAATTTGGATTAGATTAGTGCAAAATCACCAGACCAGCTTTTTGTAGATCCACAGAATCAACAGGTGCTTATTCTCCTAGCATCTTCAGATAATGTCTTTCTGGAAAGAATGCATTAGTTAAACACAAAAAAAATGTGTTTAATGTACAGATACATAAATTAAAGTTATAATTTAGTTATATAGCAAGGTTAGATTGGTTGATTTAATGGTTCCTCTGCCCTAAATATCTCCAGACCCGAAACACCAGTCCAGAAAAGGAAGAAATCCTTACAGGAGGTTTTCTTAATTTTTGTCATATTCATCTCAGAACACTTTGAAAGAGTAACATAATAGTAGCTGAAGTCAGAGGCAATAAACTTACATGACTTCATATCACTTGGGAATGGCATTCAGCCATTTTCCTACAGCTTTCCATGATAAATATTCTAAGGCTTTCTTTTTAAAAGTTACAAATGGGTGGATACTCTGGTGACTTTTTTAAAAAATATTGACTTCAATTTAACTTTTTCGATGCTTAAGTGACATTTAAACCTGATTAGACTAGTGTTTTTATGTTTGTAGGACCGCTACATGAAATTTTCTAGTTTACCAGACTCTACATAGAGATTAATTTTTATTTCATATTTTTACTTATGGATCAACAATTGGAAGCTAGTTTCCTTGATATTCTGTGATCTAGTTTGTACCACGCAGACATTCATCAGTACCGTTACAGCTCATAGAGCTTTTTTCTTCACCATCTGATCTAATCTGGCATGGAAGACAGCCAATCACTAAATAAATAAAATTAAAACAAATAAATGTCCTACTGGCTGCTGAATTTCCTCAGAAGAGACAAAATTTTAATGAATTTACACAGTAGTATCAGTGCTAAGTAGATATTAGAATGTGTAAAGTATTATTTTTTCTAGTTTGACTAGCTCAGTAAAATCACTGAATTTGCCTGGACATAAAATGACAGAATCATAGGATAATGCAGACTGGAAGAGGCCTCAGGAGGTCTCTGGCACTTGCTCACAGCAGGTTCAGCTATGAAATCAGACCAGGTTGCTCAGGTCTTTATCCAGCCAGGTCTTGAAAACCTCCAAGGATGGGGCCTATACAGCCTTTCTGGGTAACCTGTTTCTGACCTAACTGGGATTAAAACAGAAGTGCCTGGGTTTACATATCTTGACATATTGAGAAAATAAAATAAAAAAAATTTTTGCTTAGAGTGGTGAGTTTATTTCAGACTGAAAGAAACAACCTTTTCCATTTCCAAAAGAAAAAGAAAGTGAGGGCTAAATTCACCAATCTCTACAGGAGGAGGCAGCAGTAATACTCTCTTACCCAGTAGCAGAGGATTACAGAATACAACCAAGATATCTGATACCGCCTCAATTCTCTGGCTTGTTTCAAGGCATTGAAAGCCACCTCTTACTACTTCCAGCAAAATACTTTCTCTTATACAACTACCGGCTACAGGTGTGTGAGGAAGGCATGCTGTTTTGAAACTGGAAGTAGGTGGATTTGAACTGTAGTCACCAGCAAGCAGCTGAGTATCTTCATTACCAAGTAGATTTCATTTAGGGTGAAATCACTCATGATGCAGCTAGATCACTATGTGTATTTAAATGATCATGAACAGAGAACAGGAGCATGAACGAGACTTAATGGTCCAACAATTAGCCATATACCAGGGAGTCCTGATCTGGGCTCTGGGACACATTTAATTATTCTTTGTTTTATCATTAGGAGGAATGTGTCTTACAATAAAAAATAGGTTGTCATGTTGGCAATGTCGTAGATAGCATGATAGTACAATTAAAATTTCCAGATGCAGGGAATTGAAACAAGACATTTTGAGACCGTATAAAAATCTCTTGTCTCTAAGCTTTTTGATAAAATGATGGTATCTTTTTCTCCTCTGACAGCTTTACTCTTCCATGTATGTGCACTACATATGTATGATAGAAATTGCAGCTTTCGGTAAATTCATAACTAATCTAACTTTAACTAGAAATACTTCATTGCTAGAGCCCGAATTATTTCCCACTCTCTTCACAAACACTTGGCCTTGGGCTTATCCTTGGTATACCCCCTATCAAATCTAACGTCGAATTTTTCAGTTGACTTCCACCATCACTTCACTAATGGTGCCAATTCTTATCATCATCTCACAGACGCCTCTGAACCCTCTCCCTCTTCCCCTTATGCTTAGGAAGAAACTCTCATCCATATTTTCAGTCAGACTATTGTTGCTTTTTCTATCCTTCTTAAAACCTAGTTCTGGTAAGTCATCAGCATGGCAGATGTTTAGGTCTGCTGAGATTATATGGTATTTAATTGTACCTGGTACTTCAGGACTCTAATGCTGTTTAGGATTTACAAAACATAACAATAATAGAACTAACAAGAAGTAATAGATCTTATGCCAAGATTGAGAAGGGTAAATCTTCCCTTCCAGGAAGGTGAATCCCTGCTTATCTCTAGCATTGTGTGTCACAGTTTAGCTAAAGCTCTATTTAAGACCACAACTTAATTCTCCAGAAGATTTTTGTCCAGGGAATAATAATTTCTGAAATGTCAAATAATGTGCATTGTCAGAAATACAATTTTGACAGGTAGGCCAAAACATAAACAAGAATGTGACATGAATGACCAAAACTACGGCTCTTTTGAGACAATTCACTAAGTCAAGCGAGTGTTGTTTAAAGTCAGACTGATTTCAGACACTTTAGTACGTCTATATACCTTTATTTAGTAAAAATTTGTATGCAAGAAATATTTTAAAATGTTGGCTTGATTTGGGTGAAAACACTGAAAAATCAGGATTTCCTACGGGGCTGACTTTCCAATTTTTTAAAGTTAAGACTATCTGACATATGTGTTTCATAGGGGCTGAGAGCATCAGGGAAGAGGACATGGAAGAGTAGCCAGAAAGAGAGATCCTGTTCCATAGCAGATAAATCCGATAGATATGAACAAGGAGGTTCTTGCAGAATCAAAGCTGTGTCTTTAAGCCTAGACTGAGAAGTACAATGCAAATGGATGAATTAAATGTAGACAGGAAAAACAGCACCTGCATCTGGCCTCAATCATTGGGAACCATGATTCATGCTACAAATGAAATAATATTTTTTTTTTCAAAAAGAAGAAAAATAATATGGGGCCATGTGTTTTCTTAGCCATTAGGTCAGACTGGTGTCTCATATTTCAGAAGTGTTTCACAATATTTGGAACTAGAAATGTCCTTTCTTAGCTCTTCCTTTTAAATTTAAACACCTTTTCATTACTCCAGGAGCTGGACCTCAAGGAGGAAAACCACCAACAACAAACAGTCAAGATTAAGGCAATCTTATGGGAACAATACAGTCACCCCTTCAGCAAGTGAGGAGGATACCTAACAAGATCATCACATGACAGGTCTTCTGCAGGGCAGGATTTTCTTCCTCATGCATCTCCAGTTTCAGGCTGCTTTGGAGGTTATGTGCTTTGCTTCTCTGCAACTCTGAAAAAATGAACATTATTAAGGAAGGCCATCAGGGAAATCTCAGAGTTTCGTGGGTCTTCTCTACCATGTCTGTTGATTTTTATCACCACTAAGCAATTGGAGATTTGGTAAATGCTGAGGTTTATTGTATGGATGGCTCGTGTGACCTTTGGTGATGGAAAAAGCTTAAGATTTTGTGTCAGATCAAAGAATAAACATAAGTGGCTATGCAAAGTCTCAAGTCAGCTTAAAGTAAGTTTTAAAATGTGACTTCAATGTGGTTTTGTTCTTTAGTAAATATTTTAAAACATTTATACAAAATGCTTGTATCTGGTCTGTAGGAAGACTTTTAAATGCCACAGATGGAGAATCTATGGCACAAAAGTCCTAATCATTATACAACAGACTTCTGGAGGATACTGTTTCCACTACTTTTGTCATTATCTTAATTTGAGTCAGGTTTTTATCAGTTAGTGAAAGTAAATGATTCTTACTTATTCAGTTTTAACATTTCTCCCACTGACTTTATGAAACGACAGAAGTGACTTGTTTTTGAGGCAGGAATGACCTTCCCGCTAACTAGATTAGAGTTCTGGTTGTTTTCCAAATGAGGAAAAATGCAAGTGCTCTTGTTAGAGATTTATGGAAACATTGGTAGACTTCAATAGAAAACAGAGGGATCTGGACAGACTGGATCGATGGGCCGAGGCCAACTGTAGGAGTTTCAACAAGGCCAAATGCCGG
>Ga0181612_145269_pt1 | contig 10794 bp, 3 predicted proteins | sample HoacroProtozoa21_FD_119630 | JGI IMG/M metagenome (GOLD analysis project Ga0181612, IMG submission 119630) | Hoatzin crop microbial communities from Cojedes, Venezuel. Combined Assembly of Gp0051906, Gp0051904, Gp0051908 | reverse complement strand
TTCTTCCACAGAAATTCTAATGTTTGAGCAGCTTGGCTCTGCATTCAGGTCATGGCCGTCTCGGCAAGCACAGTTGCAAATATGGAAGCCTGCAGCATGAAGGCTAGTCTCCCTGGCGATGCTACTGTGGTGTGGTTTTTCCTCAAACATAAGTGCCTCAGTCCTACATGGTTGTCAGGCTCCAGTTCTCATACAGTGATTTCTTTAACGTTATACAAGGCATGCTGAAGAGAAGTGTTTAGAAGAGCAGAGCAGACGTGAATGGTGCCTTTCTGTAGCCCCTTGGGGTAAAGGTATGATACAGAAACAGGCAAGCTGCTTATGGCATCGCAGAGCCAGCTCAGATCTCCTCTGAAGCGTGGGGAAAAAGTGTGATTAATGCTGCCTCAAGGGTGATGGGGAGGTGGAGGTGGAGGAACTGGGCTGGACTGGAAAGCCAGAGCACCGCTGGGCTGCTTCTGTCAGGGCAGGGGTGATGGCGGCAGCTGTGCTGGGGTGAGCCACAGGCTTCCTCCCTTGGTGTGGCTGGTGGTAGCAGCCAGCCCAGGTGGTGGTAGCTGTGTTCATTTGAAAGGTTTCTGGCAGAGATAAACTGGACACCCTCAGCAGCCTGATGCCCTAGGAAAATGGGAATACTTAGTTATAGCTGGCTGTGCCTTGCTGTGGGTCAGTAGGAGAAGCTTGAATAATGACGCAGATCTCTTGGCAGCATCAGTTCAGAGCTTTAATGACCAAATGGCCAAGCAGCCACCACCTTCTATGGAGCTTACCTCAAAATTGTTATCTTCCCATCTTGGCTGTAAAGAGCTGGGTGAATGGAAAGACAAGATACTACTGAGGAAGTGAAAAACATAGAAGGTGATGAGTGCTTCTTGTTCATCCGTTTTTTGAAATGACGAGACAGTTGCCATAGAAATGCTATTCTCTGCTTGATACAATGTGCACCAGTTCCAGGAAGCCATTGATGGCTGTCACAAATAGCTTTCCATAAATTTAAATATCTCAGAGTAATGTAAGGGGAAATATGTCTTTGTGTTTTCTTATAGAAGATCAGATTGTGGAAGATCTGCTTTTACCAGAAGGGGAATATGATGAAGTTGGGCATCAGCTGTTACATATGGTCTAGAAAGTGAATGTAACTGCGGTTTGTTTTAGTTGTCAACAAAGGACAGCATATGTTTTTCAGAAAAAAAAATGAACTTGCATCTTTTAAGACAGTTTTAATAGAACTGAACTTGCAAATAATCTTGATTTGTGTTAATTTGTGTAACTTTACAGGCTGATAATTTGGTTCAGGAGGCAATTTTGGCTGTTTGAAACAATGTGCTCTGTAAAGAATAAAGACCTCTGTAAGAAAGTTTTCAGCTGCAAATACCCTGGGATATTCAAACCTTCATAAACACAGCTAGTAAATGTGCTGTGAGAGATCAGTTAGCAAGAAAGATAATTCTCAGTTCTTTTTGTGGCTAATAGTTATTTATTCCAGTTGTGTGCTGTGGTATGGCAAGAGGTAATAGCAGCTGGATGGAGAGCACCAAGTGTGTAGAACAGTACAAGCTTCTAGTCTGCTTTTCTGGTTAGCACCTTGTTCTGCAAGCCTGGCTGAAAGCAGACTCCTTCAGGCAGAAGCTATTTGTCAGAGCAGTGAAAGTTGAGCTACCACAGGGAAGGAAGAACGACCTGTACCGAACAGCCTATTGAAATAATATTTAAGAAAATGGTGGCTTTGAAAGTATTTCGCAGATGAAAGATTCAGTTCATGGCTACATTTAGTAGCTCATACTATCTACAGAATTTTGGCGTCAAGCATTACACTTTAAAGAATTTGTTTCTTTTATTCAGAGATTAAAAAAGATAGGAAAATTGAATCTATTTTATGGGAGCAAATCTCTTTACAGAAGACTAGAGCCTACTGCAAATGAAAATAGAGCCGGCTGATTTTCTCACAGAGCTTTCCAGACTGGAAGAGCATCCTTAAACAGCCCTATATTCTTCAAGAACTGAGACTGATTTAAAAAAAAAAAAGTGAAGAGACTTTTGCTGCTTTCCTTTTCCGATAGTTAAATTTGGAGCTGCTTAAAGACATGACAGTAGTAATTAATTATAAAATTTATCTGGCCAGGTGCCTGTGCTGTGTAACCTACAGATGGAGTGCTTACTCAAGAGCTGCAGTCAGAGGAGGTTTAGTTTGCTTCTTCTGTGCTCCCCTTCTAGTCTAAAAGGACCTCTCTGGCCCACCATGCCTTAAAAAGTGAGGGTAGGGCAGCTGCAGGCTAGTGCATTAATTAAGGGGAAGGCTAAGTCTGTGTGAGAGTTTTGAGGTCAGAGATTTAGTGTTCCCTTTTCCTTTCAATGGAGTCTGCCAGCCACTACAAACTACCAAAATATCTACTGCTACTCTGATGGGGAAGAATGAGCTTTACAGCAAGGCAGCACCCAAGCCACCCTCACGGCACAGCGATCTGGCACTTGACTTGCTCCAGGTCCTCTCTGGATCCAGCAGCTGAACATCGCAACCTTTTTCTCAGACTCAGTGCCTCCCAGGTGTCCTGCCTGGCAAGGTTTCAATTCAGTCCTGCTCTGCTCTGCTTGTAATTCTTACTGTGCAGTAAGGGTGCAAGGAAAGTCTGCTGAAGTCCTGTGGGGGCAAGGAGAGGAGTTAATGATTCCCCTGTGCTGGAACTGACCAAGCAAAAGTGAGCATCACTCCATGGGCAACAAATGCTGCACTGGGTACATGTGGGTCCCAAACAAGTTGCCATCAGCCATTGTGTGGGATTCAAGTAAAGATCTATGATTGAGGGCTGTGGTCATGCCTTCTGGAGGGATGCTGTCGCTCAGCCCTTTGTGTCTTGGAGAACTTGCCAACTGGCATCTCGTTCACTTAATTTGACATTATTGATTTCCAGAAGCCTAAAGCCACACTGAGGTTTAGTACTCTGTTTCTTACAGTTAGTGTAAACAGATAAGTGCTGTCTGTGCATAATGTAGTTCAGTATTTGACTTATAGAGAGCTTTATTCCTAGGAGCAGTGATTTTATTCATCATTGTATAAGAAATTGCAAACCTATTTTCTCAACATCAATAATGATCCTGTTCTTCAACCTCTGATATGTCAAATATCATTAAACTTGACAGAAGTCAATTGCTTCAAATAACCGGATTGTCTATCCTGAAATGGCCTACTGTGAGGCTCTTAAATTTGAGGGCTGCTAGCACTCCAAGGTAATTTACGTGATGCTGCTAGCATCTTGTAAATACTCATTTCAGTTTGTAAACAGTGTGCTTTGACGAATGGCAATCTATTGTCAGTGATCTTGTACCTTCTCTCTACTTCTGTGATTTCACAACCAGAGACAGGACCAACTTTACCCCTATTGTGTGTGGCAGACATCTACCTTCTCTTTAAGAACACATATTCTGTTCCATTTTGTTGAAATGGATAAAACTGCTTCCACTTCGTGTGTGGATCTGGCAGCATTACTGTCCATCCATGGACAAAATAAATGCGTATTAGTAAACTATGACTACAGAATTTTATTTCTATAGTTTTCTGTTACATTATCTTAAAACTTTCTACAAACTAATTCTCAGTGTCAGAGAGTCTAATATTATATCTTGTTCTTTAAAAAAAGAAGGGAAATTGTAGGAAGGCTAAATGCCTTATCCTACCTCCCATGGGAAATGGATGGGAAAGAGCACAGAAGAAACCTCTAGATCATCTTCATCCCAGCCCGCGCTTTGCTTGTCATCTTCCCCTCCGCTCTCAGCGGTACTCCCTAACCTGCCTATTCAGTGTGTTTTCCAGCAGAGATGGTTACACCAGCAAGAGTGACAAACATGAAATAAAAAGGAGTGCTTTCTAGTGGCCGTGCTGACACACTTAATGACTTGAAATGGGGGAACAGTCTTTTCATCTTGTCTGTTTTCCTGTTTGGTCTTTGCCTTTGGTTGGCAGTGCTAGCTGTCCTCGCTCCTAGTTAGAAGGTAGGGTTTTCGCTGGCTTTGTATGTGCACACCTGAGGTGCTGAGAAAGGAACAAGGCAACCTTTCTGGAAAGTGCACTGTCCTAGTGTGACACCGTCCCGTGCCCTATTTGTGTCATTCCCCTTAGGAACCATTACAAAGAACAAGGATTTTGCTAAAAAGGAGAGGTGCTGCAAGTATCTTCCGTCCTTCCGCAGTCCACAGCCTGTGCTACGAGATGCAGCTCCACAGGGATCCCTCCCTTCCCATACTCTCCTAAATACTGAAACTTGAACCTGCTTGGAAGGATTTCCCCTATTATGTGCTTGAACCTTTTCCTCTCGCGGTGATTTCTCCCCTCCCCAGTGAGGTTCTAGATTTATGCCTCCTGGAAATATTTGTGTTTAATGTCTGCTGGGGACAGTCTGATACACTCAAACTACCATGATGTCCTACAAGAATTGGCAAGGTAATCTGTTCAGTCCTGTAAAGCACGTAGCTGTCTCCTCTTGAAGAAGAGAAAGTCTTTTGGCTTTTGAAACTTTTGGTAATGGAGGATAAAGAGCAGTATAAAACTGCCCAATCTGTTTGTTCCAAGTCTGGTGGAAAGTCTGGCAGATTCTTTTTCTTTTTCTTTTTCTTTTTTTTTTTTTTTTTTAAGAAATAAGTCGGTTGCCTTAATATCTCTGCCTCTAAGTCACTGGTATTGAAAATCTCCTAAATAACTCTTGCAAAATTTTCCAAGTTTTCTTATTCCCAGCCCATTAAATATTATTTTGTTCTCTGTCCACCTACACCTCCAGTAAGAAATTTCTCTCCCAGGAATACCACTGACTGTGCAGAGTGCAACGCACAGTCCCTGAAGTGAATGTGTCTAGCTCTCAATTTACAAAGACTAATACCCTCCTTGGAGTGGGTGGTGTCTCTTAAAAACCTCAGCTGAGAAGCAGATGGAGTATCACTGTGATGCCTTGGTGACAGGTTTGAAAGGCTCTGTTACCAGCCTGGTTACAGCAAGAGCATCACCATGCTGAATTAAGTTGCTTGAGTCAAAACTAAAGGCAAACAAAGATGAGTTCCAGCTTCGGACTATCTGATGAGTGATGAGGCTTGTTATTTTCATTTATTTATTTACACACCTCCCCCCCCAAAAAAAACACCCCCACAATAAAAACCAAAACACCAACCAAAACCCAAACACCTTCCCTTCCCTCTCCCAGTCTCCTGTCTGCTTTCTGTTTTGCTGTAGCTGAAGGTCAGGTTATCCTGATTTAGAGTAAGGAGGTGGACAAAACCCAATTCTGCGCTCAGAGCTTGGCTTCAGAACCTCATGTATTGACAATCTGTCTAATGAAAAAAAATTGTTCTGAACTCTTGAGATGGGACAATAAAAACACTTCTAGAAAATAATATGGAGTAGGAAGAAGCACTGTTTCTTGGCACTTGTGGGGAATTCAAACCCTTCACCACTCTGATGCCTCCACCCTCCTGGGGCTTGTCACAGCCCGACAGGTGCCATGTGCTCTGTCCTAGAAACTGCACTTGTGCCTCAGTTTTGAGGTCCAGTGTCAGTTTTCCTCCTCCCACCGACTGCATCTGCAGAGAACGAGGATATTTGCTGGCCTAGGTCTTGCAAACAGGGTGGGTTGGCTTCACCAAATTATGCTTGGAGTGCAGTACTCTGGACAGCTGGGCTGCAGGGATTATTTGGCAGAGCTATATCATGATGCTTTATTTCAACCTCCTTCTCTTCACTGCCCACTGGCCTTAGTAAGACCAGTGCTTCCTCTAAGAATCAAACAAATTATTCTCTTCCCTAGTGAATTACTTCCTTATAAGAATCAAACAGCCTTTTCCCTGGATCACTTTATCTGACTCTGTAGTTTTTCAGATGGTTAAAATGACCAGTGCAATCTTAGATATGTCTCCTGCCCTGGCACGAACACTTAAGGACAGGTAGACACAGCAAAAGGCATCGCTACCAGATGCCGACGTGCTGTTTTGCAGTCAGCTCAGACGAGAGGCTCCTGCAACGAAACCTGTGAAACCCTTAATCAAACGATAACAGCCAGCGTGCTTGCAGTGGGGTATTGAAGTGGCAGAAATTGAGTGAGCAAAAGGTAGAAGATACACAATTCATGGTTTGGGAACGTTTTGTGCCTTTAACCTTGCTGAACTGCGTGAGTGTTCATAGGCTGGGTGGGCAGGAATCGCCCAGCCCCTGGATATGCATGGCGCTGAGGTCAGCGGTAGCAGCTTCCATGGGTGCCTCACCAGGCTGTCCCCCACAGGAGCTGTTTGTGCCTTTTGTGGGTGAACAGTGGGACCTCAAAGGAGGGAAAGAAGTATTTTACAGTGAGAGGAGAGCCAGGAAAGAAATTAGCTGGGAAGCAACTCATAATCCCCTGGGGATGTTAAGAAAAGACTATCTTGGGAATTTTGCCAGGTTTTTAATAATTTAGCCTGAAAGCTCCCAGTGAAAAAGAGGTGTGAAGTTGTATAAAGCTGTGAACATTGCCAACTACTGCTGCTTCCAGCAGTCTGGAGATTTTGAGAAGCTTGTATGTCCTGTGAAGGGTTTGGATGCTGTCCCACAGGGACTCAAAGGAGTAATTTATCTCAGAGAAGAGCTCTAGGAGAACATTATTAGCTATGTTTTGTATCTGAACCTGTGTCTGTAAATCCTAGGAAGCCTTGTAAAGGTTGGAAATCTTTCCTGGAAGTATTGTCTTTAGAGTTGTTGTTGATTATCACTCTTTCAAGTATTGTGATATACGTATTATTCAAATGCTGTATATCTGTTTGTGGTCTAATGTAGTCAAGGTTGTAAAGGCAAAAGAAGGGATACATGCGGTCTATTTATATATAAGCTTATTTTCTTCTCTGTGGGGAAAAAACCAAATACACGTTGCACGGCTATGCCATACAAAATTTCATGACATGATTGTAGTTCATTCTAATTGAACACATTTTATACATAAAATATGGACATGTAACATTGGCATATAGATGGGATGTGTTAGAGGCAGGAATAAATGATTGAAGTGAGGACCAGGACCTTCCTAACATTCAGACTATAAAAGATTTTGATATACTAGCGACATCTGCTTGATTTGTGGAATATCCTTAAAATACTCTGAGAGTGACTTTTCCTATACACTCCTTTACACCTAACGTTTTTAAAAAATAGCTACTGTTAAAAGCAGCTACTGTTAAGATCACCAAGATCTTGAAGTACTCAAACACTTTCCCCCCAAATCCTGCAAAAGCACCCAACTCCACCCCGGAAAGCCGGCGCTGGCCCTGTAAGCCGCCAAGCCAAGCAGGCTGCGTTCCCTGCTCCTGCCAATGCTGGGCCTGGGGCAGAGAGCCAACCGCAGCTATTGCGCTCGCTTCTTACGTACAGGATGCTATGGTTTCCTCAAGTGCCTGTTTATAGTGGTTTCTGTTAGAATGCAGACTTAACAGATCTTCTCACTTGTGCACGTTCTTCCTTCAGCTGCTCCACCCCTTTTTCCCTTGCCCAGAGTGGCAAGGGGAGTGGATGTGAGACATGCAGGAATTTGGTCTCAAGCTTTCATGCCTTTCAATTTAAACCTCACTGCTGACAAGGGAACACAGAAATAGTACCAAAATAAAAAAGCAGCCCCAATGCACATATGAAGAGGCAACATAGTCAAAACTGTTTCTAATTTGCCAGATGTGGTGGGATTTTTTTTGTGTGTGTGTGTGTTTTTTTTTTCACATGCTGCCTTTTGGCAGAGATCTCTTCTGTTTGCAAGAAAAGTTATTGCTATGAATTGGCAGGAGGTGCAACACTTTGCCTTTCAGCTTCGTTATCAGTTGATCACGGCCATGTATGTGGGAAGTGCCTCCAAGTGTGGTTAACCTGAATTTTTTGGGGAATGTGGCTATCTTTTGGTATTTCTCTCTTTCCCTCACTTGTGATTGTCTGGTTGTAAACAAGTCCAGTACCCTGAGCAACAGCTTTTCCAACATCCTGCGTTCTGTGGTGAAAAATGTCACTGATATTACATGAAGATGAAAGTTAATTACTGTTTTCAGTGCTGCTTGGAGTGTTTAATATCATGTTTGATACAAATGAAACAAACTACTTTCACAAAACAACTTTCCAGTTTCTTCCCTTTGTGGTTTCACTGAGGAAACCTCTGTCTCTTTTCTGGATTACTTACTCACTTAAAAGCATACTTCTGCCCTGGCTAAAAGTCCCTACAAGGACTGCCCCGAACTTCAGAGAATACCGAGTGGGAGACTCTGATAGGAGTGAGCTAGAGATTCTTTGCTTCTAAATATCAGAAGGTAACAAACCAGGGTGTTGCCTGAAACTAATCTATTTGTTAATCTGTTAATCCATAGATAAAATATTTTTCATGATATTTGTGAATTTCATGATACTCGTGATAATGAGTGGTTACTTGTACTTTATCATTAATAAAGGTACAGGGTAACAACTTGCTACATGGATTTACTATCTGCCTTGCTAAGAACAAGCCCCAAAGGGGCTACATTTCAATGCATTTGAAAAGGGAAAGGACAGGTAGAGGTGCAACCCTCATGTACCTTTTTGCTTTCAAGTACAGCTCCCTGAATAATTAGCCATGTGACCACTGCAGATTTTGTAATTACTCTGAGCCCCTGAGTTAACCATCTCCGTATGTTGAGTCAGTGGTGACTGCAGGTGTCTAAAGAGGAAGTATGTGGTGCAGTGTCTAGCTCCAGAGTATTGCTTCAGCCCTGAAATATTCTTTTACAACAGGAACTTTTGACTTTGTATGGAAATTCCTGTAAAATTGTAGAGAGTAAACACAAGGTTGTGACAAAGCCTGAAAGGTAACAAAACTAAGGTGATAAGCAGTTACATAACCTATAAAATTGTGTCCCTTCTCCTTTCGTGTCACACCAGACAGAGATCAGAAAAGAGATCATGAGAGACTTGCAGATAGGAGACTTCCAGCTTGCAAAATGTTTCTAACACCAGGTACAGCTTCATCTATCTGCTGCGAGACTTGGAGCCCAGATTATCTATGACTAGTCCTCATTTTGCAGGTGGAGAAGGCACAAGCAGGGAAAGAGAGCTGACCTGGGTTTTATTGTGAGCAGGGTGAGGTGAAGGCTGAGTTCTACTTTAGGTTATGGCAAGAATGAAACTGAACTTTTCGTAATTTTAAGATTGTTGTTTGGGTTCTTGGGAGACAGCTGGCCTGATAGCTGCATGGTTTATCTGTCCTGCCTTGGCCTCATGCTGTGTGTGCTTTGCTAACCTGTTGCTAGACTTCTGCTCTTATACAAAGGTCTAGATTTCTGCAAAATTACCATCACACAACACCTATGTCCTGCTTGGGGATACAGTGCTGCCAGTAAAGCAGTAGCTAGATTATAGATCTTCTGTTAAGACCAAGGTCTTTGCAATGCCCTTGGTAGTTCATCAATGATGAGTGGAAATACAGCTGTGTAATTTCATAAAGGCTGGTTAAGCCTTTCAGAAATAATGCCAGTAGCCATGCTTATAGATTAAGGGTAGGATCTAGGCCTCAATTCTGGTTATAAGGCATCATTGTTCCTTACAGGGTGCAAAAATCTATAGCTGAAGGCACCCTGTTGTGGGAGACTTCTCCTCTGTGCTGAAGTGGATTGGTCATCGCTAGAATTCCATTACCTGTATTGGCACACATTTCCTGAGTCGGACAAAATATCTGCATATAATGCAATAATGCCTGCCACCTGACATATGCAGGCAAGACTCTCAGAGGGAGGAAAAGAGAATTCTCCTAACTGTCACCACTGGTTGACATGGTGACATCTTTAGCTACAGGCTTCTGTTCTTAATGGATTGGATTGAATGATTTAAGGTATTGTTTTATTTACTGATAGCAAAATTAGTATTTTTGTCTCTGACAGCCTTAGGACTTGGAAGAATAGTCAAGGTCTTTTTACTGATCCTTCAGTGCATTAACTAAGGATGAATTTTCTGTGTAGTGGGTAAAAACAGATGGAGAAATCTGATTTCTTTCTTTCCTTTCTGATGTTCTCACTTCATAGTTACTAGATACTTCTCTTAGCAGCATTTTTGATTCTTTTTCCCTACAGTAGTCTCTCCATAAATCTTAAAGATCAGGATTTTACTATGGCTGTAGATGAGCCACATGAAATTATTTAGAAAGATACATGTTGTTTTATATGTTAACATGTGTAAGCCGGAACTCCAGTGAATATATTTTGTGGATATTCTTTCACTGTTTATAATGCTTGTCTGCATTTGTAGTGTGAGAAATTTTTGACGTAGGCTCAGCAGTAAGCCCTTCTGGGTTTGCATGCTTCTGCTTCCCGCGCAGTGCCATGCGTCCGGCTGCGCAGCCCCCTCGCTTCCCTCCCCCCCGCCCCGGTAAAAATGTGCGAGTTGTCTTTCTCACCTCAGAGCCCTTTCCTCTCCAAAGCGTGCACAACCACGTACTCCTCTATAGCAAGGTGCAGAGGCACCTGGTCACTTATGATTTGTACTATCTTCCACAATAAACAGCGCTGCTAAGTCCTTTTACTGGGGATTAATCTTTCTGTCTCTTACCCCTTGAGTTGCTGCCAATCAGCTATTATTTATAAACCAAGCTCTTGGGTGATGATGGCAATCTCATAAGTCACTGCTCAGTTTCTGCCCTAACTTACTGAGTCTGCTGGCATAAATTCAAGTATATATGGCTAACAATTTCTAATTTGGTCAGGACAGACTAATTTTAGCCTGATCGTGCTGCCCATACTGAAACATCAAGCAAGTAACTAATGTCACTTCATTCGCCCTGTATGACTGTACAG
>Ga0181612_113481_pt1 | contig 10794 bp, 8 predicted proteins | sample HoacroProtozoa21_FD_119630 | JGI IMG/M metagenome (GOLD analysis project Ga0181612, IMG submission 119630) | Hoatzin crop microbial communities from Cojedes, Venezuel. Combined Assembly of Gp0051906, Gp0051904, Gp0051908 | reverse complement strand
TTCCACTAGACCAGGTTGCTCAGAGCTCCATCCAACCTGGCCTTGAACACTTCCAGGGAGGGGGCATCCACAGCTTCTCTGGGCAACCTGTTCCAGTGTTTCACCACCCTCATGGTGAAGAATTTCTTCCTAATATCTAATCAGAATCTGCCCTCTATTGTGTTTTAAAGGAAAAAAAAAAAGAGCATGGTAATAAATATTAAACTGGGGTTGCAAGTAGCACTGAAATTACAATCATTTTATTCTATTTTAATATACTAAAGGTAATTGCAGTTCAAGTTTGGAAAGTTTTTTTTCTGAATTTTTCCTTCATAGGTATAAGTGTGTTAGCAGAATGCCTAGACTGTCCAGAACTGAAAGCCACTGCAGATGACTTTATCCATCAGCATTTCACTGAAGTTTACAAGACAGATGAGTTTCTTCAGCTTGATGTTAAGCGTGTGACACATCTCTTGAACCAAGATACCTTGACAGTGAGGGCAGAAGACCAGGTGAGATCCCTGTTTCGTACCAGCTAAGAGCACTGAACTTCAGTATATTTTGCTTAATCAAGAGCTGGTTTAAAGTGTCTGACTTCTCATATTCCTACAGTAGGTGATGCATGTAGTGCTTGCTAAATTGTAGAATAAAAGGTGCATCCTAACTTGGTCAAAACCAGATATTAATGAATATTTTAATGCTGGGTGCTTCTTGTAGCTTCTCAGTCAAATCCATTGAAACCATACTGAAATCTTTCCTTTCTAGCTATGCTGTTCTGGTGCTGGAACTAGGTAATTTAAGTTTCTTTGGGTATATTGTCATACCCCATTGTCGTGAGTTGACTCATACATTTGAAGTGCAACAGAGTGATCTCATAGTCAAGATGGTATGTGTATTCACTTAGATAGAAACGGATGTTTTCCTGACTGTGAAGTTTACCTTTCACAGAATTAATGCATTTTCTTCAATGTATCTCTTGGAGTAAAAAGCTTCAGTGAAAATAGGAATTGCTGAGAGAGGGATAATATGACTAGAATATGATAGTTGGCTATTAAGAATATGAGTATAAATATGAGATGTCATAATTCAACATTCTTAACAGGTGCTGAGAAAAGTTCACGTCACAGGGTAACGTTCTCAAAGTTGGAAGTGTTGTTTAGCTTGCAGTCAAAATGACACTTTGGAATTCACATTCTTGAAATTCTGTTGGTGAGGTAGGATGGCATGCTTTAACTTGGCAGCAGTGGCAGAAATGTTGTGTAGCCAGCATGGCATCGTTACAGTTACTTTAGGAAAGTGGCAGTGTGCAGTATGAAACAGCAAAAGTTTGCCAGCAGTACTAAAGGAATGTTATTTCTCAAGAGTACTGCTAGAACGTTGGCATTATAGTATGACTTTTGTATGGGTGTAAAGCATATTTACATTGAGCAAAAAAGGGAGGTAGCTTTAATTACTAGCTGTCCTATTTTTTCCGGTATGCAAGTAACTTTTCTTTGATAAAGGGCTACAACTTTCCTGTCCCAGTCATTCTGTTGAATTTTCTTAGCTGATGGAATTGAGCCTTAAATATATTTTTTTTTTTATTTCTTTATTCTCCCTTGCTCCCTGATCATTTTGCAGGATTACAGCTGAGGGGGTTTAGCAGTCCTTCTGAATAACTAATTCTGCCATTAAATATCTTTCCACATGTTGTATCTCAGTCACTCACCACTGATCACTGTGATCAGTTTCAGCTACAGGAGTAGGTATTGACTGTGCTATCGCTTGTAATGAAGTTAGGGCTGGCTCTGAAGTGGCAGCGTAGTAGATAAGCTTGCTGTGTCTGAGAGCAGCACTGAAGTATCTTAGTACATAGGTAGTACTGGATTTTCGTTTCATTCTTCCTGACCCAGAGGACAATCATAAATGTAGCAGATTTCTTGTTTACCTTGCCTGTTCTGCCCTCCCTGCCCCCTAAGAAAACCCATTATCTTTTCCTGTAAAGAACAGATGGAGAGGAGGCTCTCTGAATGGTAAATTTACAGTAGTCTGAAGCTAAAGCCTTTAATTTAAATGGTCTCCTAAGACACAACAATAGCAATGTATTTGGATCCCCAGTGCTGATTTGGTAACAGAAGCAGTTTGTCAGCTGAGGAGACTATATCAAATAGAAGCTATTTCAACATTTCTGGCGAAGTATTACCTGTTATGACATGGAACTTGAAGCATGTTAATCTTAACCTGGTATAGGACCCACCTGCGTAGATGTGAATTGAAGATTCATGCTTCCCATTTTTTTTTGGGGGGGGGGAAGGTTGAATAGCAGAAGTAGTGGTTGTTTTTTCTTTTAAAATTTGTAGATGCATTTTATTCTGTGGTTGTGCATGTGATTTACTTCATGTTTGAGCTGTGTCTTTTTGGGGGTTTGTTGGTTGTTCTGGTTATGTTTTTTTTTTTGGAAGGTAGTGATGGATCCCCACGTATTAAAACATTAGTATCAGTTAACCTCCAACAGGCAGAAGAATCAATTTGGAGCATTAAGGTTTAGTTATTTGTTTTGCTGTGTGGTGATGTACCTTTATCCTTCTCTTTCCTTTTCTCTTGTTTAAGGTTTATGATGCAGCAGTCAGATGGCTGAAGTATGATGAGCCAAATCGCCAGCCGTACATGGTTGATATACTTGCTAAAGTCCGATTTCCTCTTATATCAAAGAACTTCTTAAGTAAAACAGTTCAGGCTGAACCACTTATTCAGGATAACCCAGAATGCCTTAAAATGGTGATCAGTAAGTTGACCTCTATATGAAGTCTTCTATGTTCTGTATAATTTAAAAAATGCTGTGGAATTTTTGAAAATTGTTTGCTTTAAAATGCTCTGACAACATTTTCACATTAAATTGATCTGACTGTTCCCTCTAGGATGCTGCATTTGGTTGAAGCTGGATTAGCAAATTATCATGTAAATAAAACCCAGTTTGTGTAACAGTGTGTGACTTTCATTTCTTTTCTCCTAGCAAATGACATGAACTCCATGATGAATAATGGAATGGAGATTTTGTCAATGAGTTGTTAGAGTAATTGGAAGTGTTAGTGTGCCTTTGGGACAGGGTAGTAACTTCAGTATTGTTCATGTTCATATGAATTAATAGAAGTATTTTATGTCAAAATTTTGAATATTATAAAGCTTTCCTAAGCAAATTAGAATGTTAAGCATATGTTGCACTGTTTTCATTAGTAATATATACCGACCGGTGAGCCTACAGACAGTTGCATTCTCAAGGTGCAGATGAGATGGGGAACAAGCTTCCCTTTTGTTTTTAGACATAATTTGTGAAATTTTATCATGTAAGAAAGAAAAGCCTAGATGTTGATAAATATTCTGGAAGGAATTTTTTTAATTTCAGTAGCGGTTAACTAGTTGGCTTCATTTTAGTGTAAATCTGAAAAAACAGTATGCAACTGTTTTCCTTCAGTCAATGTGCAAGATTGAAATTAACCTATATGTTGGTAAGTATTTGACTATCAACATCTCAGTCATACTTCTTGTGTGACATGGAGTTGGCTGCATTGTTTAAGAAATAGGGATTTTTGTTTGTCTGGCTTTCATGGTTTGTAATGTCACTAATATTTTTGTATTCTTGGGAATGTTTCGTAGGAGAATGGTATAACAAAAATAAGCAATTTTAACTAATGTTTTGCATTGTCAAGCTAAGAACAAGAGTGAGGGGTTTTCACGAGGTACAATGTGCTAGCAATGCCTTGCTTATTAATCAGAAACTGGGGGGTGAGGCGGGCGGGCATGATTGACTCCTCATTGCTTTCAGGTCCCTTCTTTTAATGTTAGTATTGTCCTCTTTAGGCTCCCAGTTCTGCCATTCATTTTGCCTGTTTCAATGCAACAGACTTAGTTGCTTGTTAATATTGGCTAAATAAGCAGATCGATAAATTGGTGTGTAATGTGAGTCTAATATCCATGTCCTGTTTTTACATGGAGCAGGCATTTTGAAACAGGGTGTAAACCTGGATGTATGCTCACATCCCCATGGGCTGCTGTGCATTCTTCCCTTTTAAATCAAAGCTGTGTAGGTGTAATGTAGAAACTCGATTTCCCCCTTTTCCCTCCCTTCCCTCGCACCCCTATCCCTGCCTCTGAAACATCCCTTTCCGTGTATAAGCTACACTGGATCTGCAACATTTGTTGTCTTCCTTCCAGGTGGGATGCGATACCATCTACTTTCCCCGGAAGACAGAGAAGAGCTAGTGGAAGGTACACGGCCAAGAAGAAAAAAACATGATTATCGCATTGCTTTGTTTGGAGGGTCACAGCCCCAGTCCTGCAGATACTTTAATCCAAAGGTAATCGTTACCTCAGAATGCATGAAGATACAGTGTTTGTAATCTTCTGTGTTTTGTTTGCTGATGATATTAACTAAGACATAATCATCTACAAAACAGTATTAGGAAGGATGTGTTCCCTGCCTATTGCGTGTACAGTTGGAAGAGTAAAGTATTTTCAAATCTGTGTACCTAGATGTAATACTTCATTTTGAATAGAATGATTGTGCGCTTGTTTATTGGCCGTATTAGATACGGAGTTCTGATAAATCCATCTGAGCTGAGAATTGATTGGTATGTGCATCCCACAGCTGGAAATAAATAGAAGGTCACCAAAACATCAAGCAGTCAGTTTGGACTATATGAAAATCTGTATGCATGTACATGCACATACGTGTTCAGTGAGTCACTCAAAGTAATTTCTTTTTAGCACAAGTTAAATTATTGGCTCGTATGTTAGTGTAGAACCCAGTTTTAGAGTGCAAGGTGGGTTCTAGTGCATTTATTGTAACTATGCAACCGCTTCTAAAACTTTAACAATTCACAGTTTTGTTTGTTCTTAAGAGTATTTAAGGAAAAGAATTGGGAGCCAAGTATTACATAAGTAGAAAAAAGTGAGTTTCTACAATAAAAAACTGGCTAATTTAGAGCAAGCAAGCTTTGCCTGAAATTTGTTTCTATGTTTTCTGAATAAAATTAAGCCACAGGAATGGTGTATATTTCAGCTGTGCAAACTAAATGGTCTAGTAACATCAGCTGCATGCAGAAGGATTATCCATACCCTGTTTTACCAGGCAAGCACATTCAGAAATGCAGGAAGAAGTTGCTACGTAGACATCTGGGCTCTTTAAGTTGTAAGATCACATACATGTAGTATTTTGTTGCAGAAATTCTGGTTGTTCTAACTAAGCATATGAAATGCTTGTTACAATTTGAAGAAGTTTTTTGTGTTATCTGTGTGAACTTTATAGCCAATGTGAGCCTTGTCAAATCTAATTCAGAATTAATGAGCCCTTGGAATGTGTTTTGAACTCATCGGTCACATTCCCTTATGTAAGATAAAATTGAAGCCACCCTCTTTGAGCACCATTCCAGTTTGGGGGAAAAAACCTACCAGTTTTGCCTACTTAGTTTGAGACACAGATAATATGTATTTTTACTGGGAATTCCAAACTCCTAAGTAATGACAACCTTTTTCCTTCATACACATACTCAAATAAGATAAGCAGTACTCCAGCTGGGGAGAGGAGGTGAGGGGAACAGAGCAGATCATTCTTTCGTTTCCAAGGTCTGAGCTGAGGAAGCCTCTGATCAGGGCATTCATCCTTTTCAAACAGTTACTCGGTCTTGGCATTTTAACAAGTTGTAATTCACCCAGTATGCTCTGACCTTTCTTTTATTAGAAGGAAATCAGATCAGATCTTTCTCTTAATCTCCGTTACTTATGTTTGAACAAAGTTAATTTTAGACAGGATGGAAACCAGCTTTGAGACTTACTGTCCCAGTTGTTAATTGGCAACGGTATTATCAGCATAGCATGCATTTGGTTCTTTACTAACTGGTAGGTTAAATTCCATAAGTGCCTAATGTCAATGGTGGTTAGAACTCAAAAGATAGGAGTTGTTGCTTCATCAGTCTTTATAAACAAATATAACCCACCCACCCCCAGTTATCATTATATATTTTCTGAAAGCATTATCTTGTTTGAAAAATAATAATCTTAGTGCATGCTGAGTCGGAGTGACAGGCAAAGACTTACAACTAAAAGGATAATTATGTATGAAGTTAGGTGATCTTCAGTCAAACCTAAACTATAACATTACAAAGAAATCTATATTGTGGACAAAGTCACACCTATATAAGTCCACATGAAGCATAGGATAAAACAGCTTATTTTTTTTCATAGACTATTTGTCCAGGCATCAAAAAAGAATTGAGTTTGGAAGAAGTTTTGCAGAACTGCCTCTTGATCAAGCTTTATGGCCTTGCATGTTGATTGATGGGGCAGGGAGGTTGGGGGTGGGCCGGGAAGGCAAAGAAAAATGGTGGGTAATTGGAGATCTTGATTCTAACAAGCATGTCTTCCTTTAATGTTTTCCTAGTGCTTCTGTGCCTTCTTGGGTATTCTTAGCTAGCCTGTCCTGTCTTGTTGAATAGCTTTTACTTACTTCATTTCCAACACTAAGCTATTTAAAGGTCCGTTTCTGGATGTTTTGCTTGAGTATCTGAGTTTGATCTTTAATTAACTGTGACAGTAGCTGCTTAAGTGTAACAAACCAAGGATCTAGAACCCCTGTTGAATTAGCGTCGTGTCCATGCAAAATAAGTGTGGGATGTAAGGCTCCAGTGCTGCAAAGACTGTATCATGTTTAACTCACTTTAAATAGTTTCATCAAAAGATGATGGGAGTGTCACAGTGCAGAGAATTAAGGTTCTGTATGTACTCTTGCAAGGTTAGGACCTTGGGAAAGAATTTAAATTTTGTTTGTTGTCTGTTGAATTGATTGAACAGTGAGTGACCTCATCCTTCACTTTTGATTTTAATGAAATTCAATAATTTAATTACATTCTTACATGTCAGCTAAAGAAACGGTTCAAAGGTTATGTTTTTCCTGAAAATATTTTCTCAGTTTTGATATAAATTTCAATAATTCTAACACTATAAAACTAGTGGAAAAAAAAGTAATTTTGTTTGATTGCTTTGCATGCAAAATTAGTCTCTAATGTTGATCTTAATTTCCTTGTTGTCAAAAAGGGTTCTTTAAATAAGAATGGATTGGGTACTGTGTGTTATTTGTTGAGATTGTTAGCAGTATTACTTTAAGTCTGTATTTGTTGTCTTTGTCGCACTGTAACTGATATTTCTATTGATGCATGTACTTCATCAAGAGAGCAAAATGATGCAACAGGACAGATGCAGACGGGCATAAAACTTGTGGAGCAATCTGGCACTATTTTGAGTAGAGAAGTTTGTTTTCAAAATGCTACTACAAAAACTAGGTGTCCTGTTAGCAGTGGTGGGAAGCATTTTCTTGTTGAATTTTCCACAGAATACTTTTTAAAAGCTGCTGGTTTTTGGTTTTTTGGGTTTTTTCCCCCCAAGTTGGGAATAAAATTTTCTGTTTTAAGAGTTCTTGATAAAAATGTATACATTACTTCATGGGCTTTTGAGGCAGCAATGTGCTTATTCTTTTGAAATTGCTGTCTAATGACCAGAAATGGCTGAAAATGTTGGCAATGCAAAATCCAGTAATGGCAAGTGAAAAGTAACAGATGCCTAGCAATGCTATTTCTTGATTATTAAGGGAACCAGCATACCATTTATGAGGAGACAGAGCTGTAGTCAATAAGGTGTTAGTGGAGAGGTTGTCCATGTTAGGCATGTCTGCTGTTTTCCCTGACAAACTTGGTAGAGGAGATATCAACTGAAAACGAGGGAAAAGTCTTAAACAAAAGGAGGTACTTTTTCATATGGCCCATAATTGCATGTGCCACACTTGTCACAGGGTCTTGTGGCTGCTATGAATTCAGATAGCTTTAATAAGTGATTAAATAAACTAATGAAAGAGAAAAAAGCCTTTCAAAAACTATTAAATACAAAGGTACAGCTTCTGCCTCTGGTGTCCTGCATCACAATTTGTTGAAAACAAAGATCAGCAGGGAAAGTGTCACCATATACCTATCTTGGTCTTTCTTTCCCTACTCAGCCCCCCCAGAAATGAGGTTTGCCACTGCCCAGAGCTGTGTGGATCTTGACTGTGGCATACAGCAACTCTTCTGCATAATTCTTAAATGTGTAAACTGCATAAATGGACATCAGTTCTATGTGGTGCAGACTAACATAGAAGAGCATTACAAGAGAATGACCTAAATTGCCTCCTGCTGAAAGAGGAGGATACTGCTGAGTATGCTCAGGTTATGGCTTTTCATTTGGTAAAGGTGTGGATGAAATGGTAGCTATGAACTGAAGCCATAAAAGTGGGTCAGATCAAAGCCCTTTATAACAGTAAAGGAAAACAACAGGATTTTTTGTAAAAGTGCCAGAAGTTTGAGCTAGAAAGTATGTTGATCTTGCACAATGCACTAAGACATTTTCTTAAGATTTATGCAGCTATTTATTTTGCCATGCTGTAGTATGGCTTTCCTTTCTAGGATGCCCCAGGACCTGTTTCTCACCATAAAGGGCCACATGCACCTGCCAGCTCTTCTTGATATGGGGGATGCTACAAGAAAAGATTGTAAGATGTTTTGGACTATAACATGCTCTGCCTCTCTTTCTTTGAACCCCCATGTAGGAGTCGCTGTTCTTCCTCATTGACCAAGGTGTTTGAAGTATGTCCTTGATAAGAAAATGTAATGATGTAATGTCTTGTGTGAACCATTACAATGAATGAAGGTCATTCAGCAGGCTGAGCTAGACCATCCTGAGGTGGCACAGATAAGTTAAGGTCCCATACTTTCCTGTTCAGTATAGGATACAAGCAATGCTCATGGAATATGTGACATGCTATTACTCAAGAAGTGTCTCTTGTACTGTATGCTATCCTGGTCTGCCATCAGTTGCTGAGTTTGGTGTTCTTAAGGCTTTGGGTAGCATTGCTGCCCGTATTTTATACTCTGATTTTGCCAATCCATGCAAAATCAGTTTCTAGGCAAAATGACTGCCAGTATTTGTGATAGAGCATTACGCTATTTCTCACGCTATCAACTGTGGATAGCTATAGATCATTTGTGTTTTGTAAATTCTGTAAATAAGCTTCTAGTTGTCATGGTAATAAAGTATGTATCAGAGCTTTTTAACTGAGTTGCTTGTCAATTTGGATATGATCTTCTCCTTTTTCCATCGCCTTTGGTACATTCTGTATTTTTTTTTTTTAGAAAGAATCTGTTACTATATGTAAAATGTCTTTTTCTGTTCCTATAAAAGAAAATGCAATCCTGCTTTATTGATCACATGCATTATTTCTGACATGACAGCAGCAGGAGGTTAATTCTGTTGCGGAAAAAAAAAAAATCTGTTTTTCAGGGAAGCTGTATGGGGTGCACACAGGGAATGAGGAAATAGAAATTCATAATGTCATGGTTCATTGCAGCTAACTATGTCTGTGTCTAAGAGAATTTTTCAAGAGTGCGCCTGAGGAGTATTCTTCAATAAACAGTATTCATGTTTGTTTTGAAAAGGAACTTTAAAACTGACCATATCTAAATCTCTATGAAAAGCTCTGTTTGAAAAACACGCGCTGCGCAGGTAAGTGTTATAATCTATTAGACATTACCTGTTCTTTGTAATGCAGGATTACAGCTGGACAGACATCCGATGTCCCTTTGAAAAGCGCAGGGATGCAGCTTGTGTCTTCTGGGACAACGTAGTTTATATTTTGGGTGGTTCCCAGCTCTTCCCTATAAAGCGAATGGACTGCTACAATGTGGTGAAGGATAGCTGGTATTCCAAGCTAGGACCTCCAACACCTCGAGATAGCCTTGCAGCCTGTGCTGCTGAGGGCAAAATTTATACATCTGGTGGTTCAGAAGTGGGTAAGACACTAAAAATCTTTAAAACAAACCAAAAAACAAAGCACAAAGAAAGATACCTGGAAATTTTTCTGGTTTTTGCATGACTGTTGAAAAGAAACTGCACGTTGCTGTGTTAGCCTAATGAGTTTATTTTCCCATATTTAAGATTTTATCCTCCCCATAATCCAACAATTATTTCTGTAGTGGTTTTAAAATGGTTTCACTGATTGAAATTATTAATATTTACATTAACTAGAACATAAAGTACACTGCAACTCTTAAGAGTTAACTAGGGACAAGCAAATATATTTTGGGAGTCCTGCTCTGTTCTTAGCTTCCTTCTATAAATCTACAGAACTGTGTGGTTTAACATCTTAGGCAATGTATGGCCAGAATAGCTGTATTTTAACAACGCCATTCCTTGTATACAATGTATGTTGGGCCTAATAAGGTTTTTTTAAGGGGGGGTGGGGGTGGGGTGGAAAAAAGCTTTTGAAACTGCTGCTTTTGTTGAAATTATACCTGGCCCTGTAAAGGAATTTGTCTAATTTTTCTGTCCAAATGACAGAAGTTGTCTTCTGTTTATTTGCTGTTCTGTTGGTTTGCTTCAGTAAATGGAGAAGTACTACTTTCTTTACATGTTATTATTCATCATAGAAAAAAAAAAGCCCATTGGGGTTTTTTTTCCTCTCCTCAGGAAACCTACCTAGTGGTTTAATTATGCTATGTGTTATAGCAACGTTTTAAAATTTATTTTTTTCTAAACCTGATACATCATCAGCAAAACAAAAGTTGGAATGTAGATATGCTATATCCATCAAAATATAGAGCTCTTAAAAAAAAAAAAAAAAAAAAAAAAAAAAAGTTTTTTTTTGGAAAAAAAAAAAAAACCCCCAAACCCAAAAGAAGGGCAAAATTTTGAAATTTTTTTTTTGGCGCTGCCTTGTGCCGGGGGGGGGGGGGCGGAGAAAAAAAAGGTCACACTCGG
>Ga0181612_163455_pt1 | contig 10795 bp, 8 predicted proteins | sample HoacroProtozoa21_FD_119630 | JGI IMG/M metagenome (GOLD analysis project Ga0181612, IMG submission 119630) | Hoatzin crop microbial communities from Cojedes, Venezuel. Combined Assembly of Gp0051906, Gp0051904, Gp0051908 | reverse complement strand
GCGGTGTAAATTGCGGAATTATGGATCAATTTGCTTCTATTTTCGGAAAGAAAGGTAGCCTTATGCTCTTAAATTGCAAAACACTTGAGCATAAATACTATCCTTTTGACCCAGAAGGATATAAGGTTGTTTTGATAGATTCTTGTGTTAAACATTCTTTAGCTTCTTCGGCTTATAATAAACGTCGTGAATCTTGCGAGAATGCTTGCGCAGCTATAAGAAAAAATCATCCAGAAGTGGAATTTTTGAGTGATGCAAAGAGGCTTTGGCTAGAAGAAGTCAAAGGAGAAATTCCAGAGGAAGATTTCTTGAGAGCAGAGTATGTAATAGGTGAGGTTCAAAGAGTTTTAGATGTTTGTGATGCACTCGAAAGAGGTGATTATGAGACAGTTGGAGAAATGATGTATCAAACTCATTTTGGATTGAGCAAGCTCTATGAAGTTAGTTGTGTAGAACTCGATTTCTTGAATCATCTTGCAAGAAAATGTGATGTGACCGGTTCAAGAGTTATGGGTGGTGGTTTCGGCGGATGTACAATAAATCTTGTGGAGGAAGAACTTTATGAAGATTTCATCAAGACTGCCGTAGATCAGTTCACAGCGAAATTTGGACATTCTCCTAAGGTTTATGATGTGGTTGTAAGCGACGGAGCAAGAAAACTTTAATAATATAGTTACTAAAATCTAACATAATGGAAAAAACAGCTAAACCAAAAGGTTCTATTTCAGACCTTTGGACTAAAGAAGACTGGCTTGCCTGCTGGATAGGCTTTATAATCATCATTATAGCATTAATAGCCGTTTTAGGTAAGGTCTTCGATTTCAGCGCATTAAAATTTGCAACATGGACATTAGGGGAAAATCTTTCGGAGACAGCAGCAGCTAAAGTCGTTCCTTTGGGCGCACAGTTTGCAAGTTGGGCTTTTTGGAGAAAAACTCTTATTACAATTTTAACTTTAGGAATCCTCTTTTCAGCCGGACTTAAACTTCAAGGAGAGAAATTAAGTAAATTCATTCCTGCTTTCATAGCATTATTTGTAATATCTATGATTGTACGTTGCATAAGCGCAGAATTTACTCTTAACCGTTATCTTGAATGGGCTTTCTGGGCTTTGCTTGTTGGTCTATTAATTTCTAACACTGTGGGCGTTCCAGATTGGCTAAAACCTGCAATCAAGACTGAATTCTATATTAAAACAGGTCTTGTAATAATGGGATTTAGTGTGCTATTCTCTAATATTGCTAAATTCGGTCTTTATGGTTTGGGTATTGCTTGGATTGTGACTCCAATTGTTATTTTGTTTATGTGGTGGTTTGGTATTAAAGTCCTGAAGATGGATAATAAACCACTTGTAATAACAATGGCATCAGCTACTTCAGTCTGTGGAACTTCAGCAGCTATTGCTACAGGTGCAGCATCAGATTGTAAGAAAGAGGATCTTTCTCTAACTATCTCAATATCAATTATATTCACTATCTTGATGATGGTGTTTGAGCCTATTATCCTTAAGGCTTGTGGCACTCCTGAAATCATGGCAGGATCTCTAATTGGAGGAACAGTAGATTCAACAGGAGCAGTTGCTGTTGCAGGAAGTACCTTTGGTAGCGGTAGTGTAGGTGAGAAGTCCGCTGTTCTTGTGAAGATGATACAAAATATTCTCATCGGTTTCATTGCTTTCTTTGTGGCTCTTTATTTCACGACAAGTGTTAATAAGAAAGAAGGCGAGAAAGTTGGTGCAGGAGAGATTTGGAGAAGATTCCCTAAATTTATAATTGGTTTCTTTGTAGCGTCTTTAATAGCATCATTTATAATTCAACCTCTATTTGGTGCAGATCAAGTTAAATCTGTCAATGGAGTTCTCGATCAGTATAAGAACTGGTGCTTCGTGCTCGCTTTCACAAGTATTGGATTAGATACTAATTTCAAGGATCTTATCAAGAGAATGCAAGGTGGTAAAGTTCTTTGGCTTTACATTGTTGGACAATTATTCAATATTGCACTTACATTCTTCGCCGTTTGGTTCTTGCTTAGTGGTAAGTTCTTCCCAATTCCTACTTTAAGCTAATGACTATTAAAAGAAAACATTTGCTATATAAGGTGGCTACAATATTAGTGGTTGTAGCCACTTTAGTTATAGCTATATATATAATGGCTCATAGATTGGGCTTATCAGATAATTTAGACTTTGGTGCAGGCGCATATTATTATGCTGATATTCCTGATTATCAGAAAGTTATCAATGATGATATTTATCAAGCTAAATTGCCGTACATTATCTATGTTGTGCTGTTTTTAGCTTGGGGTGCATTGATGTGGAAATTGTGGAAATGGATAGATAAAAGAAAGTAATATGTTGCAACAAAAACAATTACCTTGTTCTAAATGCGGAGAACAATCTGCCGTTAATGTTCCTATAAGCATAAATATAAAAGAAAATCCATCTATCAAAGATAAGGTGAAAGATGGTTCTTTGTTTATTTGGGAATGTCCTCATTGTGGCACCAGAAATTTAATATCAAGTCAAGTCTTATATCATGATCCAGATCAACATTTAATGATTTGGTTGGTTTCTAAAGATTCCGATTTAGACAATCAAATGGAAAAGATAGAAAAGGCTATTTCGGCTGATGAGGGTCTTTCTCATTATACTTTTAGACGAGTATTTGATGTTGGATCTTTGATAGAAAAGGTGAATATTTTTGATGCCGGCTTAGACGATACTGTGATTGAACTTTGTAAATGGGTCACCAAGCAGGAATTAGCTGAAAAGATGTTACCAGAAAAGGCACGTCTTGTAACGGATGCGCCATTTAAGTTTTATAAAATACAAGGACCTGATAATGAAATAGTTATGACCTATCCGTTTGAAGGTCAAATGCAAGGCGTAGAAATTGGCTTTAATGTGTATGAAGATTGTGCTGGAATTATAAACAGAAATCCATCAATAAAGCCAGCAGGTAGTTTCCCTATTGTAGATGCTTCTTGGGTACAAATGCACATTAAATAGGGGGATTATAAATCTACAGTGAAAATAAATCCACAATAATATTTTTTGAGATTAGCCCCTAATAGTCCTATATAATCATAGGCATTACCCCCATTATAGGCTATTCTAACACCGATTTTACTGCTATAAGGCAGCCAAGCCAAATTGGATAGATGAGCGCAAACATCACTTCCCGCGCTGAATAAATAATTTCCCTTAGGAGATAATTTTGAGGCAAATCCTAGCAGAGTATAATCTACAAAAGGTATAATTTCGAAATTTCTGATATAGGTTAATGGACTCAGAAAACTCCAATCCACAGGCAAAACTGGCATTGCATAATCAAAAGTTAATTTTAGTTGATTAGGACAATACATTGCCAGATAAGTACCTACATTAGAATCTGCAAAGCCTCTCGGACGTGTTACTAAAGTATTACTATAGAATAATTTACTATCATCGCTCTTGTTCTGATAGAGCAGAGAAAGTCTAATGCCATGAGTATCTAAAAGACCTGGTACATAGCCATAAAGATAAGAATAGAACGCAGGAGAATAACCCCAATCCATATTCAAATATTTACGAAGACCCACTTCTAAACCATATCCCCATTTTGGATATATTCTTGAATTTGGAGTAGGAAGAACATTATAAGCTCTGACAGATAATGTAAGTTGATGACAATAAGAATTTTCTCCCTTTTCTATTTTTGAAGGTACAGTGCCATCAACATATTCTTCTTTAGAGAAATCAAAGAAAGCAATATCAGAAGAATATAAATCATTGCGGAATTGATAATTTATTTGAGGTATAACACCAGTATACCAACCTCCACGAGAAAAATCTAAAGGTACATAAACAGATAGATTTCCTTTGAATAAAGGCCTATCACTCAAGCTGATAGCATGATAATAGGAATATTTCTTTTCTTCAGAATTATTCAAGAAAGCAGATATCGCATAATCATAACCCTTCCTATCCCCAACATCCAATTTTAATTCAAAAACAGGATACCAACCGGAATAAGTCAAATCAAGGTGTCCAGAATGATTCCATGTATTAGAGTCATTTGAATCAGGATGATAAGAATATCCGACTTGACCATATAGAGAACCGAAAGAATTCTGGAAAAATCCACTTGCTCCGATAGAAGCAATATCATAGTAATTATCGTAAGATGAATTACTTATATTATCATAATTCATATATACTGGGAGCCAAGAATGGAAATGAACCAGATTCCCAAGTTTAGAATATGTCTTCGGTTCGGTTAAATTGAAATTAGATTTATCGTTGGAAATAAGTTGCCTTTCTTGTTCGGATAATTTATCAGCAATCGGATAGCTAAATTCAGAAAGAGAAACCTTATTAGAGAAAGAAACTTTTTGCTTAAAAAGCAAATTTCCCTCTGGTGTCAATGCAGAATAAATTAAAGTATCATTTTCAGAAAGATAGCCATCTGATGATCCATATTTTGTATTTGTAAGTTTATAAATAGAATTTGTATTTGGTTCAAAGGCGTAAATTTCATCTATTCCTTCTGAATCGCAGGTGAAAGTGATGACATTTTTCCCAGACCTTAAATGTCTGATTCTCATATTTTTAGGCTGGAGAACTGCTGAATAATCACCATCATTCAGTTCGTAAATTCCAAAACCACTTTCAGATATTCCACTAACATAGATTTTACCATTCAAAATCACAGGTTCAACGAGTTGTAGAGAATCTGGGGCTGGATATTTATTTATTATTTTGCCATTTGCCCCGAAAATAACAAGGTTTGATTTGCCTTCTATCGGGTATTCTACAGCATAAACTTCATTGTTTGAAGGGGTAGGATTATAGTATCTTCCTCTCAAAGTAAAATCTCTTACTTGCCCTTTATTTTCTATAATGTATCTTATTCTAGAATGTTTTTCTAAGCTCCATCTTGGATTTTGTACAGGCTCACTCCACCAAAGTCTTTTACCATCAGAGGTTAATTTAGATCCATAAGTAGGGAAAGCATGTATTTTTTTAGTTTTTCCATTAGGTAGGATTTTAACTATAGATGCAGAATTAGACAAGCCAGAATGAATCGAATAATTGCCATAAGTTCCTGAATATGAGGAGAAAAGCCTATCAGGTTTGGTTATTTGAATGCCATCTGTTGTAGAATCTCTCAAAGAATCTTCTTTGTTCCATACATCAGAAAAGATAGTCACAATATCTCCCCAAGTATTTTTCAAGTTTTTCCCAGAATCTGTTTTTATAGTTTTAGATAGATTTCCGATAGGATGAGATTTGGCAGCAGATTCAAAATATTTTTTCATAAAGAAAGGATCATCCCAGCCATATCTCATTCCGGCAACTGTCATATAACCAAGTTTATAATGGTCTGGAGTATATTTATTTTGAGATCCATATCTCCATTGATACCAATTCCTGTTATCCCCGTTGTCGAAAGCCATTCTATAGTAAGAAAGAAATTCTCCAGTTCTTCCTCTACCCATATTTGTCAATCCCGTTTCGGCAACAACAGCATCTCCTTCCAATAAAACATTATTTGGATAAAATCCAGCCATCGCCCCTGCCCAAAGTTCACCAGTCAAATAATGCAAGAAATTTTGATAAGCCCTACCAGCCTGCATTTGAGCGACATGGCGACTTTCGTGAATCACTAGATTCTTTTCCCATACTAATTGTTCAGGATTATAGGCATCATAAACTGTGTAAAGATCCATTCTTCGTGGAGCCCATGTGACAATGCCATTTGATATTCCATTATTGGCGTGCAGAATAACAGGCATTTTTTTGTTATACCAACTATTTGGAGAGAATCCAACTGAAGTCCCGACAATAGGAGAGTAAGATTCTAATAAATTGGCATATACACCGGCAAGAGAATCTAAACCCTTAGGATAGATTATCTTATAATTGTCTGTATCTATGTGAAACCATTTCAGGGAAGCCTTTTCATCTCCTGTTAGCACAAACTGGGCATAACACTGCGAAAATGAAAGAAATAGAGCTACCGTCAGGCAAAATATAATTCTAAAATTATTTTTCATATATGTCTGTCTTCTAATAAGCAAAATTAACGATTATTTCTTACTTTTGTAAGATGTTACATATTCTTAACAATATATGCAATTAGTTTTTCAGATCCTGACTCTTTTAGGTTCGCTCGGAATGTTCCTTTATGGAATGTCCTTGATGAGTGGAGGTCTACAGAAAATGGCCGGAGATAAACTTCGCTCTTTTATGGCCAAAATGACCTCAAATGTGTTTAAATGTATCTTAACGGGAATTGTTGTCACTGCATTAGTCCAATCTTCGACTGCAACTACCTTGATGTTGGTGAGTTTTGTGAATGCAGGTCTTTTGACCCTTACCACGGCAATCGCTGTGATTATGGGTGCAAACATAGGAACTACCGTAACAGCTTGGATTTTTGCATTATCATTCGGTGCTGGATCATTTAGTCTTGGAGCAATCGCAGTTCCGCTAATGTTTTTCGCATTCCTTTTGATTTCGTCTAAAAATAAGAAAAACAATAACATAGGTGAGTTTTTAATGGGATTTGCCCTATTGTTCTTAGGCTTATCAACATTGAGGGAAACATCCACATTATTGCTTGATAATGAACCAGTGCGATTGTTCTTGAGTAAACTTACTAGTTGGGGTGCTTTCTCTGTATTGCTATTTATGGTTGTTGGAGCTTGTATGACATTGATGCTTCAATCATCAGCAGCTACTATGGCTATTACAATGGTGCTTGTGGCAAATGGTTATATCCCATTTGTGATGGCAGCTGCAATGGTCTTAGGTGAAAATATAGGAACAACAATTACATCAAATATAGCCGCGTCTGTAGCAAATGTTTCTGCGAAAAGAACGGCACGTGCCCACCTATTATTTAATGTTTTTGGAGTCATTTGGGTCAGCATATTACTACACCCATTCCTAAACTTCTTAGGAAGATTGACAGAATTATTTGGTTTTCCAAATCCTGCAACCACCTCATTTACAGAGGCTGATGAGGCAACTCGAACAGCATTGGTGGCTTCGCTCCCATATTGTGTAGCATTGCTCCATACATTATTCAATGTGATAAACACTTGTATATTAGTATGGTTTATTCCAGTGATTGAGAAAATTGTTACATGGATGGTTCCTTCTCCTAAAGATGGCGAAGAAACATTCAGACTTAAATATATCCAGGTTGGTAAAATCCAGACCGGAGACCTTGCCCTCAATAGTGTGAAAATGGAACTTGTCCGCTACGGAGACCTTTGTCGGAAAGATCTTGGATATATTAAAGATGCTGTAAACGCCACTACACAAGAGAGTTTCGAGACCATAAACGAAAAGCTTATAAAATATGAAGAGATAACCGATAGGGTGGAAAGAGAAATAGCTACTTACCTTAATGAAGTCACTAAGAATGAGTTAAGTTATGAAGCTACAACAAGGGTTAAGAGTTTCTATCGTATTATCGGAGAAATGGAAAGTCTTGGTGATAGTGGAGAAAGTATAGGTAGAACCATAGCACGAGCTTGGGCATATAATCATCTATTCTCTAAGGATATGATCCAAAAGATTAACAAGATGATATCTTTTGTTAATGATGCTTATGATGCTATGAGAACTAATTTGGATACGCCTATAATAGAGCTTCAAGACATCTCAAATGCAGAAGAGGCAGAGGAAGTTATAAATCATTATAGAGATCTTCTCAGAGAAGAACATCTATCAAATATAGAAAAGGCTAATTATCAATATGAAACAGGAGTTTTCTATATGGATGTTATCAATGGTCTTGAGAAGATGGGAGATTATATTATAAACATTTCACAATCCGTAATAAGTGCGAAACCTGAGAAATAATATTTTCATAATATCAGTTTTATTAATTCTGGCTGGTTGTGCTGGTCGGAATAATAAAGCTGTTGAGGTGAATAATTCAGAAAGTAGAGATTTCCCAAGAGTCTCAATACCAACAGTTTATGCTAATTCTGATGAGAAAGATAGAATAGATTATTTGGTTGATCATTATTGGGATGATTTTCTGGATACTTCTTCGATTTGGAAGTGTGACACTGCTCTAGTTAATGGTGTACCAAAGAGGAGTCTTGAAGAAGTTTTTGGGACTTATGTTGGAATATTAGATTCTTTCTGTGGTTATAAAGAGTCTCAACAATCTTTGTCTCAATTATTTGCAAAAGCCGAAGCCTTTGAGAAAAAAGATACTTCTACCAATGTTTTCGAAACGCTTTCAGACTTTGTTTCTAAATATTATTATGATCCAAATTCTCCAGTGAGAAACGAAGAGATTTATCTTTCTTATGTTTCCAAACTAGCTGAAAGTCAATATGTTAATCCAGATCGAAAATTGGGTTATGAATATGAAACTCAGCTTTGCTCAATGAATAGAATTGGAGAAAAAGCAGCAGATTTCAAATATAAAACCTCTAACGATAAGGTTGGGTCTTTATATGGTGTCAAGGCTGATTATACGCTTTTAATTTTCTCAGATCCAGATTGCGGAGATTGTTCTAAAACTATGGAACAAATATCATCTGTTGACAAAATATCAGAAATGATTTCTTCTGGTAAGCTGGCTATAGTTGATATTTATATAGATTTGGATGTCGAAAGATGGAAAGAAGAAAGTTCTAAATATCCTTCTAATTGGATAAATGGTTATGATTATAATTACCTTATTAGAGGGGATCAAATATATAATGTTAGAGCTATTCCTTCTTTATATCTGCTGGATAATGAAAAACGCGTCCTTTTGAAAGACGCGCCTATAGAAAAAATAATGGGTTATTTGTTTAATCTTTAACACTAAAATCCCAAATAATAGCTTGCTCGAAAGTATCTTCTGGTGTCAATAAAATCGGAGGAAAATCAGGTTTATTAGGGCTATCTGGATAGTGACAACATTCCATAGCAACGCCGTAATAATCATGATAAGTATGGCCATTTTTGCCTTCTGGGCAGCCTTCAAACCAATTTCCTGTATAGATTTGAATGCCAGGTTGAGTAGTTAAAACTTCCAAGAATCTACCATTTTCTGGGCAATATAATTCAGCTGCACTTTGAATTTGACCTTCTGTGTAGTCATCAATAATGTAGCAGTTATCATAACCTTTTCCATAATTCAATGCAGGAAAATCAGCTTTGAGATCTTTGCCTATTTCTTTAGCAACAGTGAAGTCCATCGGTGTTCCCACAACTGGTTCGCTTTCTCCAAGAGGAATAAGGGTTGGATCTGTTGGAAGATATTCTGAGCAATTAAGCTTCAAAACATGATTGCATATATCCCCCTTACCTTCTCCTAAAAGGTTGAAATAGACATGGTTAGTGAGGTTGATAACAGTGTCTTTATCAGTTTTTGCTGTCATTGTGAGTTTCAGAGTGTTATCTTCGCTCCACTCATAATGAGCAACGACTTTTAGATTTCCAGGATAACCGGCCTCACCATCCTCTGAAAAATACATAAACTCCACAGCATCGCCTTCAATTCTGCTTTCCCAAACTTGATTTTGGAATCCGTCTGGGCCTCCGTGAAGGTGATTAGGGCCATTATTAATAGGCAGAGTGTATTCTTCGCCATTTAATGAAAATTTACCATTTGCAATTCTGTTTGCAAAACGACCAGGTATTTTTCCAGCACATGGTCCGTCGGCAAAATAAGATTCAGCATTGTCGTAACCAATCACAACATCTTCAATTTTGCCGTTTCTGTCTGGTACATTGATGCCAACTATTGCAGCACCGATGCTTCCGAGAACAACGTAAGCGCCTGATTTATTGGTGATTGTATATTTATAAATTTCTTTTCCACATTTAGTGGTTGCCCAAAGTTCTTTCTTGATATCCATAATATTAGTGTTAAAAAATTATCGTCTTTTATAAATTACAAATTGATAATCATAGCCTGTTTCTGGATCATTATGAACGGCAGAAACAGATTCTGTTCTCCAAACAACTGGATCAATTACTGGGAAAAATACTTCAGCATCTTCTCTGCTAACGTGTACATGTGTAATGTACAGAGTATCAGAAAATTGCATCGCCTCCTTATAAGTATAGCCACCACCTATAACAAAGCATTTTTCAGGAATTTGACCATTTTCATCTGGCTTTTCTGCTTCTTGGTAAGCTTCTTCTAAAGATTTTACAATTGTAATTCCGCTAGGGGCATCATCCCAAGGAAAAATGCTAATAACAATATTTTTTCGCTTTGGTAAAGGCTTGCTACCCAATGACTTGAATGTCATAAACCCCATAATCACAGGGCTTCCCATAGTAGTCTTTTTGAAATATTTAAGATCTTCACTTATATGCCAAAGTAGGTCATTATTTTTCCCTATAGCCCAATTATCGGCAACAGCTACGATTATGCATTTTTCCATTTTTTGATGATTATAAGTTGTTCTCTCAAATATAATATTAATCAACCTAAAATGAAAATATTGGCAATAATATAAAAGTTGAATCTGAATTGTTAAGGTAATATTCCAATTAGTCTTAAATCCAACTGTCATATTTTTCACAAAGATTTTTTTGAAATCAGCGAGTACATCAATCTGCATTCTACGGCACTCTAGGCGAGGTTGATGTACTTTTAAAGACATTTTTTAGTCTTTGAAAGTACACGAATGTGCCTTGTGTGCGCTCTATTAAGGATTCGTGTACTCGCTGATTTTACATTTTTTTTAAATTGTAGATTCGGATGCTGGGGTCGAGTGACCTCAAGAACGAGTAATCCGCCAATAAGGTGTGAGTTGGGTATTATAGTAAAAAGGTTAAGGGTCT
>Ga0181612_161310_pt1 | contig 10796 bp, 9 predicted proteins | sample HoacroProtozoa21_FD_119630 | JGI IMG/M metagenome (GOLD analysis project Ga0181612, IMG submission 119630) | Hoatzin crop microbial communities from Cojedes, Venezuel. Combined Assembly of Gp0051906, Gp0051904, Gp0051908 | reverse complement strand
TTAGATTTTTTTGTTTGTTTGTTTCCTTTTCTATGCAGACCAAGCAAGTATACTTTGGGCTGTCGTTGATAGGTAGCGTTTAAACCCCCGTTTTCTTATAGGTTGCAAATAACAAGTAAAAGTTAATTATTTCAAAGCTTTTCCTTTTTGCAACTTCATTAGTTGGGCTAATAAAGAATGTTGTCTCTTTCTCTCTCTCTCCTTCCCCACCTTCCCCATTTCTGAAACAATGCCTTAGTAGTAAATATTTTAAATAATGAAATACAAAGTGTTATGAGTTTGATGTAAGCAAGCTATGTAATAGCTTCCATATGTCTTTAAGAGGAGATTTTAGTTATACTGCAACTATGGAAGTTATATACAGTTGCAAAGAGTAAACTATGTATTTTGACTACACTAAGCGATAAGAATGAACTTTTTTCATGCAAGTAAATTAAATACAAATAAAACTACCTAAACACAGCTATTAATCTGTCATGGCTCGAACAACCTACACAGTATTATGATAATATTCTTGGAACTTTATTGCAAGGCTTCTGATGCAATCGCCATTGAACCAAAGGATGGCTTTGTTTCTACAGCCACCAGAGACAACAGGAGCTTTGCCATGTTTGGGACTGCACGGCTTTACTTTTTCCAGTGCAACAGAAGTTGGGGAGAAGCAGCCTCAGCTGCAAAGGTAATACAGGATTTTGTTTGCCAGCAATGAGAAAATTTGTGGAGATAATTAGTTCTGAGTCACATGGATCACTAACAGATAGCCTGTTTCCACAGGCAGAATGGCATATACCCTAGGCAGCAGCCTGTAACCAGGATCTGTAATAGATCTTATATATTTTCGATTATTTGTCTGAAGGCTCTTCACTTGAAGTAGCATATGTCAGCTTGGCTTGCCTTTTTTACAAAGTTTAGTTACGTTTTGTGAAGGTGTGTAAAAAACATAAGAAACAAGTTTGTATCTTTTTCACAGTGAATTCCATGTCTCTGAAGATACTCAGCTACAGAAACCAGCTTGTTCTGAGGGTAAATACTTAAATTTTTTACCATTAAGGAGAAGGCCGTGTTAAAGGGAAGTGTTCTTTTAAATGAATAGCAAGACTGCAACGAACTGAAACCAGAAGTTTTAGGTGGATTCGAAGACTGAAAATGAGAACGTGCTAGAGTAGTGCTTTTAACCATATTCAGCAAAAGACAGAACATCTGAAGCCTGAGAACTGTCACTGTTTGAAAGGACTTTCAAGCAGAAGAGCTTTTTTCTTTTAATAGCTGAAAAGCTTTCTTCACACTTTCACATATGCAGTCTTTCTAAAATCTGTAGAAGAGTTTAATGCTAAGATTGGTACTATCTTAAGTCCTTCTTTTTCCTCAGAGGATTTGGTAGAGGAATATAATCAGAAATCATATATTCAGTTTTGTTGTTGGGAAGGGTGTGTGCTGAAGAAGTTTACTTTTGATCCGAATTGACAACTGTTGCTGTTGACAGAGGTTGTCCAGTCTCTTGACGTACGCCCAGATACACAAAGGGGAAATGTGTTTTTAGACTCTGAGAATGAACAGAAGGAACAGAGGGATGAGGCCAGCCTTGAGAAAAAAGGTACAAATTCTAAAGCATATTCTGAAAAGAGCGAGCTATTTAACATAATGTGGTGTTAAAAGTGTGGTTCATTAACATGACAACACCAAGCCTTTTTTTTAATAAGATTTCTTTAAATGTCGGTTTTGTAACTTCCTGCTGGGACTGGTAGTTTGAAGGCTGTGTATTATATGTTTTAAGTAGCACTGGATACACTATTGTGGAAAAACTGTTGATACAATAGAGCCTCTTTGTTTTCCTTTACAGGTGTGGGTCTCCTTCCCCCACCGGATCCTGCTACGGTTTTCTCCATATTTGATGAATCCTCTACTTTGGCAGATCAGAATAGAAGGTAGAATTTTTCCAGATCTAGATTTCAGAGGGACGGAAAACTGAAGTATCAAACCACTTTCTGTAGCAGCTGAAATACAGTACTGTTTCTTGTATGGATGTAGGGGTGGTGTTTTATTTATATTTGTATTTTTTGTTTTATTTCATTACTTTACTTGGGAAGTCTGTGATGAGGAAATACTCTCCTGTTGTTCCTCTTCAATGTAGAACTTTTTAATCTGCCATATAAACTTTCCTCACTCTGGAGAGCTGTATATATTGCACTTTACTGGTAGTTCTGTAGCAGAAAGTGGTAGACTGAAATTGTCAGTGACTTCAACTCTTGAGAGGAATCTGCTGAAGTTCAGAAGCTACTCTAATAAATATTTAATGGAATGTAACTTTATCTTAGTTGTTCTGCAGAGCATATACAGAAAAGTGCCCGGCGCCCTCTTGCTGTTCGTAAACCTTCAGATTCTCTAACTGCAAAGGAAAACTTACCGCCAGAAGCCTGCGTAAGGAAACAATTTACTCCATAGCAGACTTCCTGTCACGGAGAAGCCAGCATAGAATGTCGTACTGTTGAACTGAGTGAGACTGGCTGGACTGATTTGATGCGTGATAAGCAAGGATTCTAAACTTCTGTCTGGCGTGGCAATACTTGAATTGGGTGATGTTAAGATTACACTGGAAATTTCATGTTTTGATTGGGCTTTAAGGTGGCCGGTACAGAGATGATGGTACGGAGTCTTCCAAATTTTAAGCAACTGATTAGTGGCAAGGATTACAAACACTGAAACTTATAAAAAGTTTGTGTGATGAAGAGTTGCACTCTTAAACACTGCCTGCTGTTCCACCCACTTTCTTGCCATGCATTCAAACAAGCATCTCGGCTCACGTGTTCCTCACCCAAAGTACCATATGCTGGACTCCCTTAAACTTTTGTGTCTTGTTTACTGAGCTATGTGTGTCTATGTGGCAGTTTTGCAGATGTTTGTAAAGCTTTCAGTAGAGGCGGTAGTTGCTGTCTCATCAAAGGACTTAGTTACTGCATGCCGCAGTAGACCTTTAGACTGGTTGAGTGAGAGGATTTTATTCTGAGCTGAGAAGGAGTTTATGTACAGCTACAACATGAAATACTTATCGGGGTTAAGCATGGTAAGCATCATGCTGATTTTGGTTCTAGTGTCAGTCTGGATAACTGCACAGGTCTGCTTTACATGTCCTATATGTCTTCAATGCCCAACATTTCAGTAAACACTACAATAACGTGCTTATAACCGAACAGAAACACATTTCTGGGATGGTGGATACTATGCAGCCCATAACAGTTCATGGCAGCTCTGCAGTGCCCTAGAGGGTAACAAAGCTACCCTTTCTAGTCAAGGAAACAATATATGCAACTATATTACAGGTAGGGTTCAATTACTCAATTTCAATGAGCAATATAAATAGAGTATATGAAGACTGAGTGACATATTCATGTTGAGAGGTGGTGGAGTCGAAGAAAGGGAGAGATAAATGTTCCGCTTCTAATTTACATAATCTGCAGGCTTTTCACCATCGCTTCCTACTTTTTTCAGGATGAGCTGAATGGAATTGAACCTTTGACTGAAGATGCTATTGTGACCGGCTCCTACAAGAACAAGACCCTTTGTGCCAACCCAGAAGACACGTGTGACTTTGTTAGGGCTGCTCATCTGGCCTCAACGCCCTTTCACGGGGTGGTAGCTCAGAGAGTCCCAGCTCCTGCTTTTTCACAGAGTGTCCTGAAGGAAGACTGTCCAGAATCGAATTGTGCACCTCTGAATCAGGAAACGCCAGTTTGTGAAGGAGTGTACAGTGAAGCTCTTTGTGTAAATAAACTGAGGTAATTAGGGACGAATTGTCTTAAGCCCTTTTTCCTGCATGTCTTTTGGTTATGGTTTTACCGTTCTGTTGCTGAAGAAACAATTTTCTGAAGAGATCAGAATGTACTGAAGACAGCCTTTTCTCTAGCTCAAGGGTCCATTGTACCTTGAGCAGATTTAGGAGGTCTTGGCTTTAAGAGTCCACCTGGCTTTTCAGCATTACTGCTGTGGGACTTGAATCCATGCTGCTTCTACCAAATAATTTGCAAATAAATTAATAAGCACATTCTGTCTATGTAACCAGAGATGAAAAGTAGAATCATCAGTTCCTTTTATACTTGTATGCTTCTGTAGTTATTTTAGTATATGAAATACATCTGGTGATTATGGCTTAGATTTCTTCTACGGAGGAGAGAAGCTGGAGAGAAGAAAAAAAACTGGCAAACAACCTCCTGTTTCTTATCATTGTAAAGAAAAAAGCATCTGTGGGATGGGTCTTTCTTCACTTAGAACTAAGTTTGATTTGTTAGCTGTTAGTATGTAAACATGTATGCTATGCAGAAGGTGTTTGTTTACTTGTCAAGTTCCCTGGGAAACCATGCTGATTATAATTAGGAAGGCAGAGCAAATTATTTCCCACCCAATCCTCCACTGCTTTAAAAGCACTGTAAGTCTGAATTTTAGTAGCTAAGGGAGTTGCATATTCAGTATGTCTTCTATTGTGCACTCATATTTAGTGGAATAGAAGATACAATTAATCTATAGAGCAAGATTCTGAGTAGAAACAATCATTGAAGCTGAAATGAAGCTCTGACATAAGTATTGGTTTTCCATTAAGGATGGGAAAGGGCTTCTTTGACGTAAAGAAGTCTAGGACTGCACAGTGTCCTGTCATAGTCACTAGGCCAGCATTCTCTAGACACTGTATCGTCTGAAAGTCTGAATAGTTGCTGATTTTATTTACAGCCCGATCATGGAAGCAAGCCTGGAAGATACTCGATCGTCAGGTGGTTCTGTCTCCTCAGGATCTTCTCTTTCCGGTGTTACACAAATGTCTGCTATTAAATACCTGCACATCCCCAAGAAACTGGAACTTGCTCAGAGCTTGCCTGCTGAAATGGTTGCTGATGCTGGAGGTATCAGTGAAAACATTACCGGTTAGTACGAAACTGAGTTACAACAAATTACTTGCAGCTGTCACTAAACTATGGCGCTTTTTCTGTACTTCCTATATTCTGCTCTGCTTTCCGTGTATTTCCCATTACTTTGACTTGTGACTAAGCTTGCGTCTCCTTTGCCAGAAGTAGTAGTGAGGTATGCAGTATAGCATGCTTGTCAGCATCCAGAAGATGTAAATATTAAGGTGATGGAGAAGTTGTTTAAGGTATTACAGCAGGAAGTGTGTAGGAGTGATGAGATGTCAAATTCTGAAATGAAAAATTTGGACTGAATGGTAGTGAGAACTTCTAAGACAGCTTTGTTTGGTTTTGCGTTGGTTTTTTTCTCTCTGTAATTGTACTCTGTGTTGTTCTGATGTGCTGATAAGTGCCACACTGAAAATGGTGAATATGAATTAGAAATCTAGTGAAAGTTGCCTAGTTTTGGCTTTAAATTTGAACTCTTAACTTTGCTGTAAACTATTGTGCTGCTTTGCAGTGTGTTTATTTTTCCTATTGAAGGAAAACAGTACTGGTACTTAAATAGTTAATTTCATTTGTTTGTCTTCTGGCCAAAGATCTTTGGGGTTTTTTTCTGTTATCAATCTTTATATTACAGTTAGAAGAGGAATGGTCACAAAAAGCCTTCAAAATCTGGCCTGTAGAATCAGCTTTGTGTTGAATTATGGCTTTCAGGGTGATTAACCTGCTTTACTCCTTTGATTTCAGCTTACAATATCTTAATTAGAACTCTGTAGCTGAAAATCCTCAGTGTATCTACTCTAGAGAAGAATATGTTATTGTGTGTCTGCACAATAACAGACAGACTCTTATGGCAAAGCATGCTCGGGACCTGGAATGAAAATACAATTAGGTGAAGAGTGTTGTCACTGAAACAGCTGAAATATTTGGATAGATCTTGCAGTCATTTTTTATCATATGCACTAATCTTTAGAGCAGGATGAAATATCTTTAGAGATTCTTTTCAGAAAAAGGCAGCATTTGTTCAGAAGTTTTAATGGTCCTTTCTTAAACTTTGGATCATTCCCGTTGCTTTTCTTCTTGCTTTCTGTGCATCTCCCTTGAACTGCAGTTCTCGACCTGGTTGTAGTAATTCTGCTGAGGACTCCTTAACACTGCATAGAGCAGAAAAATAACTTCAGATGTCTCAGTTTATTCCTGTAAAGTATGCCAGTAAATCTCATAAATTTGTGATGGTAAAATAGTGGAACACCTATTTAGTCTTCCAATTTACTACTTTGGCGGGATTACTTCCTGAGCAATATCTGACTGCAATGCTTTTCGGATAAATGAGTATCACAGTAAGTAATGATACTCTGATTCTTACCTTGGTACTGTGAAAGCTTAAAATGTTGTCACCCATTACTGGCCATACAGTTTGGGAGAGGGAGTCAGTAGAAGCCACCTAGTTTGCTGTGTTTTACTCTGATCATTTGAGATCAACACTTTTGAGGCTACCTTGGTTTTGTACAGATGAACTCATCTATTAAATGATTTTTTTTTGCTGTCCTATTACGCAGAAAAGTAAACCCAGACCTACATGTAATTAGTTTATGTGTCTTCCAGCAGGTAAAAGCCATTAAATTCTTAATGTTACAGTGAGCAGCAGAGTTGGAGTCCAACTTGATTTTCCTTTTATTACATAAACCGCCTGCTGTATTCAAAAGAGTGAATTTCAATAAAACCCTTCACTTAAAAAATCACCAACTGATCACTTACTCTGGACATAGATTTAAAAAAGGAGTGTTAATTTGCAAAATGAGTTTAAATTCTTCTGTGGCTGAGCAGACGTACCTAACCTAATTCAGAGCTTTGTCTCTTGTCGAAGATACATTTTACATGACGCTACAGTAGAATCATTGAGACCTCATGATGAGATGGTCTGTAAAGTAGGTTCAAAGACGAGTGTTATGTTCACTTCACAAGAAACTACTGGACAGAGATTAATTGACTTGCCGAAAGGCGATGCAGTAGATCAGTATGCAGGCAGAAAGCTTCCAATGTCCAGGTTACTTTTACATGACAGATACAATCAAGTCGCAGAGACTCGACGCCTAGTTTCAGCTCATCTGTTTCTATTACTCGTCTTCCTAGGTGACGATGTAACTCCGTTCTTGTGGAGCGCTGAGCAGCGTAAAAAGCTTTTAGATCCTATGCCAGAATCACTGACTGCTTCTCCAGACTTTCGTTTGGAGACTGGCGCTCTGCCTGTCATGGAGTGTCAAAAAGACGTTGAGCTAGGTAGGTATGCCAGACACTCCACAGAGCAAGAGATCCATTTATGTTCTAATTGGTTTGAAATGTGCTTCATATTTAACCTCACTAGTTTTATGTGGTGTAGATGGGGAATAACTTGACAGCCTGGGTACGCATATTTGCTGAGAGCTCATGAAAATAAACTTTCATAACAGGAAATGAGACTTACTGTATCAAATGGGAGTACTGGACCAATGAAGAATACAAGATGTTTTTTGCCATTCCAGCTAACTTCCCCCAGTTGGATGCGAAGGGATTTGCAATAAAGGTAACACGTACGATGGTTATTATACAAGAAGTGTGAAATGTTAAAATCTCTTCAGCCAATATAAAGTAAAATGTAGTAAGCTTGGTCTGAATTTGTGAATGCCATGCATGAAGTTTGCTGCTTCAAGTCCTCTTTCTAATTGCTGATATAGATTAAAAGCTTCTGACTGTGGAAAATGTCATCTTTGGTAAAGCGGGGAGGAAAAAAGGGGATGAGATGAATATGAAGATGAGCAATTTTCACTTTATGCCAAAAATAAATGTTGTTCTTACGTACCTTCTTGTAGGTGTATTCTCAGCCTGTGCCTTGGGATTTTTATATCACACTTCAGTTACAGGAGCGTTTGAATACTGACTTTGACCAAAGCTTCAGTGAGAACTGCAGCTGTTACCTGTATAAAGATGGCTGTGCCCTTTTGCACAGGGATATAAATCGCTTCACGCTTGGGGTCAGTACAGATCAACAAAGTACAGTTGTAGAAGACATGACCTCTTGCATAGGTACCATTAGTGAGTTTTGTTTGTCCTTATGTTCATTGCTGAAGGTGGTCACGTGCTTAATCCTGCAATCTAGATCCTCTGCTTTTTGTTTTATGTATCTACAAATTAGGACTGTCCATTGTGGCCTTAGAGCTGGTTTCTCATTCATAGATAATGTGCTTCTTGGAGGCAAACTTGAACCAATTTTTTACATTTTCTTTGTTCATGAGTGATAAATGTCCTCAGCCAAGAACCACGTGTTATTCCACAGCAAGGTTTGCATCTAAAACTCTTGTTTAACTTGACATCTTTCAATGAGTTCCAGTCTGCTATAGCAAGGTCATAGCATTTAGTGTCTTGCTGAAGGATTTACTTTTTAAATAAAGTCTTGTAAGTGCATTTTGAATTGTTGCATATAAATAGGATACAAATTAAATAGTGATTTCGGCCTTCGGTTCAATTTCCTCTTGATCTTTTGTCCTCTTCTGAATAATAGTGTTTCTTAAGAGATCGTGGTTCTTTTAATTCTGGCTGGGCTGATGATGTGCAAAATCTGATTATGCTGAATTTAGGGTAGGGCTATTATCCCTGTACAGATCAGTAAGGAAAACAAGGTGAGCTATAAATATTTCATTTAATCTAAGGTAGGATGGCATATAGATACATGTTTATTCCCTGTTTTCAGGATGTTATTCGTGGCCGTAAGTCCATCACGGAGGAAGTTATCCTGCTGGTTGTTTATAATCTTCTGGGTGTGGTAGAGAAGCTCCACAGAGCAGAGATTGTCCATGGAGATCTGAGTCCGGAAGTGTTCTTTCTGGGAGACAGGTTTGTCTCTTTCTATGAATATGGGAGGATATCTAATACTCAGTTTCAGCTACAGCTCTTGTGCTTTTGTAATTTCTCCTCTTTAGTTGGGGTACTGATATTGCAGTCGATTTTTTTTTTTTTAGGCTACAGTGTATTCTGGACATGATGAAAACACTTTGTTTAGGAATAATTGGTAAAGTAGAAACTTGAGAACACGTGCAATAGCAAAAACATTCTTTTTAGTATGAGTTTTACAACATCATTGTGTACTATTTTGATAGAAATAAACAAAAGAAACAATGTAACTGGATATTGGTAAATAACTTGCCTTCTGGTTTTATGTATCTGAAAACCAGGAAATTAGAAAACACACACAAAGGGCAGGTGAGACTGGAATATGCAGACATTCTCTTAAACAGATTGCTTAGCTCCCGCTACAGCTCAGCTTGTAACCTGATGCACAGATCTAGTTTTCTTGTTTAAGCTCTTTCCCATATTATGTTAACAAAGTCACATATCCCTTGAAATGTGATCTGTGGACTAAGTGTGGGAAATAGTAACTTTAGAATGTCTCATGATTCAGATAGAATTCCATTAGAAGAAATTCACTGAGGCTGTTCTTAGTCTTCACTGATATGTTAATAGCTATTTTTAACTTTAAGTGTGTTTTGAACCTACAGGCATCTAATACACACCCCCCGGACATAATTTATTTATCATTTATTTATAATTATTTTATCTATAGAATTTATTTATAATTAAGTTACATATACTACTGAAGTTCTAATATTTTCTTCACACACCCCAGTGGATTGTCTTGCACATCCCACAGAGTGCACGCATCCCATTTTGGATGTCACTGATCTAACAGTGGCTTGATGGACTTGGATGTCTTCTGCTGGATTTCTCTGTGGCAAATACAAGCTAAACTGCTAATAAGTTAGGGTAATAGGGGTTTTTTTTAGAAAGCAAAAACTATCCTAGGACAAGTGCATAGTATCAATTACAAAATATGCTCATAGCATTCAAGTAAGAAAGAAGAATAGTAGTGAGAAGTGTGATGTGTTTATATGGTTGGCTTGGCAGAGCACCATCATCTTACAGATACTCCTGACTGCCCTTTGTGTTTGTCCTCCCTAGTGTGTAGACTAGGAAAGATTTTTTTGAAGTATTAGGGAGCTTAATTCTTTCTCGTATACAGTTTTGTGAGATCTTGAAGGAGAGGGAGCAGCGCTAAACATCATGCTATTTTCCCATTCCACCAACTGTGTTTCAGATAACTGTGACAAATATCAACACAGTGTCATCCTTAACCCTTTAGTGGTTCCCATTGCTTCCTCTGGAGATACCAGTGTCATCTCTTAAGCTTCAGGCTGCCAGCTGTTTGCCCGTCCAGGCGTAGTCCTTTCGGCGGTAGTTCTTAAGCTAACCATCAGAGGGGAGCATTGGCATAGCTAAGACTCACCTTCACTGTCAAACTTCATTTTTAAAAAAAAAAAGTTTGTTTGGATTGTCTTTTACTTCATTTCCTTCCTCTGCTCAGGATCTGTGATCCATTTGCTAACGATGAGATGACAAGAGCTCTGAAGATAGTGGATTTCTCTCACAGCCTAGATTTGAGATTACAGTCTCGAGTAAGTTTGCCCAACAGCTTTCCAATATGTCAGACCCCTCATGGACAACAGCTTCTGGCGAAAAGTTCTCTTCCTTACCAGGTGAGTATCTATTTAGCAGGGCATCTTAATTTCTGTGTTTCCTTTACAAAATCTCTGATTTCTTAAGTTATATTTTGCAAACTCTGTGGCAAGATTTGATCAATAAATACTGAATAAAGATAATTTTTCATCTGATTAAATCTTTGGTATTAAGTGAAGGGACTAGCAGTGCTGTTGAATGCCTGTGACTGCTCCAATACCTCCAATAAGACCAGAATTTTACTTTTTGAGGCTTTCTTGCTTTGCAGGTCTCTGGAAGATTCTGATGCAAAGATCAAGTCAGACTTAAATGTGTAAAAGCAGAAACAGTAGGAATCTGTAGGGGACTGCAGAAGTT